>Ga0210018_1000456_pt1 | contig 20712 bp, 16 predicted proteins | sample CryGeyCG2014_010_2_FD_183967 | JGI IMG/M metagenome (GOLD analysis project Ga0210018, IMG submission 183967) | Groundwater microbial communities from aquifer - Crystal Geyser CG09_land_8/20/14_0.10 (SPAdes) (version 2) | ecosystem: Environmental > Aquatic > Deep subsurface > Groundwater | place...
TTTTAGCCACTATGTCTTTGACAGTAAAACTCACAGGGACTTTATTATAGCAATGCCCGCCTGTGCCTCTTTGGTCAAAAAAGCAAGCGCCTCCGCTGATTGCTGAACATTCTTCTTTGTCGCAAATATTAAATAAACCCCAAAAAATGCCGTCCCCGCATTTGCCACATTCAATGTTGGCATATTGAACACATTCTAAACTAGAAACAGCAACACCTAAATCTTGAGAATAATCAGAAGAACTTTGCCCACCGGCTGTATATTTTAAAGATAATTTATTTGCTGGAAAAATGCCACTTAAACTGCCAGTTGGCACTGGCAGTTGTGTGCCTGTGCCATATCCATAAGGTAATGTTACCCCGCCTGGTCCGGAGTAAATAGCATAAAGTTCCTCGAAATCAAGCACATAATAAGAACCAGTTGGCTTTATCCAATAACCAGCAGGACAGGCGAAGGTGGGCGAAGTATAGCTATAAGGGCTGTCAGAGCCCAAAAAATGAGGCCAATTCTTCGCTTTCCAGCAAACATTGTTTGCTCCAACTTGCAGGTTAACTGTTCCGCTGTTGCAGTTGCTGTCTTGAGCGTCTATCATACCGTCAAAGTCGTCGTCTAAATCATTGCAACAATTTTCAACGGATATTGGCTTGCAAGCCTGCCCATTCTGACACCTCTGCTCGCATCCGGGCGAACAGACCTGCAGGTTATAGCAATAACAATTATTGTCAGACATGCTGGAAATATTCTGACAATAAATATGCGACCTCTCCGGCTCAAAAATATTTATCAAGCACGAGCTACCAGAACAATAATTTATAGGCCTTCCCTCATAAGGATTAGCACAAACTCCGCCTGTCTTTCCGATTGATTGGCAATAGCTGTAACAAGTATCTCCTCCCCCTCCTCCTATCACGCAGTTTCCTTGTCCATCGCAGGTTCCATTCGCTCCCTGTTCATTGAAACAAACCACGCCCGTTGATTGGGGAACACCATTGACCATACAGCCGGGGTTGGATGATGTTATGCAATGGCCAGACCCATCGCAATGACCGCTAAGTCCATTTTTGGAGCAAGAAACAGTGGATGGTTTGGGAACAATTGTACCGTCCGGATTGGTTTTCTCTACGCAAGCAAAATCATAGGTTTCAACCGAATAGCAAACTCCATCTCTGCATGTTTTATTCTCCCCACAAGAAGTCCCGTTCGGCTTCCCGACACAAAAAGTAGCAGACTGGTCGCAGGATGTCGATGTTTTGCAAGGTCCCACGCAACTGGATGCAAACATCCAGTCCCCATTGCTGTTGCATTGGTATAAAGAAGAATTTACCCCGTAGGTAACGCACTGCAATTCTCCCGAAGAACATTTTGAAACCCCGCAAACCCCGTCATTCCAAGCACCATCGCTTTTCTGCCTTAAAATACAAAAGCCGGTGCAACATTCGCTGTTTTGATAACAAACACTACCAACTGGTTTCCCAGGTAAATTTTCATTCCCACATCCAATAACATTTCCGACAGCCCCTGTGACAGGATAGACCGTATAGCAGGGCTTTGTAGTTTCATAACAACAACTTGGCTCGCCCAAAACACACATACAGGTGTTTAAACCGTCTTGAACGATTGAGCCGTCAGCTCTGCCAGAACAGACCCCTGTTCCTGCTCTGCAATCAACCACTTGTTCAAGATCATCTTTAATCGGAGTGATTACAGCACCAGGATCATCTTTTACACAACACTTCATTTCCCCAGAAACGCACATACAAATATTCCCTCCGCCATCGCTGACAATCGCCCCATTAGTAAGCCCATTACAAACCGAATCAACAGCTTTGCCACTTTGGCCGCTTAAAATAACAAGAGCAGAACAAAAAATAATGGTTAAAAAACCATAAAGAAGCGTTTTGAAAATTTTTTGCATAAAACAAAAATTTTTTAAAGCTAAAATTATTTTTTTAGCTTATTTAATTTAAACCTTTGATTATTTTATTATAAAATTATTCATTAAAAAAAACAAACAAGAAAGTGTGGATAACCTATACTTTTAAAAAACAAGATAAAACATTCTACATTCGCCCTATAACGAGCAAGAGCGAGGGAAGTAATTTTAAGGAGCATAAAAGGCAACCAAATTACTTCCCGAGCTCTTGCGTTGACAGGGTGCGATTTCGGAGTATGATGTGTATAGGAGTAGTTTCACTCCCCGAAAAGAGAATTACGGAGTACCAGTTATAATGCCTAAAATTATACCCTTCATCATCTTGCTAAACAAAATCACAGCTAAGCCAATACACGCCCATAAAATCATTTGTTTAGCCAATTTTGTTTTACCCGGATCACCAGCTGATGTTAAGAAAAGAAATGCCCCAATTGCTATAACCAACGGGCACCCCACAACAGCTAACATAAAGAGATAATTAACGGTTGAAGTTATAACCTCCTCTAAGCTAATAAACTTAGAAGTAGGGCAAATAAAGGCCTTACCACTCGGAACGCAAATGCCAGTATCCCTCTTCTTAGCTAAATCACATTTAGTTTGGTCAATAACACATTTACAATCCATACCAGTTCCTGCACAGTCTTCTATTTTACAACAAGGACCTCCCGGCTCGCTTATAGCTAAGGCCGTGTTAGTTAAAAGCATAAAACAAAGAGCAAATAACACTAAAGAGACCTTTATTGTTTTTTTAAAAGAGAACATAAACATTTATTGTTTTTTAAAAATTAAAGCAAAGTGATATTCCCCTGCATCTAATTGCTCAACTAAAGCAAAGCCACTTTCTTTAGCTAATTGTTTTATTTCTTCTTCGCTGGGCACTGATGTTTTTGGGCCCATTAAAGCACCCGGCTTCCAATCAACCACTAAAACTTTGCCACCTGCTTTTAAAACCCTTTTAGCTTCCTTAAAAACCGCCTCTTTATTTTCAACTTGGAACAACAGGTTGGTCATTAAAACAAGATCAATTGAATTATTTTCAATTAAAGGGACACTATCCTCAACATCAGCTAAAATACTTTCAATATTTTTTAAATTAGCTATTTTGGCCTTACCTTGTAAAGAAGATAATGGCTCTGCTTGAACATCAATGGCTATAACTTTACCCTCTTGTAACATTTTTGCCAATGGTAAAGCCCAACCCCCAGAACCTGAACCAAAGTCAATAGCAACTGAATCAATTTTCAGCCCAATTTGTTTTAAAATGTCTTTAGGTGAAATAAATGAAGGCATAAATTTAAGCGAATAAGTGATAGAGTAAAAAAGTGATAGAAAAAATGTCCATAGGACATTTTTTATGTCCTACCTATGTCCTATCTCTGTCCTACCCCTATTTTTCGTCTTCAGCTAATTCTTTAATTTCTTGCAAACAAATTCCAGAGGCCACTTTATCACCCGGTTTTAAACGCATTATTCTTACCCCAGAAGAGGCCCTGCCTATAATAGAAATTGATTTAAAATCACTTCTTATTACCTGACCTTTACTTGAAATAACTATAATTTCTTTTTCTTCTTGACCTACTACCTTAGCAAAAACAATTTTACCTGTTTTTTCGTTGACTTTAGCCGCCTTAATACCTGTGCCCCCACGTTTCTGTAATCTATACTCCTCAACCTTAGTTCTTTTGCCATAGCCATTTTCCATCACAACCAATAAATATTGCTGTTCTTTCCTTTGGTTTTGAATGGCACTCATCCCAACAACCTCATCCCCTGTTTCTAAACGGATCCCTCTTACCCCTGAAGCAGATCTGCCCATGGCTCTGACATCCTTCATAGTAAAGCGAATTGATTGCCCTAATTTAGTCGCTAAAAAGATCTCATCATTTTCTTGAGCGATTAAAACACCCCTTAAAGTATCACCTTGTTGCAAATTAATCGCTAAAAGACCATTCTTTCTCACATTTTTAAAAGAAACTAAATCAGTCCTTTTAATTATACCTTGTTTAGTAACTATTACCAAATATTTCTTTCCCTCTTCTTCGTCTTGTTTGGTATAAGAAATTAAACTTAAAACCTTTTCATTCTGCGAGGTTTCTAAAAAGTTTAAAATGCCCCTACCCTTTGAAGCCCTTTTTAATTCAGGAATCTCCCAGGCCAAACATTGAAAAACCTTACCTGTGTCTGCAAAGAATAAAAGTTTATCTAAATTATTCGCTAATAAGAAATGCTCAACGGCATCTTCTGAAGCAACATCGGCACCTGAAACGCCAGCCCCGCCCCTTTTTTGAATTTTATAAAAAGAGGGCTTCATTCTTTTAACATAGCCACCTTGGGTTAAAAGAATAATTGCGTTTTCATTCGGGATTAAGTCCTCTTCGCCAATCTCGCCAATCCTCCCTGCCACCACTTTAGTTCTTCTTTCGTCTTTGTGCTTTTCTTCGGTTTCAATTAATTCTTTTTTCATGACATCTTTTATCTTTTTTTCGCTCTTTAAAATTGATTCAAGCTCAGCGATAATCTTTTTTAAAGCCAAAAGCTCTTCTTCTATCTTCGCCTGTTCTAATTTAGCTAAATTTTGCAAGCGCATCTCTAAAATAGCTACTGCCTGAACATCAGATAACTTAAACCTTTCAATTAAGTTTTGCTTGGCCGCTTCTCTGCTTTCTGATTTTTTGATAACCTTAATAACTTCATCAATATTTTTTAAAGCAATCATTAAGCCATCTAAAATATGCACCCTTTGCTTGGCTTTTTCTAAGTCAAACTTAATTCTTCTGATAACGACTTCTTGCTTGTGCTTTAAATAATAAGTTAAAACATCAACTAAAGAGAGCACTTTTGGTTGGATGCCATCAACTAAGGCCAGCATATTTAAGTGAAAGGTTTTTTGTAAATCCGAATACTTAAACAAAGCATTTAAAATTTTTTTCGGAAAGGCCTCTTTTTTAAGCTCAATAACTATGCGCATACCCTCTCTGTCTGATTCGTCCCTGATGTCTTTAACCCCATCAATCCTTTTATCTTCAACTAATTTAGCGAACTGTTGAACCAAAGATGATTTTTGAACCTGATAAGGGATTTCAGTAATGGTTATTTGTGGGTAGCCCTTCTTATTTTCATCAACCTCGGTTTTGCCCCGAACAACAATTGGGCCCTTACCTTGTGAATAGGCCTGAGCAATATCTTTTTTTCCATAAATTATCCCGCCCGTTGGGAAATCAGGGCCTTTAACAAACTGTAAAAGATCCTCTGTGGTAGAGTCAGGGTTGTCAATTAAATACTTTGTCGCTTGCATGACTTCAGTTAAATTGTGCGGTGGGATATTGGTTGCCATACCAACGGCAATGCCCAATGAACCATTTAAAAGTAGTTGAGGGGCGGGGGAAGGCAAAACAGTTGGTTCTTTTTTGGTGGCATCATAGTTAGCAGTAAAGTCAACAGTGTCTTTTTCAATATCTTTAAGTATTTCCTCGCCAACGCTTGACATGCGACACTCGGTATTATGACTAATAAAACCATTGGAAACAAAAGAGTGGCAATCACTATCAACTCTAAAAGAATAAACCCTTTCTGGCTCGCCTTGCTCCTTACGAATAATAGGGTCAAATAAATACCTGTTCGTTAAGAATCCAGAAACCAACCGCCAATCCTCAGGTTCTAATATTTTCTTTAAAATGTCAATTTTATCGTTCAGCTTCCAATAACGGTCTAAATTATGCTTCAATAAATATTCTCTAAAATCCCACGGAATATTGTTTTTATTTTTATATTTAGAACGTAAATAATTGCTCAAAAAAGGTATATAATCATTTTTTAACATCACAAATTTCTCTTTATATGCTATATAATTCCTTTTGATAGCTACTTCTATCTTCCTGTTCTTATCTCTATCAAAAAAACCAATCTCTTGAAAATCTTTGAAATTATCATAACCCCTTAAAACTAAAAACCAGCATTCTCTTTTGCCATCTTTTCTCAAAAAAGAATCTATCCCAAATCTTAATAGAATAATCTGCATCTGGGACAGCATTTTTTTGCTTGCGGAAATAAATCTTACCTCCGGACTGGCTTGCTTCCTGCCAACTCCAAAAATTGTGCCATCACCCTCAACGAAACCTCGTAAAAAGGCGGCCACTGACTCCTTTTTTGCATGAAACATAATATGAGGCACTTCTTTTTCTTTAGAGGGTACTGCTTTTAATCCTAAATTTTCAAAAAACTCTGCTAAGAAATAAGAACAAACTTCTAAGGAAATAAACTTTTTTTTGCCGTAACTTAACGGCTCTCTCGTTTGTTGATAAATTGCGCAATCAGGAAATAATTTTTTAAATTTTTTGATAAATTCCTCAATTAACAATTTATCAGTATTACAAATTCCTATTTTGGCGTAATGCTTTTCTTTGTTAAAACTTATAAATCCTTCAGCTAATACAACCCCAAGCAAAAAAGCTAAATCAGGGCTCATCTTTTTTGGCATCTTATAAATTTTGAATTTTCTACCTCTTGTTTCAGGATAAAAGCTTTTTAATAACGGCTCTTCTTCCGGCCAGAGAACCTTTTTGTTCCTATCAATCACAGCAAAATCACCTTTTTCTATGTTAGATAATAATTTCCATTGAAAAACCGGCTTACTAGATGAATCTTTCTGCATTGTAAGAATAGGGTGATTTGTAGTCCCCCTCAAAGAAAAACCCCTTAATGTTTCTACCTCAATAATCGGATGAACGCCCGAATCAAATAATTTAGAAGCGTGATTAACCTTACCTTCAAATGACAGAACATCTAATGCAATATCTTCTTGATTAGAAACTTCCCCTATTTTTTCTATGCAACGGTTAGTTACTACAAAACTATCGCCGGTAATACAATACCGTTGTGCGGCCGGTCCGTCTCCGTCGATCGATCCGAAATTGCCTTGGCCTTGAATCAAGGGGTATCTTAGAGAAAAGTCCTGGGCCATTCTAACTAAAGAATCATAAACCGCCACATCGCCATGAGGGTGGTATTTACCTAAAACCTCTCCAACTACTGTGGCTGATTTTCTAAACTTAACATTATGCCTCAAGCCCATTTCATTCATCGCGTATAAAATTCGACGATGCACTGGTTTTAAGCCATCTCTGACATCAGGCAAGGCCCTTGAAACAATTACACTCATCGCATAAGCTAAATAACTCTCCTGAATTTCGTCAGTAATTTCCCTTGGCTTAATATAGCCCACCTCTTGCTTTGGCTCTTTCACTTGCCCGTTTGGCTTATCAGCGGGCTCTTTATTGTTATTTGGTTGTTCTTTTTCGTCTGGCATATCAAAGATAATTTTTAATTCTCAATTTTTAATCAATTTTTAATTTCTAATTTTCAAACAAAAAATTTTGCAAAGAGGTTCACTCTGACATGCTTTCTTCTGTGCCTTCTTCAGGGCTCACGGTTTCTAGGGTACTTGTGGTTGTTGTGGTGACATTTAATAGGTCGCTAAGCTGGTCTAGGTCATCAAAACCGCTAGAAAGGCCTGCCATATTGAGGCCTTCAAAAGGGCTCTTACTTAAACTTTGCTTCTGCATTCTTGTTTTTGTATTATAAACAACTAAAATAAATAAAGGAATAGCTAAAATAAAAAGAATAAGTCCAATAACCGCTTTTTTAGCTGCTGGGCTTTGTTTTTGTAATTTTTGCCAAATATCATTCATTTTTCTTGAAATTAGCTCATGAAACTTCTAAAACAATAATGTTTGTTTCTTCTAAGGGCAGGGTTTTGGGGCTCACTTTGAATTTCTTCTCTTTTTGGGGCTCTTCTTGGCCCATTTGTTTTAAAAATTTGCCTAACTCATCAAGCTCAATATTTAATTTAGGTAATTTATAATGCATCGGGATAACCAACCTTGGCTCTATTTGAGAAACAATATGCGAGGCCTGCTTAACGTCAATTGTATAAACCCCGCCAACTGGGCAAAACAAAACATCAACTTCGCCTATTTCTTCAACTTGTTCGTCGGTTAACTCGGCTTGACCTAAATCAGACAAATGGCAAAGCTTCATCCCTTCAACTTCTATTTTAAAAATAATTACCGAGCCCCTTTCCTTACCAAATGAATTGTCATGAAAAGCGGGAATACCCTTAATTAAAATACCCTTAACTTCATATTCGCCAGCATTCTTGATAATAAAAGGATCGCCCAAAATGGCTTTAGCATTATTGTGGTCAGGGTGATCATGGCTTAAAAGCACTATTTGTGATGAAATTTTAGGCAAACTTAAGCCAATTTCAACAGAAAAAGGGTCAAAAACCAAGCCAATAGTTTGGTTTTCCGAGTTCTTGGCTTGAACCTCAAAAAAAGATTGCCCATAAAAAGTTATTTCCATATTAGAAATTGTTAGTTTAGAAACGAGCTTGCGAGTTTATAAACTTACAAGCTCTTATACCCCGTTACAATTCCAGCGATGTTCTTTGAATAATCACTCTTTAGAGGCGAAGCCGCCTTCGGCTTTGCTAATTGGTTTCGCCTTAAACATAGATAGAATTGTAACGGGGTAAATTCGTACTAAACTCAAACTTTGCTATCGCTCGTTTTCATTAAGTACTTATTTATTTTTAATTTTAGCATAATAAAATTACTCTTGCAATAATCAAAATTTTCCTGTATATTTACTTAAAGACCTATGGCTGATTTCAAAGATCCAATTAATAAAACCTTCTTAAAGATTACTTTTGCTTTTTTTCTTTTATTGGTGGGTTTTTTGAGTTTCCTGCCTAACTTTTGAATGGTTGTAAAACTTCAATAAATATATGCAAATAAAAAATCTAAAAAAAATCAAGGCAGAGCCATTAGCTCCTTTAAAGGTTGGTGAAATCGTTGAGGGTCATATTGTTGAGAAAGACAAATCAGGCCTTTATATTGACCTAGGGGCAAAAGGTGTTGGGATTATTTTCGGCAAAGAATTTGCTCAAGCAAAAATATCTCTCAAATCATCTAAAATTGGCGACAAGGTGACAGCTAAAATAGTTGACTTAGAAACAGAAGACGGCTACAAAGAGCTCTCTTTGGCATCTGCTAATCAAGAAATTGCCTGGCAGGACTTGCAAAAACTCAAAGAAAACGAAGAAACCATTGAGGCCGTTGTAAAATCGGCCAATAAGGGTGGGCTATTGATGAGCATTAATTCAATTGACGGCTTTTTGCCAGCGAGTCAGCTTTTACCAGAGCATTATCCTAAAGTTGATGGAGCCGACCCTTTAAAAATTACAACAGAATTACAAAAACTTATTGGCCAAAAACTTAAAGTGAGGGTTTTTGACCTAAACCCGAGCGAAAATAAGCTTATTTTATCTGAAAAACAAACTAAAAAAGAAAAAGCAGTTAGTAAAATAATTTCCCTTAAAGAGGGTGAAGAAGTTGAAGGGGAGGTCAGCGGGGTAACTAGCTTTGGGGCTTTTTTAAGCTTTAATGACGGCTTAGAAGGCCTTATCCCTTCAGAAGAAATGGCTAAAAAAAAAGACCTAAAAATAGGTCAAAAACTTAAAGCAAAGATAGCCACTCTTGCTAACAGCAGAATCTATCTTTCTTTAAACAATTAAAAACAAAGAGGAATGCCAAATTTGCTAAAAAACTTTATTTTAGGTATAGCTGTTTTTCTTTTTTTAGCCGCAGTTTTTGCTTTACTTAACCCTCAATATCTAGAAACCGAACAACTGCAACCGCAAGAAGCAACTTTAAGCGAAATAGCTCAACGCGTTGAAAATGGTGAAATTAAGGCCTTAGAGCTAAAAGGAAACAAACTAACCGCCACTTTAGAAGACAAAACTAAAATAATTGCTGAAAAAGAAAGCGATGTTCCGTTGATGGACAATTTAAGGGGCCTTGGGGTAAGCGAAGAAGCACTTAAAAACATTTCTTTAACGGTTATTTCGCAAGATGGCGGTCTTTTGGGCCTTTTAATGCCTCTTTCTTTTATTTTACCCCTTGTCTTTTTTCTTTTATTTTTTGGCCTAATTATCAGGCAAGCAAAAAAGGGGGCAGGCCAAACATTTGGTTTTTTAAAAGCCCCAGCCAAACTTTTTGGCGATGGTAAAGATGACAAAAAAGCTGAAAAAATAACCTTTAACGACATCGCTGGCATTGAAGAAGCCAAAGAAGAGATTCAAGAAGTCGTTGATTTTTTAAAAAATCCAAAAAAATATCTCAAAATGGGAGCACGTATTCCCAGGGGTGTTTTGCTGGTAGGTGCCCCCGGTACAGGAAAAACGATGTTAGCGAAAGCAGTAGCCCACGAGGCCAAGGTGCCTTTTTTCTCAATGGCTGGCTCAGAGTTTATTGAGCTTTTTGTCGGGGTTGGAGCTTCTCGCACAAGGGCACTCTTTGCTGAAGCCAAAAAACGCCAGCCGAGCATTATTTTTATTGATGAAATCGACAGTATTGGCAAAACAAGAGGGATTGGTATGGGCGGAGGCCACGACGAACGAGAACAAACTTTAAACCAAATTTTAGCTGAAATGGATGGCTTTGAAAGAGACGTTGGGGTCATTATTTTAGCTGCAACCAATAGGCCTGAATACTTAGACCCAGCCCTTTTAAGGCCAGGTCGGTTTGACAGAAGAATTGTTCTTGACTTGCCTGACTCAAAAGGCAGAACCGAAATTTTAAAAATTCACTGCAAAGGCAAGCCCTTAGCTGACACAACTAATTTAACTGAAGTAGCTGAACGCACCCCCGGGTTTTCAGGTGCTGATTTAGCCAATTTAGCGAATGAAGCGGCTATTTTAGCTGCCAGAAAAAATACAGAAACAATTTCTCAAAACGACCTTTTAAACTCAATTGAAAAAGTTCTTTTGGGCCCAGAAAGAAAAAGCCACCTCTTAACAATAAAAGAAAAGGAAATTTCTGCCTTTCATGAAGCCGGCCATGCTTTACTTTCTTCTTTTTTAGAAAATGCTGAAGAAGTCAGAAAGGTCTCAATTGTTTCAAGAGGAATGGCCGCTGGCTATACTTTGGCTTTGCCTAAGCACGAAAAGCGGTTGAAAACAAAAACCGAGTTTAAAGATGAACTTTGCGTTTTATTAGCTGGCTATTTAGCTGAAAAAATGGTTTTTAATGAATTATCAACCGGAGCATCTAATGATTTAGAAAAGGCATCTTTACTTTCAAGAAGTTTAGTGGTTAAATATGGTATGTCAAAATTAGGGCCCATTGTTTTTGGTAAAAGGGAAACAATGCCCTTTTTAAACTGGGAAGAAGAAACAACAGAAAGAAATTATTCAGAAAAAGTTGCCGCTCAAATAGACAAAGAAACAGCTGGTTTTATTGAAGAAGCTCAAGAAAGAACTTTAAAGATTTTAAAACAAAAAAGAAAAACCTTAGGCAGGATCGCTAAAGTACTGATTGAAAAAGAAACGATTGAAAAAGACGAGTTTGAACACTTGATGTCTTTAAACGACAATAAAAATAAAAAATCAGCTACCCCAAAGAAAACTATAAAAATAAAAAAGAAAACGAGCAAGAAAAAAATAAAAGACAAAAACGTGCCAACACCAGCTCGTCAAATTAAATAACTTTTCTTAAAAGATGACTTTGTCTTGGGCGCGTAGCTCAACGGTGGAGCAGGGTCCTTATAAGGCCAAGGTTGAAGGTCCGACTCCTTCCGCGCCCACATAACGAGAGCGGAAAACAAGCCCGCCTTCACTAAAGGTTACGGCGGGCGTAAGAATAACTAAGTTCAGCTCCGCTTTTCTAAGTTATTCTAACGGGCGTATAGCTCAGTTGGTTAGAGCGTTTCGTTGACATCGAAAAGGCCTCCCGTTCGAGTCGGGATACGCCCACTGTATTTAATAAACCTTGTATTTTAAGAGTTTTTCTGCTATCTTTGACTTATACATTGAGATAATTAAATAAAATATGATATATGCAAAAACAACAAATGACAAAAGAATACTTAAAAAACACACCCAACATTAAGGTTGGCGATACTGTTAAGGTACATCAAAAAATTAAAGAAGGCAGTAAACAAAGGATCCAAATTTTTGAGGGTTTGGTCTTAGCTAAAAAACATGGAGCAGCCGTTGAGGGTATGCTTACTGTTCGAAAAATTATTTCTGGCGTTGGGGTTGAAAAAATCTTCCCTTTGCACTCCCCTAATGTAGAAAAATTTGAAATTGTTTCAAGGGGTAAGGTAAGGCGAGCCAAACTTTACTATTTAAGGGATAGGATTGGCAAAAGGGCTAAAATTAAAAAGAAACTCTATATTCCCGGTGAAGAAACCCTTGAAGAGGGTGCTGAACCACAAACGGCTGAAGCAGAGGCAATAGAGGCCCAAACAGCAACAACTGCCCCAGAGACCGAAAAAGAAAATGAAGAAAAAACTTTAGAAGAAGAAACGCCAAACGCAACAGCTGAAGCGAAGTAATTTTTTTCTAAAAGATAATGCCCGGGTGGTGAAACCCGGTAAACACGCCATCTTGAGGTGGTGGTGCCGCAAGGCTTGGAGGTTCAAATCCTCTCCCGGGCACGGGCGATTAGCTCAGCTGGCCAGAGCGACTCGTTTACACCGAGTAGGCCGTAGGTTCGACTCCTGCATCGCCCACCCACGAAATTTTATCTACTTTTTAGTAGATTAAAATTTTGTGGTGGAGTGATGTGTGGCGAGAACCTACCCCCCGAATGACTCTTGCGCTAAAAGCGCAAACCCGCTTGTCCTTCGGGCAACACTTTCGACTCCTGCATCGCCCGCATAAGTTAAAAAACGCCGCGGTAGCCAAGGTGGTCAAGGCGAGCGACTGAAAATCGTTAGATCTCGGTTCAACTCCGAGCCGCGGCACATATTGACTCAATGTTAGACATTAAATTATAATAATAGAAAATAATAACTATCGTCCAACTATGAACAAAAAAGGGCAACGAATTATATCCTTGCGCAAACAAGGAAAAACCTATGGCGAAATAGAAAAAATTTTGAACCTGCCAAAAAGCACAGTCGGGTGGTGGCTCAGAGGCGTTAAAATGAAAAAATCAATAGAAAAGAAAACTTTTAAAAGATGCCGAAATAAATGGAGCCGAAATATTTCTAATTATAATAAGGTTTACGCAAAAATTCGCTCCGAAGAGGCGGCCAACGATAGAGAGAATCATCAAAGGCGGGGGTATTTAGAAATCAAAAACATAATGTTGAATGATCTAAAATTGATCGGTAATGTCCTATATTGGGCTGAAGGAAACACAAAAAATAGACACCTCCTCCGTTTTGCTAATTCTAAGCCAGAAATTATTAAAGTAATGATGAAATTCTTTCGCGAGGTCTGCAAGATTCCCGAAGAAAAAATAAAAGCAAGAGTTCATCTTTATCCCACTATGGACCAGAATAAAGCAATTAACTATTGGAAAAAAATTGTTGACTTGCCCAAAAAAAACTTTCATCCGTCTCAAATACAAATAAGTCGAGCAAGTAAAAATAAAAGACCAAAAAATACCCTCCCTTACGGCACATTGCATTTAACAGCAGGCAACACTGAAATTACCTGCAAGGTGAAAGGCTGGATAGAGGGCATTAGTGAACAAGTTATAAAGTTGCGGGTGTAGTATAGCGGCTATTACACTGGCTTGCCAAGTCAGATACGGCGGTTCAACTCCGCTCACCCGCTCAGCTAATACAAAAAAAAACAGTCGCCTGAGACGACTGCTTTTTATTGTATTTTAGGCGATACGCTCAAGCCATTTTGTAAAATTGTTTCAAAAATTCTTTAAGTTAAAGGCAAGTGATATGTTGCTCATTGTGCTGAATTAGGGGTTGTCAGCCAAGGCAAAACCATTGAGGAGGCCAAAAAAAACATCAAAGAGGCGAGCGAGCTTTATTTAGAAAACGAACATTGAAATTAGCGCAAATTAAAGAAAACGAATTCCGTAAAAAAAACAAAATGAATCAGGTCTAAGCCAACTCAAAGCTCAATTTCAAGATGTAAAAATAGGTTAAATTTTTCTGAAACTCGGTTATAACGTCCTTCGCAGTAAAACTCCACAAAAATAAAACCCCTTCAAGGGGGGTTGTTTTACTTGACCCCCTATAAATTAAAGGGTAAAATTAAATAATAAATAAAATTAAGTAATCAGGTTAAAAAAGTAATAAAAAAATAAAATCGCTATGCAAAATATCAATCAAAAAAAAGAAGAACAAGAACAGTTAAAAAAAACAAAACAAGCAACAGGGCTTGAAAGGGAAATCCAGCAAGAACAAAAACCTGAAGAAAACGAAACATTTTCTCCTTCTGAAGAAGGGGCTACTGAAGAAAAATTCCAATTTCAACAACCCCAAAGCCAAACAACAGATGAAGACCTTGAAGCCCAAAAAAAAGCGGATGATCTAAGGACAAAAACAGCAGAACACAAAAAGATAGGACAACTTTTGAGCATAACACAAGAGAAAGGGGCTGATTTTGCCATAAAGGTGGCTCAAAAAGCAAAAGACCCTTGCTTGCTTGACTTATTTCACGATACTTTAATTCAAAAAGGCATTAAAAAAGCCAAATAAAAATATATGGTGCTTTTCTTTATTATTTTAATCACCTCCCTTTTAACGGCTGGGCTAGTTTTTGTTTTGGTTTTATTAAAAAATAAATATGAATTAACTCGTTTAGGGCAAAGCTTACAAATGACCCTTTTTTATATTGCCTTTCCTAGATACGAAAAACAAGAAACCCCCAGAACCAAAGAAATAATTCAGCAATCAATTGAAGGCATGGAACAGGTCTTAGCTCGCTTTCTATACTTAAAAAGGCCTAATATTTTAAAACAACTCTTTTTGGGCGAAGAAGTGCCAAGAGTTGTTTTAGAAGTGGCCTCTGAAGTAGGCGGGCCTGATATTTCTTTTTATGTAGCCGTGCCTGATTATTTAGAAAGTGGCTTAGAAAAAAATGTCCAGGCGGTTTATCCCCAAGCCATGGTTCAAAAAATTCCCCAGGACTACACTGTTTTTGAACCAAAAGGTAAAACCATGGCCAGCACCCTTTATTTGCAAAATGACTTTTTCTTCCCAATTCAAACCTACAAAACCTTAGAAACAGACCCGTTAAGCGGGATTGTCAACGCTTTAAGTAAAATAACAGAAGAGGAGGGAGCGGCTGTTCAAGTAATTTTACGACCCTGCTCTTTTAATCTTAAAAAATCAGCCGAAAAACTCCTTCACAACATCACAAGAGAAGGCAAAAGTATTGAGTCCGCCCTCAAAGAGTCCCAAAGAAGCAAGGTGATGGATTGGTCAGCTGAATTTGGCAAAGCCCTAATAAGTAAACCAAAAGACGAAACCCAAAACCAACCCCAAGAGCAGAGCGAAATGAATGTTGAGGCCATTAAGTCAAAAATCAGAAAGCCAATTATGGAAGCAAATGTCAGAATTTTAGCCGTGGCCAGTGAAGATATTAGGGCAAAAGAAATTTTAGGCCATTTAGAAGATGCCTTCTCGCAATATATTTCTGTCGTCAATGGCTTTGTGGCTAAAACAGCTAAAAGAAAATTACTTAAAAAATTAATTTATAACTTTACTTTTAGAAACTTTAACAAAGCCGAAAGAATTATCTTAAACTTAGAAGAAATAGCCAGTGTTTACCACTTCCCCTTACCCCATATTTCAGCCGCTCATATCAAGTGGGCCGGGGCTAAAGAGTCAGCGCCTCCAAGTGAGATGCCCAAAGAAACAGCGGGTTTTAATGTTTTAGGTAAGGCGATTTTCAGGGGCGATGAAAAACTTATTTCTTTTAGCACAAGAGATGACAGAAGGCGCCACTTTTATATTATTGGGCAAACTGGTGTAGGTAAATCATCTTTATTAAAAGAAATGATTAGGCATGACCTTGAAAATGGCGAGGGTGTGGCTGTAATTGACCCAAATGGAGATTTAGTTGAAGATACCTTAGCGAACATCCCCAAAGAGAGAGCAGAAGATGTTGTTTTGTTTGAGCCCTTTGACCTGCAACGCCCCTTGGGCTTAAATATGCTTGAATGGAAAACCCCAGAACAAAAGGACTTTGCCATTTCAGAAATGATTACTATCTTTTCCAAACTTTTCCCACCAGAAATTATTGGCCCTATGTTTGAACATTATATGCGAAACGCTATGTTGGCCTTAATGGCAGATAAAGATAACCCCGGCACTTTAGTTGATATCCCCCGTATTTTTATGGACAAGGACTTTATGGAAGAAAAGCTAATGAGTGTTGACGACCCACTCGTTAAAAGCTTTTGGCAAAAAGAGTGGTCAACAGCCACAGGCCAGACCAAGTCAGATATGTTGGGTTATGTTGTTTCAAAGGTAGGCCGGTTTGTGGAAAACGAAATGATGCGAAATATCATTGGCCAAGCTAAAAGTAGTTTTGATTTAGGCGAAATTATGGACCAAAAAAAAATCTTTTTAGCCAACCTTTCTAAGGGGCAAACCGGCGAGATGAACAGCTCTTTGTTGGGTTTAATTTTGGTCTCTAAAATGCAAATCGCCGCTTTCAGACGTGCCAACATCCCCCAAGAAAACAGGCAGGATTTTTACTTATATATTGATGAGTTTCAAAACTTTACCACAGATAGCATTGCTATTATACTTTCTGAAGCTCGTAAATACCGCTTAAACCTTATTTTAGCTCATCAGTTTATGCCCCAGCTAACTGAACAAATTAGAAATGCGGTTATTGGTAATGTGGGCAGTATCGCCACTTTTAGGGTAGGGGCTGATGATGCCGAGTTTTTAGAAAAACAATTTGAACCAGAGTTCTCTAAGTTTGATTTATTAAACATTGATAACTTTAATTTTATCTTAAAAATGATGCTAAATAACAAGGTCTCTCGCCCCTTTAGAGCCATAGCTATCAAACCAAAAGAAGGGAATCATCAACTCGGGCAAAGCATTAAACAGTTTGCTAAACTTAAATATGGCAGAGCCAAAGAAGAGGTCTCAAGAGAAATTCAAGATAGGGCAAGGTTGGGTTCTCTTTAAGTCCTCAAAGGGCGTTTTAGCCAATCTTTTAGCTATTTTCCATACCTTGACAAACTGCTATATTTGTTGTAAAATCTATTGACATTTAGGCATGAAAATGCTATATTTTAAGTGTTAAATATGAATATAAAAATCAACAAAATAGCCCTATCAATTGCTTTATTAGCTATTGTTGCTTGCTATTTTTTAGGCCTTCAGGCCTTAGCTGAAGACAGCTATGTTTTTGACCCTAAGAACACTAACTTACAGGTCTTTGAACAAAGTATCCTCTTGCCAATGTCTGCCCCGCCCGAGGTTGTTGTCAAAAGCACTTTAACTGTAATAGTTACTGCTTATTCTTCAACCGAAGCGCAAACAGACAGCACCCCTTTCATTACAGCTTCAAATAGTATTGTCAGGGACGGCATAATCGCTAATAACCTTTTACCTTTTGGCACAAAGGTAAGGATGCCTGAACTTTTTGGCAGTAAAATCTTTGAAGTTGATGACAGGATGCATAGCAGAAAAGGCAACTTCCATGTTGATGTTTGGTTCCCCACTTTTGAGGAAGCCAAAGAATTCGGCACTAAAGTAGCCGTCTTGGAGGTCTTAGCTGACTAACTTTATCTTTATATTAAATCTTAGCTTATAACAAGCACAAAGCCCCAATTCTTTAGAGTTGGGGTTTTGGTTTATATTCAATAAATTATTTCTCTGATAATAAATCAAGTTCAATGTTAATGTCATCTACACGCTCTTGAAGTAGCTTTTTGGCATCTTTAATCGCTTTTTTGTAAATCTCATCGCCCACAAAGCCAATTTCTTCATTTCTTTCATTTTAAAAAAAGGCGATTATTTCCTTTAAATAGGCCATCTCTTTTTCCCCAGAAGGGATGACGGATATCTTTTAATAAAAAACCAAGTTGTTTTTCAAACTTGCGTTTAATTGGTTGGGGAATTTTTCTAAAATTAACCAGAAATGGTTTGGCAAAAGCAACTTTCATAATTTTCTCAAAAAAGAAACTGCTCCTTGAACATTATCAAATTGACTAGAAACTTCACTATTTTGGACAGCTTTAAGCCCGTCCAAAACCGCTTTTTTCTCTCTATCCTCAATTAAAACATGGCTCTTGACCTTGCTTTGAAGAGGAATTTTCAAAATTAAATAATTCTTTGTTTGACTAATTAAAATTTGTTCCATATATTTTTATAATACCAAACAATCGCTAAAAATAAAATTTTTTTCAAAATAAAATGCTTTTTTCCTCGCACTAATTACTAATTACAAACTACCCATTACTTAAATTTTTGTTGGCAAAAATTTATGTGCCCGGGGTGGGAGTCGTTGCCCTGGGTTAAGCCGTGCCTTTGGCACATGGCTTAACCCTTCGCTTCCCTCTCGCGAAGCAAGCAGTTGCTTCGCTCCCGTACCCAAAAATTTCTCTTGAAATTTTTGTGCCCGGGGAGGGAGTCGAACCCTCATGAGCAAGCTCGCACGGTTTTAAGCCGTGTCTGTATACCATTCCAGCACCCGGGCAAAAAATATGTAATTTGTGTAAGTAATTTGTAATTAGGGATAAATTTTTACTAGCAAAAATTTATGAGGCATGGGTGGGAATTGAACCCACGTAAACGGTTTTGCAAACCGTTGCCTAAGCCACTTGGCTACCATGCCGTTTAACATTATATTACAGCTCTTCTAAGAGCTTTTCAACCCTTATTTCTTCTGTTTCCTGATAAGGCAAAAAAACTAGTTTTGGCGTTTTTCTTAAAAAAACTTTTTTATTTAAGGCCATTTGCAAAGAAACAACATTTCTTCGTAAAAACTTCAAAGTTTCTCTAGTTTCTTTTTCAGGCATAACCGAAAGAAAAACCCGACAAATTGATAAATCTTTTGTTGTGTCAACCTTAATAACAGTTGCTATGATGCCCTCTTTAAAATCAAGCTCTTTTAAAAGCAACCTACTTAACTGGCTTTGTAAAAGCGCGTTTATTTGTTTTATTCTATTTGTAGCCATGGAACTCTAAACCTAACTAAGTTAAGTTTATAATAAACTTAACTTAGTCAGGTTTACAAACTGCCTTTTGTTTTGTCTTCTCTAAAAATCTTTAAAATATCATTTTCTTCTAAAACAACTTCTGATTCAACTTGTAAGCCAATTTCTTGGCCCTTAGTGGCCTTACCAACCTCTTGCTTTTCTTTTTGTAAGCCCTTAATCTTGGCTTTGCCAATAATTTCCTCATCCCTTTCAACTTCAGCTAAAACAGCCCTAGTAAACTCACCAGTTAAAACCTTGCCCCCAACTATCTGAATTTGTTTAGTTTGTTTGAAAAGATGAGTTATTTTAAACCGGGAGAGCTCAACCCTGGTTGTTTCTAAGTCCAAGGCACCTAACATCACTTTCCTGACTTCTTGAACTAACTCGTAAATCACCTCAAAACATTTTATCCTAACCCCCCTTTGCCTCGCAAAAACAAGGGTTGGCTCATCAACTTTCAATTTAAAACCAAAAATAACAGCTAAGCCACTTTCAGCTAATTTAACATCGCTGGCATCAATTTGCCCAACTTCTGACCTTAAGACCCGCAAAGCCACCTTGTCTTGAGGCATATTATTTAAAATATTTTCAACCGCCTCTTGCGATCCCAAAAAATCGGTTTTTAAAATGATATTAAGCACTTTGACCCCACCTTGAACATCAATTATTTTAGGGGCAATTCTTTCTTCTTTTTTTAAACTATTTTGAGCTAAAGCAAGCGAATCGTGGGCTTTAAACTTTTCCCCAACCCCTGGCGGGACAGAAAACCCTAAAACAGAAACTGGCTGGGAAGGCAGGGCTTTACTTATCTTTTTGCCTTTAAAATCAAACATCCCCTTGACCTTACCAAAAGCAAAATGAGTGGCTATAATCTCACCTTCTTTTAAAGTGCCCTGCTGTAAAAGAAGGGTGGCAAAGGCCCCTCTTTGAGGGTCTAAAGAGCTTTCAATCACAATGCCTTCGGGCTTGGCCGTTAAATCTGCCTGCAAATCCTCCATTTCAGCCACTAAGGAAATTGCTTCTAATAACTCCTCAATGCCCTCTTTATTTTTAGCTGATGTGTTAACAGAAAGCACTTTACCACCCCATGATTCAACTAAAATATCTTCTTTAGCTAAATATGGTTTAACTTTTTCAGGGTCAAAGCCGGGTTTGTCTTTCTTATTAAAAACTACAATTAAAGGGATATTGGCTGATTTGATGAACTTAATTGCTTCTTTGGTTTGATCTTTAACGCCTTCAGCCCCATCAATAACCAACAAAGCAATATCAGCTACATTTGCCCCCCTTTGCCTAATGGCTGAAAAGGCCTCGTGCCCGGGGGTGTCAATAAAAGAAATCTTCTTGCCCTTTCTTTCAATCTCATAAGCGCCAATATGCTGGGTAATTCCGCCTGACTCTTTTTTAGTTATACTAAAATCGCTTCTAATGGCTTCTAATAAAGACGACTTGCCATGGTCAATATGGCCTAAAACAGCCACCACTGGGCCTCGTGGCTGATTGTTGGGCTGATTATTTATTTTAGCGGTTACTTTACTCATATTTGTTATCATACCCTATCTAAAGCTAAAATTCAACCTTTTAAGAAAAAAGACGCTCGTCAAGGAACGTCTTCGCTTTTTCGGGTTATTTTATTATTCTTATTTTTACTTTGCGCCTGCCCCACTTAAGAGCTTTTTCCTGGGTAGGCAACCAAACATCTATATGGTTGCCTTTTATTTTTGCCCCTGTATCTAAGGCCAAAAACTTTTGGCCCGGAAACATTTGGGGCAAAAACACTGTCGCGCCCAAAGGAATTAC
>Ga0210018_1000458_pt1 | contig 20676 bp, 16 predicted proteins | sample CryGeyCG2014_010_2_FD_183967 | JGI IMG/M metagenome (GOLD analysis project Ga0210018, IMG submission 183967) | Groundwater microbial communities from aquifer - Crystal Geyser CG09_land_8/20/14_0.10 (SPAdes) (version 2) | ecosystem: Environmental > Aquatic > Deep subsurface > Groundwater | place...
TGAAATAAAAGCTCGGGCTGATAAAAAGGTATTTTTATCATCTTTCTTTTTAACCTTACCGGCTCATCTTAGAATTAAACCAACGATATTTGCTTCGACAGTAAAAACGATCTCAGAATAATATTGAGCAGGGTCGCCAGGACTTGAACCTGGAAAGCAGGTTTTGGAGACCCGCGTGATACCAATTTCACCACGACCCCTTAGAAATCATGTCTCCAACCATATTATAAATTAATCTTATCTCTAAAGCAATCTGCTATTTGTGTTCCCGAGCAGAATCGAACTGCTATCAGAAGTTCCGCAAACTTCTATTCTTTCCGTTGAACTACGGGAACTTAAGTTAATTTTACCAAATCAATAAACCTTTTGAGTTTAAAAATTTAGTTTGACATTTGAGTTTTGAGATTTTATGATACCCTGTACTCTCCTTTAACGAGGCTTGTAATGAATTTATCCAACTGTAAGAAGTTTTTCTTAATAATTTTTTCTATCTCTGCTTTCGTTTTTTTATTCAAATCCTCGACTCCGACGGAAATCAACGCCGGCTGATTAACTGGCTGGCCGATCTGGGAAACCAACCAAACCGTAGTTCTCTTTTTGGTTTTTTGATAAATTTCCTCAGCTAATTTGAAAGATAAAAGATTATAAATTTTGCCAACGTGAGAGATACAGTTCTTGCCGGCCGCCGCCTCACTCCCTGCCACCCGGTTCAAAGGAATTAGTCCATTAGCCCGATTTCCCCGGCCGACCTGGCCGGAATCGCCTGAGTCAGCGCAGGTACCAGTGACACATAAATAGCAGCCGTCAACTCCAGCGCCCCTTCTGTCTAAAGTATTAAGAGAAATTTCTGGATTAAGAGAAAATTTTTTCTTAATAAACTTCTCTACTTCTTTTTTAACCTCGGCTTTTTTTTCAAAATAGTCAGCTTCGTTTTTGATAAACCGGTCAACAAAAGCAATGGCAATCGTTAAATAATATTTTTTACCTTCGCGTCTGCCCATGATTTTAATATCTTCACCGACTTCCGGGTGAATTTTTTTAAAAGTCTTTGAGTTTAAAAACTGCTCAACCTTCATCACTATCTGCTCCAAAGTCGTCAGCGGCGCATAACCTACCAGTGCGCTCGTGTCATTGGCCGGCAAGACTTTAGTCCTTCTTTTAAAGATATCCTGCAAAGAAGAGGAACCTGGTTTAATCTCATTAATAACGATAAAGTTTTTTTGATTTAAAAAGCGAAGTTTTTTTTTCAAAAAAGCGTAGATTTCATCTTTGATAACTTTGTCTAAATTAATTTTTTTCCGACCAACCTGATAAGTAGCCCGGTCGCCGATATAAAATCTCATTGGCTCGCTTATCTTTCCGCCGCCAAATCGATACTCTGATGATCCGGCTGCCAATAATGCTTTATCAAGATTAAAATGAGGAATGACGCCAAACTCCCGCTTATAAATCTGGGAAAGACGGATTGACAGATGGTCAACGATTAAATCGCAGATCGTATCAGGATGTCCTAAGCCTTTTCTTTCAACAATTTCAATCTCCTCTTTTGATTCAATTAAAGAATTAATATGTAAATTTAATTTGTTCATTAGAAGTTAATTATAACAAACTAGTATCTTAAAGCGAAGATACCAAATTTTTTGCGACTTTGGACCCCGCAATTGCGGGGCGGCTCCAACGGAGTCAAAAAAATTCGGTATCAAGCTTTTATCACCAGCTTCCTCCACCGCCGCCTCCCCCTCCACCTCCTGAAAACCCTCCGGAAAATCCCGAAGAAAAACCACTTGATGAACGAGTCGGAGTGGCTGAAGTTTGAAAACTCTTCATCGAAGAATTCAGACTACTGACAAAAATCCAGCTGTTAAACTGTCCGTTTGAATAACCTTGATACCAATCAGGCTGTTTGATATTTAAATCTTTAAACCGTTTCGCCCAGATTTTTTCCACCCCAAAAGCGACCGCATAAGGCAATAATTTTTCAAACATCAATTGTTTATCCGCCTGAAATTTTAACTGTCTCTCTTGACTAGTTAAAAAATTTCTTAAAGAAAACGCAACATTTTTAGCATTAACCCCATCAACCGTTTTCCTCGGCATTACCCGACCAAAGATAAAACTAACAATGGCTAAACCAAAATTGGCGGTAAATAGGGCAACTCCTGCTAGAATATAATATTTCGTCCGTATAGTTTGCGGATTTTTTGGGAAAAACTTGTTTTCAACTATCTGTTCATAAAGACTGTTTTTGACTTTTTCCACTTCTTCAAAGAGATGTTCGTTTTTTAATCTGATTTCGTTTTTTGTTTTGAAAAACTTATCAATTAATAATCTCTCAAAGGGAAGAAGTTTATTGGATCCGCCTTCGTCAAGACTTCGGCGGACAAGGAAAAAATCTCTTTTTGCTCTTTCTTCAATTTTTATATAACCTCTTCTTGCCAAATCAACAATCGTCGCCGAAATGTCTTTGAGATCAACGGTTTCGTCACCCAAGGTTCCTACTTCTCCGGGAGTTAAAAACCTTTTATTGTCAGGAGTTTTCGGCGGGTCATACCAGGCAGTCGTCACGCCAACCATTTCTTTCGGATCACGTCCGTATCTCATCCAACGATAGATGATGTAAAAAGGCAAGATTAAGTACCAAATAAATGCCAATAAACCAATTACCAATCCGACCAATTTGCCAATGAAAGTATTCCAAAAACTGACAAATTCTTTCGGCTCCAACACTGCCACAATATTTTTTGGAAAACTCACAACGACGCTTAACCCTTCCCCACTTAATAAAGTATTGTTTGTTTTAGTTACCATTTTTGGACGATCGTCCCAAGATGGTAATTCCGTTGAACACAAATTTTCTCTTGAACCGGAAACACCGGTGTAACAAACAGTTTTTATATCTTCTTTTTTTACCTCTTGAGGCCATGCAACTGACGCAGTTGTATCGATAATCGGCACTTGCCATTCGTTTCCCGTCACGTTCCAATAAAGTTCATCATGGTCGGAAAAATAAGTCAGGGCTCCGGAAACTTTATAAGAAATTACGTACGTATGAATTCCTGTTATCAGCCGGTCGGCATCCCCTATTTTTAACCTGATTAATTTTTCATCAATCCATGATTTAACGAATTTATATGAATTTCCATTCTCGTTAATCACGGAAAAATTATTGAACTTTAATTCATATTTTTTTCCATCCTGATTAGTTTTTATATAAGGGATTTCCCGGTAGATACCGTGTTTATCTAAAGTTGAAAAATCGTAGACAATGGTTTCTTTAACATCAATCGTTCCGTCTTTATTTATTTTTATTGCTGAATCGAACGATTTTATATGTTCCTCGTTCAAGTCATCCCGAACCTGGTTCGGGATCTCATCAACAACATTGTTTAAGTTAATCGCATCTTTTTGAATACCGTTAAATTGGGCAAAAATTGGAAAAACAAGAGAAAAAAATATCGGAAATAAAAATATAAATTTTTTCATTAGCTATATGTTATCATATTGAAAAGTGAAGATGCTAAATTTTTATAGGTGTCATGAATGAAAAGTGTCGAGTCTTTCATAAGTGACAAAATCTATAAAAATTTCATCATTGAGCTTTAATAATTAAAATATGAACTTCTATAAGGTTTCCTGGGAAGAACTCGAAAAAGACTGGAACCTCCAAGAGAAGAAAATCTAAAAAATCAGGTATTGCTAATTGTTGACGAAATTGCCGATCACGGAAAAATATTTAAAAAAATTTGCGAACATCTTAATTATTTAAAAATAAAAAAATATTATACTCTCGCTATAATTATCCGTACCTATACCAAGCCCCAACCAGATTTTTTCCTAAAAATAGTTGACGACTAGATTATCTATCCTTATGAATTAAGAGAGACTTACAGTAAATTTTTTAAGCTCTATAAATCTCCCAAAAAAGCCAAGGAGATGCTGAAGAAGTTTTGATTTAAAACATCTTCGCTTGGTGGATTATCTGCTGTCTCTGTACTCTGTGGAGTTCCGTCACAGGATGCCGTCTGGACGCTGACCGGTGAAAGATTATCTGACGCCTGTCCGTCAACCAAAATATCTGTTGCCGAGGATGGCTCGTCTAAATTCATTATTGGCGGAGTCCTGTCTAATATGACATTGACAACAACCGCAGCAGCATCAGTACAGAGATTGTCTTCAAGAGTATTTGGTGTTTTGTCTTTAACACAATCTCGTCCAGTAATAGTGATAGTATATGACCCCTCAGGTACGTCTGGGGACGAAGAAAATGCCAGTTCTAATGGGTAAAGATGTTGCCTTTTTTGATCAGATGTCCGCTCACTATCCATTCTGATAGAAACATCAGGTAAAGGTAAAGACGAATTAAGAATTAATCCATCAGCACTGACTACAGTTAAAAATGTTGGCGGAAGAAGCCCGGCCTGTTGTTGTTGGTGAATCATGTTTAAATATAAATTTTGAAAAGTAAAGTAAGTCGTCGGTTGACCATCTAGGGCAGTCGATCCTGGAAGAGGAGCTTTTTTAGGAGCACAGGCTGCTACTCCAACGGCAATAAGTGCTAATGCTAATAATACTCTGAAAGGTACTTCTTTTCCTCATAGTCTAAGCCCGTATTTTACCAAAAACTATGGGATTTTTCAAGGTTAAGCAATAAACGTTTCAAGAAGATAAACCTTCATATATAATATTTATAATATTATTGATTCGTTATCTTATAATAAATTTAATCACTTGTTGTCATTCTATTAAATATATTTGTTAAAATATCAATATATGGTTTTCATCTGGGACTATGACATCAAAGAATTAAGAAAAACTGAGCAAGGCCGGATTAAGATACTTGAGAGAATGATTAACTACGGACCAGGAAAAGAAAAAATCAAACTTAGTCTGGTCAAAAAATACTGGGATAAACTTGATCTATACGAACCACAAAAACATTTATTAGAACTATTAATATGGAAAAAATGTCTATCCTCACACCAACCCAAAAACGCATTCTCGATCAAATAAAAAATAGTGAATTTATAAAGAAAAACTTTTATTTTACCGGTGGAACGGTGCTGTCTGAATTTTATCTTCAGCATCGCTTTTCCGAAGACTTGGATTTCTTTTCCGAAAAAAAATTTGACTTTGACAAAATCTTTGAGGAAGTGAATGATTGGTCTAAAAAACTTGACTTTACCTTCACCAGACAACAAAGAGAAGTAGTACATATATATATTTTAAATTTGAAAAATAAAGACACTCTTAAATTAGATTTTGGATATTATCCGTATCCAAGGGTGAAAAAAGGAATTAAATATCAAGGATTAACTGTTGATAGCCTGCTTGATATTGCTATTAATAAATTAGCGAGTGTTAATCAAAGAAATTCTGTTAAGGATTTTGTTGATTTGTATTATCTTTTAGATAAATTTACTATTTGGGATTTAATTGAAGGAGTAAAAATGAAGTTTCGGATGGAAATTGAACCTTGGATATTAGGATCTGACTTAGAGTTTGTTGTAAAAGATTTTCAAACTCTTCCAAAAATGATTAAGCCTTTGACTCTCAACGAGCTTAAAAACTTCTTCCGCCAAAAAGCCCAAGAATTGGGAAAAAAAAGCGTGATATAATTTTACTTCTATGCAGTACAAACTCGCTCCGGAAATTAAAAAAACATGTGTACAGTTGATTAAACGACTAGACATGAAACATATAAAAACTTCGAGAGTCCACTGCATCCGCAGTTTTGATGTAAAAACTAGAGCGGTCGCCCGGATCTGGGGAATGGCAAAACTTTTTCATGAAGTGGTTGGAATTGAGCCTCACTATATTATCGAGGTTAATGCCAAGCGTTTTGATAAAATGAACGAACGAGATAAAATAAAAACATTGATTCACGAACTAATGCATATTCCGAAAACTTTCTCCGGTGCTTTGCTCTCTCATCGAGGACGTTATCATCGAATAAATGAGCGAGAAGTAGAAAGAATATTAAGAAGTTTAAAGTGATTTTCTATTTACTCCTTCTGTTTCTTCAATAAAAAAATCCACTCCATCGGAGCGAAGTTTGATGTAGGCCAGGTTATTAATTGATCCTGACGGCAAAGTTTCATAACTGGCAAAACCGAGATGAATCAAAAAAGATCTCATTATTCCTCCATGAGACAGTAATAAAACCGTTTTGCCAAGATAACCAACTGCCACTTCTCTTAAAAAAGGCAGCAACCGACCCATCATCGCTCCATCAGTCTCTAGTCCCTTGATATTTTTTTTATTAATCGCGGCCAAACGATAAGATTTAAGTAAGTTAACTATTTCTTGATTGTATTTAGTATATGACTTGCCTTCAAACTCGCTAAAATATCTTTCCCGCAAGGCTTTTGTTGTCTTAACCGCCAATTTTTTTTCTAAACTAATGATTTCTGCGGTTCTTTTGGCGCGGATTAAATCCGAAGAAAAAACCGCATCAAATCTCACGTGTGTTAATTTTTGAGCCAGTTCTTTTGCCTGCTTCTCCCCTTTTTTATTCAGAGGGACATCGGTTATTCCTTGAATTAACTTTTTTGTATTCCAATCGGTTTCTCCATGACGGACGAGGTATAAAGTACAGAAATTTTTCATATATTAATGTATAATCCTATCATATTAACTATAGCTATTGGTCCAAAAAATTAAACAAGTGATTTATTAAAATGGTACAAAAAAACGTTTTCGGAAAAATGGTCTTTCTCAATTATCGAGGGCCTGAACTTTGGACACAATATTGGCACCGTATAGACCATCTTACTATAAACAAAATCTTAATCTCAAAGGACGATCCTAACCTACAATTTGAGCTCAAAAATGCTGATGCCCTTCTTCTAAAACCAGTTGGTGATAAAATAAATAAAGCATTTATTGATTTGGCGCCCAAACTCAAATACATCGGCATGCTTGGAACCGGAACAGGAGGAATCGATCTCGCATATTGTAACTCTAAAAAAATCGTGGTTACTAACATTAGTGATTACGCGACTGAAGGTGTCGTTGAAATCACCTTTGGTTGGATTTTTGATCAGATACGAGAGATAGAGCGTGAAAAAAATGAGGCGAGACAGGGAGATTGCTCCGGGTCTACATTTGGCGGAGTGGAAATAAAAGGTAAAAATTTCGGGGTGATTGGCCTTGGCAATATCGGACATCGCACTGCGGAGATTGCCAAAGCCTTTGGTGCAAATGTGAGATACTGGTCAAGGAATAGAAGAGAATCAGACGAAAAAATTCTCGACATTGAATATATGGATATAAATAACCTTCTTCAAACCTCAGATTTTGTTACTCTTAATATTTCTTTTACACCGGAAACAAAAAACTTTTTTGATGGTGAAAGAATAAACCTTATAAAAAAAGGGTCTATTCTTATTAACCCAAGTCCGATGGAACTTATTAACTTTGACGCGCTCGTCAAAAGGCTCAACAAAAACGACATGACATTTATTTTTGACCACTCTGATGAAGTTGAACCGAAACAATTAAATGTTCTTAAACACTTTAGCAACTGCATCATCCACCTTCCCATCGGATTTACCACCGAAGAGGCCATGGCAACCAAACAGGAAAGTTTTGCCAAAAATATAGAAAGCTTTCTACGAGGTTCTCCTAAAAATGTAGTCAAGCTTGATTTCCGTATTGTCCGAACTCCCCTGACCGGTCCCGGGTATGAGCCGATGATCGTCCCAACGAAAAAACAATGGTCGCAAGTAAATCTTCGTCCGATCAATAAAAATGACTATAAGCGAATACTTAGCTTTGATAATCTCGTTTATCCCACTGCAGATCCGGTTACTCCAACCACAATGGGAACCTGGTATGTAAATAATCCCGAGTTTGGCATGGTTTATGAGTTGGGTGGAAGAACTGTTGGAGTTTGTGCATTTATTCCGTTGAAGCGCTCAAGTTGGGAGAAACTTATAAATGGAAAGCTGTCTGAATCCGATTTGGGTTCAAAAGACCTTTTTAATAATCGAAAAGATAACGAAATAGCGCTACACATCTACCATATAGAAAAACTTTTACTTACTGAAAATTATTATGTCAGAATTCTTAGCGATTTAAACAAGCTGGTTGAAAATCTGAGAAAAACAAATCCAAAGTTAAAGATTACAGGCTTCTCATCTTTGGGTACATCCAGCCTCTTTCTAGGATTATTCCAAAATCGATTCAACTTTCGAGAAAAGAAATTTATCTCCACCGAGCATATTTTACTAAAAGGTAAAAAACTTTCTCTTTTTGATGAAAAAGACGGCGGTCAAAAAGGACTCGCCAAAAAACTACAAAACGGATATACCTATTATCAACGCTGTAGAATGATTGTTCTAGAACCAAGCGATTTTAGTCTTGTTTGGTCGTACGTTAAAAAATAACGAATGCAAAAACAGATCTTCTGGAAATTTTGGGATATTGCTGAAGCCTATATTGATGAAGGAAAACGCCTGGAAAAAGCTAAAAAACATAAAACTAAATAATGTGAATTATTGGATCGTGATATTTATTTTTGTCTTAAGAGCTCGGGCGACGCGTTCAAGCAGAGAGATCGACGGTTTACCGTTCATCCCTTCAAGACGGGAAATAACCGCTTGGCCGGTGCCGATTTTTTTTGCCAGCTCTTCCTGAGACATCTTTTTTTTTATTCGGGCATCGATTATCTGTCTGGCAATCTGAAATTCCGTCTCTAACTTTTCATATTCTCTGATAAATTCTGGATCTTTCATTAATTTTACCTTTAATTCTTCGTGACTAATCCATTTTTTATTTTTCATATTGTTTAAATCGAGAAATTGCTAATTTAATTTCTTTTATCGGTGTTTTCTGGGTTTTTTTCTGAAAAATATTAACAACTATACTAAATTGTCCGATAATTCCAAATAATAATCGATATTCCCCTGCTCTTAATTCCCAAATTCCCTTAGTGATTTTCTTTAGATATTCTGCTGATAATTGAAAACCATAGTCTTCAAATAAATCAACTACTTTTATTACCCTTGATAAAGCTTTTCTTTCAAGAGAAATAATTTCTTTTTGTACACTCGGATAATAAATTACTTTCATATTTATTTTATGACAAATTTATCATAATGTCAAATCTATTTTTAACCATACAATAATATAACTATATGGTTTTATATTTGTCAGTCGCTTATAGTCTACAAAATGAGGTAATTAGAACATTATAATAATGTTTAAGTAGTTTTTAATAATCTATTTAATTTGTTGATTAGATCATTGGAATTTTTATAGACGATAAATTTATCTGTTAGTTTATTTAAAGATCTGGAATATTGACAACCTTCTTTATAAACGCAAATTATTGGAACGTTAAAGATATAAGCCCAACCAAGTTCTATCCCCTGACCTGTTGAAGCATATGAAACTTCGGCAATAATAATATCCATATTTTTAATTATTTCTTTCGTAATAATTTTTTTCCGTTTTCCTGAGGAAGAAAGATTGTGTGTTTTTTATTTAATTCTGATTTTTTTAAAGGAAGATACAGTTCATTTTTGAAATCGAAATTACTCGAATGAGCCACAAATATTTTCATGCGGAATGTAGTAAAGGATGTTCGAACCTTTTATTTTAAACTTGTAATGGAAAATCAAGATTATTATATACCAAAATTTAAGATATAAATTTGCAACTATGCTTAAAATATTTATCAATAATTTATTTTACCCCACCATTCATTCCACTATATTTTGACATAAAATAATTTAATGTTAAAAGGAGCCAATTGATGAGGATATAATAATTGTTATACTTTGATTGAGTATGAATTTCTTAAAAAGAATTAATAAAAACTTAACCCTAATAGGGATTTTATTGTGTTTTGTTGTATTCATTATTTTATGGACGCAACCCAATTTTAATCAATCTGGCACTATTAAAATTTGGGATAGGAATAATATTCTTCTTTATGAATCAGCTGGAGTAATTGGTAAAAAGATCCCAATTATTTATGGTAAATTACCAAAATATGTTATTAATGCGACTATTGCTTCTGAAGATACTTCATTTTGGACGAATCCGGGAATAGACTTGAAAGCTATTATTAGATCTTTAATTTTAAATATAAAATCTTTGCGGGTTGTAAGCGGAGCAAGCACCATAACACAACAATTAGCCAGAATTGCAATTATTTCACCAAATCAATCTTCTCCCAGAAATTTAATAAGAAAGATAAGGGAAATACTAATCGCGCTTCGATTAAATATTGCTTATTCTAAAAAAGATATCTTGACAGTATATCTTAATGAAGTTTATTACGGTAATTTAGCCTATGGAATACAAGCAGCATCAAATACATATTTTCACAAAGATGCTAGCCAACTTTCTTTGGCAGAAAGCGCTTTCTTAACGGGTTTAATATCTTCTCCTGAAGTAAAAAATCCATTTACAGATATGAAAACGACAAAAGCAGCTCAATCAAATGTTTTAGATTTAATGATAAAAAATAATTTTATCAACAAGACCCAAGCTGAGGAATCTAAAAATGAAGAAATAGAATTAGATAAATCCACAAATAATATTAAAGCCCCTCACTTTGTTCATTATATACAAGAAGAATTAGCAAAAATGAATTTAAAAAATAAGGAAGGAGTCAATGTTTATACTACTTTAGATTATTATAGTTATACCCTAAGTGAAGAAATAGCAAAGCTGTGGGTGAATAAATTACACGACGAACATGATCTTTCCAATGCATCGATTGTTCTTCTCAAGAATGATACAGGAGAAATCCTTAATATGCTTGGAGGAATAGACTATTTTGATACAGAGAACGCTGGCCAGGTTAATTTGACAACATCACTTCGACAACCAGGATCTGTTTTAAAACCTATTACTTATGCCGTTGCATTTATGCAGGGATACACTCCTGCTACTCTTATTTATGACATAAAAAAAGTATATAAAACAAAAAAAGGTGAAGGTTTTACTCCTAATAATTATGATGGTAGATTCCATGGTTTAGTTTTAGCAAGAGAAGCTTTAGCCTCCTCATTAAATCTTCCAGCAGTAGAAATGTTAAACAGGATAGGGATAAAAAATTTTTTAAATGTAGCGGGAAATTTAGGCATTACCACTTTGAATCAAGAAGAAAGATATGACTTATCTTTGACTTTAGGCGGCGGGGAGGTGGAGCTTCTTGATCTTACAAATGTGTACGCTAGTTTTGCTCGTGGAGGAGCATATAAACAACCTTATGCTATTGAGAAAATAGTTTCAGATATGGGTAAAACTTTGTATGTACATAAAAATGCAGACGGAATACCAGCTCTAGGAAAAAATAGTAAACAAATTGCCTATCTTATTTCTAATATTCTCTCTGATTCTAAAGCTAGGCTTATTAGCTTTAATGAGAAAAATCCTTTAGTTCTATCTCATCCAGCAGCGGTAAAAACTGGGACAACAACAGACTGGCATGATAACTGGACTGTTGGGTATACCCCAGACTACACAGTTGGTGTTTGGGTAGGCAATAACGATAATCATCCGATGAAACAAATCACAGGTATTGTTGGAGCAGCGCCGATATGGAATCAGTTTTTTGAAGAATTCCTAAAAGGTAAACCAATTAATCAATTTTCTAGGCCTGATAATGTAAAAGAAGTTGAAATATGTAAAATAACCGGTCAACTTTCAGATAAAATTTGTCCTGAAAAAATGACTGAATTATTCATTAAAGGCACCGAGCCAAAAGAAACATCTAAAATTCTAAAAATTGTAAAAATAGATAAAAGGAATAATTTGCTTGCGTCAAATAAGTGCCCTGCTAATTTGACCGAGGATAAAGTATTTATTGATTATCCACCGGAAGTATATAGCTGGGCGATTGAAAACGATCAAGAAATTATCCCAAAAGTATTTTCTCCATTATGCGGAAATGGTAAAGAAAGCCCACTTATTAACGAAAAACCATTTTTATCAATAACGTATCCTAAGGAAGGAACGGTTTTTCAATCAGCCCCGTTAATAGTAAATAATCAAGCAGTGGTTTTTGAAATAAATGTATCATCTGTTATTTCTAAAATAAGTTGGTATGTTGATGATAAGTTTTACAAAACTACCGAAGAGCCTCCATTTAATGTATCTTGGAATCCAACAATAGGTAAACATACAATATATGCTGTAGGAGAAACAATAAATAATCAAATAATTAAGTCAGAAAAAATCCATTTTTCGGTTGTAGAGTTTCAAGGTGACAATTAATTGACAAAGAACATCAATATGTGATTTAATGAAAGTATATTAATAGTAAATGTACGATTTAGATTAAAATTACAAAATGCGTAAAATTTTTAATAATTTTTTGCCTATATTTCAAAGAATAAAGAATTATATTTCCGATAAACTTCCGATTATTCATCATAGAGCAAAAGAGCACTATACAAGATTAAATACGCATCTTCTCAATTGGCACTCAGAATTTAAACAGGCAGATCATCCGAAGAAATGGCAGATGGTAAAGAAACCTATTTTAATTATTATCTCACTCTTCTTATTAATTAAATTTGGTCCACTTTTTATTCCACCAAAAATAATGACAACTTTTCCGGGTAATATGAGTACTGAAGCTCCACTGGATTCAAAAATAGAAATTATTTTTAATAAAGGAGTTATAAAATCCTCTGCAGAACGAAGTTTTAATATTTTTCCGAATGTAACGGGGACGTTAAGTTGGGAAAGCAATCAAAAACTTATATTTACACCTAAAAGCAAACTCGATAGAGCTAGTAATTATAAAGTGAGTTTTAAAGGAATTGTTTTGTCAAGTTTCCTAATTCCTCTTATCGGTAATAGTACAGTTTCATTTGAAACGATCGGAAATCCTAAAGTAGTGCTTGCCTCTCCTCAAAATGAAGCGCTGGAAGATCTAACTCCAATCACGGTTGTTTTTAATCGTTCGATGATTGCCTTAACTACGGCTACCAATAGTGCTATCAAACAGCCGGCTTTTACAGTAACTCCTGAAATAAAAGGTGAAGGGCGATGGTTAGGTACGACGGCCTATCAATTTAGACCTTCCGAAAGATTCAAACGAGCAACAACATATAAAGTAATTGTGCCAAATAACTTACGATCCCAGGATGGTGGAGTACTACAAAATGGTTATATGTGGGAATTTTCCAGCGAACGGCCTCGCGTTGATGCAATAAGTCCTCAAAGAGACTATAGCTTTGCTTCACCCACTGCGTCAGTTTCGGCAACTTTTAATCAAGATATTGATCAGAAATCAATAAACGACAAGTTTATAGTTTATGACAAAAATAAAAATAAAGTTCCAGGCCGAATAGTAGTAGATGGCCAGCAAATTGGCTTTTATGCATTACAGCCATTGAGTAGAGAGGAACAGTATACAGCGCTAATCACACAAGGAGTGAATAGTATAGAAGGACCAAATGGAATGGAAGCAAATTACACGTGGTCTTTCCGAGTCGCTGCAAAACCGACTGTTATTAGTACCACACCAACTAACGGTGAAAAAAATGTCTTCGAACAATATAGAGCTGAAGTACTTTTTAAAACACCGATGGACGAAGACTCGTTTGAAAATAATGTATTGATTGATCCGGCACCGGAAACAAAACCTTCTTTGAGTTTTTATAATTATAACGATCGTAATTCACTATCGGTAAGTACTTATCTTGGTAGGTCAAAAGAATATACAATCACAATCGGAGCAAATGTCAAAGACCAATATGGTGTGCCGCTGGGAAACACATACACTTTTAAATTTACTACGTCGCCTTATAAACCTTCCGTAAGCATTTTTCCTTTTGGAACATATTTTGGGTCATTTAATCAACAAGTTGTCCCTAGAATTGTGGTCCAAGCAATCAATGTTAATCAGATAAATTATACGCTGTATAAATTAAAGAAGGAGGACTTGCTTGAATTATATCGGCGGCGTTACGAACAACAGTGTAACGATGAACTATGTCGTAACTGGCAAAACTACAACACAAGCAAACTTGAGAAAATTCGCTCATGGAGCGAAACTTATGAGGCAGACTTTAATACGCCGGTAAATGTTGTTACAAAAGTTACGGCAAATAACGGTGATAAGTTACCTTCTGGATTTTATTTTCTTGATGTCAGTATTCCGCAAAAAGTTCATGACAATATGGTGATGATTGTCAGCAAATCAACTTTGACCGTGAAAAAAAGTAGTAAACAAATTTTTTCCTGGTCTGTGGACCAATCTTCAAGCAATGTTATTTCCAATATGAATATGCAGTTAACGGATAGTTCAGGAAATGTTCTTTCTCAAGGAAATACAAATAATGACGGCGTTTTCATGAAAGACGTTGATCTGTTTCAAAAAAACAATCTTTTTGTATTTGGACAAAAAGATGACGATATAGTTGTAGCAGCGAGCGCATGGGCTGAAGGTATTAATCGTTCTGATTTTGGTCTTCCGACTTATTATAATCCCAATGAGCAAAAAGATTATAATACTAAAGAAAATTACAAACTTTTTATTACGCTGGATCGACCTATCTATAGACCAGGCCAAAAAGTTTACTTTAAGGGTGTAATCCGTAAAGATAACGATGGCGCATATGAAAATTTACAGCCCGGGGAAAAAGTATCGGTTAGTATAAATGATGCTCAAAATAGATCTGTTTATACAAAGGAATTACCGATTTCAACATTTGGTTCCTTTTCAGGAGACTTTGTTTTAAGTAAAGATGCAAATCTTGGTTACTATCAAGTAGGCTCAAACTTTCAAGGAAATTCATTTAATCAACAATTTCAAGTAGAAGAATATAAAAGACCTGACTTAGCCGTTACAGTCAAACCATCAAAAGATACCTATACTCAAGGTGAAAGTGCAACGATTGATATAAATTCCTCATATTATTTTGGTTCACCGGTTACAGATGCTCCCGTTACTTGGACTTTACAAACTCAAGACTACTCTTTCCAATGGGATAAAGACTGGCGTTTTGAATTTGGAGACCCCGATTCTTATTGGTCACGGCCATGGTGGTATTACTCAGGTCAAAGTTATTTCTCGGGGAAAAAGGTTACTGAAGGAAAAGGAAAAACGAATGAGAAAGGAGATTTAGAAATTAATTTCCCATTAGATATAAGCAAGCAAAAAACAAGTCAACGAATGGTAGTTGAAGCAACCGTAAATGATATTAATAACCAATCAATTGCCGGATTACAAGAATTTATCGTGCATAAAGCCGGTTTATATGCAGGATTAAGGCCAGTAAGTTATGCCAATCAATCAGGGAAAGAAGCCCAAGTAGAGATTGTTACCGTTGATGTAAAAGGAAAAGAAGTATCTAATACACCTGTTTCTGTTGAATTTTATAAGAGAACATGGGAAACGATCCGAGAGAAGAATCCTGACGATGGACAATTTTACTATACTAGCAAACCTAATGATTCCTTAGTCTCAAACACAACAGTTACAACCGATGCATTAGGTCGTGCAACAGCGTCTTTTACTCCATCAGAAGGTGGAACATTTAAGGTAGTTGGTAAAGTCACTGATAAAAACGGGAATCAAAACGTCAGTAGTAGTTTTTTGTGGGTATCGGGTTTAGGTTTTTCAGCAGCAAGAGAAAATAACGATCGAATTGTTGTAGTAACCGATAAACGCGACTATTTAGTTGGAGAAAATCTTTCAGTATTTGTAGCAACACCCTATGCTTCCGATTCAGCAAAAACGCTTTTAACAGCAGAAAGAGGCAGCATATTAGATTATAAGGTGGTCGATACCAATCAAGCATCAAATAATTTTTCAATGTCAATCCCAACCAAATATACTCCAAACGCATTTATTGGAGCGGTATTAGTAAGAGGCGGAGATCAAGTCAAAAAACCAGCTGAGTTCAAAATAGGTTATTCCGAAATTAAAGTGACAGATAAAAAACAACAGGTTGACGTTCAGATTACTACAGATAAAAAGAGATATAAGCCAAAAGAAACATTGAAGGCAACAATTGAAACAAAAGATTTGCTCGGACATCCTATCTCTACTGAATTAGCGGTTGGATTAGTAGATAAAGCTGTTTGGGACTTATCAAGTGTGGAACTGCCTGATATTTATAAAACATTTTATCAACCAAGAAATCTGGAAGTCGAAACTTCTCAACTTCTTACTATTTCAATTGATCGTATAAACGCTAATACTGATTTGGGGGCAAAAGGAGGAAGCGGAGGAGGATGTTTCACTGGAGATACGCTGATTTTAATGAAAGGCGGCTTATATAAAAACATTAAAGATATTAAGGTGGGAGATATCATACTCACAAAAGAAAATGAAAACTCTCCTAAACTTGTTGAGGCAAAAGTAACAAAAACTTATAAACACAATGTAGATCAGTATCTTATACTCAATGGCCAACTGCGTGTGACTCCGGTCCATAGAATGTATATAAATGGAAAATGGATTGTGGCTGGAGAAATCCAGATTGGAGATTATATGCTGGATAAAAATAATAATCCGATTCGGGTATTCTCTATTGAGCAAGTAAAAGGTAAATTCGACGTATACAACTTTGAAACTGAAAAATACCATACTTATTTTGCCGGAGATATATATGTTCATAATCAAAAAGGTGGAAATGATACTTCAAGAACTAATTTCCCAGAAACAGCTTATTGGAATCCAACTTTAAAAACAGATAAGGATGGAAAAGTAAATATTGAAATCAAATTACCCGATAATCTTACAACTTGGAGGTTGGCGGCCATTGCTAATTCTCAAGAAGCAGCTTTTGGATCAAAAGTATCGGAAGTAATTGTAAGTCGTGATGTTTTAATACGGCCTTTCTTGCCCCGATTCCTTTCGGTTGGAGATGAGGCAAAGCTCGGAGCAATTATTGTTAATACTAGTGGCCGAGACCAAACATTAACAGCAAAGATTGAAGGAGAAGGTATTCAAATAAACGAAGATAAAACTAAACAGCAAGTATTAGCTGACGGTGCACAAGTAAAATTAACCTGGGATACTGTTGCAACAAATGCAAAATCAGCAAAAATAAAACTATCAGTGATTGGTGCCGATAAATCTGTTGCTGATGCTGTAGAAATGTCATTGCCGATAAAATCTTACAGTGTACCTGAGGTGGTGGCAACTGCAGGCGAAGCAAAAGATACAGCACAAGAAAAAATCGTTTTACCAAAAGAGGTCGATAAAACTCAAGGACAAGCTTCAATACTCTTTTCTCCTTCTTTGGGCAGCGCCAGCCTGAATTCTCTTCAATATTTATTTGACTATCCATATTATTGCACGGAACAAATAACCAGTCGTTTCATGCCAGCTGTATTCGTTCATCGTATTTTAATAAACGCCAATTTGGATAAAAGTGGATCTATTGACTCAAAGCAGCTGGAACAAGTTATTACTGATGGTATTCAACGTCTCAATAATGAGCAGCATTCAGACGGAGGATGGGGTTGGTGGACAGAATATAACAGTGATCCATTTTTAACTGCATACGCATTTTTCGGATTATTAGAGGCAAAAAAAGATAAATTTACTGTAGCTGATCAAACAATTCAACGAGCACAAACTTATTTAATGAATCAACTTGAACAAGGAGAAAAAGAGGTTTCACTTAATACGCAAGCTTATATTCTTTATGTATTAAGGGGAAGAGGTTTAAAACTGTCAGCATATGCAGCCAACTTGTATGATCGCCGTTTCGAGCTATCTCTTGAATCAAGAGCCTATCTAGCGATGTCTTTGAAGGATATATCAGGTATGAGTGATCGAGCCAACAGACTTGAGAGCGAATTAATTAGTTTAGCCAAAAAGACTGCCACAACAACCCACTGGGAAGAGCCAACAAGAGATTATTATTTCATGGGAAGCAATACTACAACAACGGCAAGTATTCTTGAAGCGCTTGTTGTTTTCGATAAAAAAAATCCGCTTATTCCCGAAGTTATCAGATATTTAATGTCAATAAGAACTGGTGACCATTGGTCATCAACCCGCGATACAGCAGCGGTAATAAAAGCCGTATCAACTCAATTATTAAACAAGGGGGAGCAAAAAGTAAATGAAAATTATCGGTTGACATTAAACGGCAAAATATTAAAAGAAGGGCAGCTTACAAAAAATGATCTTTTAAAGTTGGAACAGTATTCAGTTTCTATTTCCGATTTCAATATTGGTGGAGAAAATAAATTGCAACTGACAAAAAGCGGTGATGGAAATCTATACTACAATGTTAACCTTAAATACTACTTACCATTTTCAGAAATTAAACCACTAGAACAAGGTATGGTTGTGATGAGAGAATTTGTAGACAGCAAAGGTAATATATTACCAGCAGATACAATTGCTGAAAATACTGAAGTATGGGTAAGACTTATAATCGTTACTCCAGAAGAAAGACATTTTGTAGTTATTGAGGATACTTTGCCGGCAGGTCTCGAATCAGTAAACGAAAGCCTTAAAAATGTTAGTGTCTTAAATTCCGAAAGACCAGATGTGAAAACAAAAGGAAATCGGATGCTTTATTTTGAACATAAAGAATACCATGATGATCGTACAACTTTGTTTGCCAACTATTTACCACCAGGCGTTTATGAAGTAACATACAGAGTTAGAGCCACAACGCCAGGGCATTACCATTATCCTCCTGCTCAAGCATATCAAATGTATGTTCCTGACGTGTCTGGACACTCTGATGGTGGCTGGTTGGATGTAAAATAATAAAACTTCAAAATGGACCATAAAAAAAGCCGCCGGTATAAAGATCGCTCTCTACGCTAGCGGCTAAATAATAACTTTTAACCTTGATCCTTTACGTTCCAAACATAAAGATTAAACAGTTTCACGTATTCGGTATTTTCTTGAGAAGTAGGTCTAACCTCTGTTTTTCCGAGGTAATACCCCATGATTTTTCTTCTCAACTGATAATATCGTGATAATTGATTATTACTTATAAGATTTAAATTAAATTATTAATATTCAGATCAAAGACTTTGCTTTGAAACTGACAAATGAACTGTTGACCACAATGATATGGTCAATTAGTTCTATACCCAGTAATTCCCCTGCCTTGACTAACCTTTTGGTTAAAGCAATATCATCCTCTGATGGATTTGCTTCACCTGACGGGTGATTGTGGGCAATAATGATCTGGGCTGATCTCTCACCAACTGCCCGTGTAAATACTTCTCGGGGATGAACCAGCGAACTGTTCAATGTTCCCAAAGAAACAAGTTCAAGTAGTTTGATCTTGTTTCGACAGTCCAAATGAAATACCCAGAAATGCTCTTTATCCCGATCTACTTTATCCTCACTTTTCAAACAATCAGTGAGTATCCGGTAAATATCATCAGGCTTTACGATCTCTTTTTTATCTTCTGAAATCTTGATAATCATGTCTATAAAATTCTTGCTAAAATAATAATGTGCAAAAGTCTGCGAAGATTTAGCACTGGGAAAAACTAGCAATAGTTTTGTCCCGACGGTGAGGATCTAAACCATCCTCACCTTTTTTTATCTTCAACCGGCAAAACTTCCGGTTGTCTTTCAAGATCTTTTTCCAACTCTTCGCGTAATCTTGAAATTTCAGCTACAATTTCCCGTAATTTATCCATTGTCACCACCTCCTTTCAAACTGGTTTCGAATAACTTGTCACGTCTCTTCATAAATTCCGGTGTCCTCAAGTAAGCTCTAAAGCGATTCAGTTCAACCCACTCCGGCTCTTTTCTCTTGTGTGAAAATCTGGCAACAATGAAAATCACTGCCGGTATCATGATCAAGTCAGCCAAAAAAGTCTTGAACATATATCTTTTGAAAAACAGAAAACTGATAATCAATGGATAATTTGTTCTGTCCTTCAATTTTTATTAAGTGACTTCGTGCAGATAGACAACCTCCGAGACTGATAAAGCGGTTACAATGGGTAAAGGGCTAAAAAAAGGTAGGAAAATCGTTTTTATTTTTTGAAGAAAAATTAAGGTATTCATTTAAAAGATTTTCCGATTGTCAAAAGTCCCGCCAACAAGCGGGAGGATATTTACGCCTGTCAGAAATATCCGAGAAATGGTTTGCTTATAAAAATTTTCCATACGAGGATATTTCTACAGGCTAAATACCCACCTTTTGACAAACTTTTTTACCCCTTATAATTGGAATCAAGGACAGAACGAACGATGCTCGTGTAGAAAGATGATCTATAATAAAAAACTGTATGGGCAATCATCACTGGACAATTCATGAAATTCATATCGTTCAAAAATGTTTTCATGTTATTCCCGATTTTGAAATTTCTAGGTTTATTCCTGAGAGATCAATACTGGCCATTTCTCAAAAAAGGCGAAACATGGGTTTGAAATATACTCAAGAATGGATGAATGAACAGGTAAGAAAACAAATAATTTCTTAGCTCCTATTTTCTTCTTGTTTTGTTAGTGCGATGGTGCGTTTCAACACCACTCTATCAAGACTACAAAGACACTTAAAAACCAGTGTCAAACTATTCTCTGATTATTATCAGATCTTACCTTGAAGGCGGTTTGTGAGGAACGAACAAACCGCCTATTGTCTTCGGGCAAGTCTCCCCGCCAAGTTGGCGGTGTGTATTTGAAAATATCCGAACCGATTTCATTAACGGGCTCGGCGGGCGGAAGCGCTAAAGACCGAACCCCTCTTCCGCCCGCCTCGCCTT
>Ga0210018_1000461_pt1 | contig 20613 bp, 18 predicted proteins | sample CryGeyCG2014_010_2_FD_183967 | JGI IMG/M metagenome (GOLD analysis project Ga0210018, IMG submission 183967) | Groundwater microbial communities from aquifer - Crystal Geyser CG09_land_8/20/14_0.10 (SPAdes) (version 2) | ecosystem: Environmental > Aquatic > Deep subsurface > Groundwater | place...
AAATCTCGAGTAATTGCCCAACCTATTGTTACTATCGGCTCTTTAATAAAAGAAATAGGAGCTGTTACGACCCAATTCAAAATACCAGCTGCGATAGCTGGGAGAACAGCGGTTATAAATTGAACAACACTTAAAATTATCGGAACAGTAAGCGCTATTGCAAGCGTTAAAGGGTCCATAAGTTATTTTTATTATAGCATAAATTTTTTAAAACTTTTCACAAGAGAAAGCCAATTTTCAATCGTTAAGGTTTCTGCTCTTTGGCTGGGTTGGATTTTATTGCATGCGAAAAGCGCAACCCTCGGCCTTTGGCCTCGGGGTATGCGAAAGCGCCCATACGAATTAACTCGAGAAAGCCACTCTCTTACTTTTTCTTTTGGGATTTTTAATTCTTTGGATAAATTATTAATCAATTGTTTCCTTGGCTGAGAAAACCCTGCCTTAACGATCTTGAAAAATAGATCCCTAAATCTCTCTTGGTCAACATTTTCTACGATCGTAGAAATCATTGACTTTCGTCTCGGGATGATTTTAATAATAGCGGAATCAACTTTTGGTTGAGGCCAGAAAGATTTTTTTGAGATATAAGAAATAATTTCTGGCTTGGCGTAAAACCAAACTGAGATTGCCAAAAGATTCATTTTAGGTTTAGCGCCTGTCCCCCGAAGCTTTAGCGAAGGGGGACAAATTCTCTGAGCCACTTCTTTTTGAACCATTAAAACCATTTCTTTTGGCGGACTATCTGATTCTAAAAATTTTCTAATAACTGGAGAAGTAATATAGTAAGGAAGATTAGCGACGATTTTATAGGCTTTAGGCTTTAGGTTAAAGGTTTTAAGGTTTATTTTTAAAATATCAGCATTAACAATTTCGACATTTTGAAAGTCTTTCAGAGTTTCTTTTAAAATTTCTACCATTTTCCAATCTTTCTCGACGGTGACTACCCTTTTAACTCTTTTAACTAACTCCCGGGTCAGGTTTCCAATCCCTGGACCGATTTCTAAAATAGTATCTTTTGGTTTCAAATCGGCTACTTTAATAATCTTCCAGAACACCCCTTCATCAACTAAAAAGTGTTGCCCTAACCTCTTTACTGGCCGAATAAAGTGTTTTTGAAACAAACCCTTAATAATCCTTCTTGAAGTAAGATCCATTGATTAATTTTAACACAAAAAATGAACCCTTGACACCAAATTTTGACTAAGCTAAACTAAAAGCAGTCCCACCTCCGCCCCACTACGTGGAGCTTCGGCGGGCAAGGGTCGGAATAGGTAGATTTAGTTGATTTATTAAAGATATTTCTAGATTGGCCAACCGCCTTTGGCGGCTTCAACCCTTCGATAAACTCAGGGTTGTCCTGAGCCGAGTCGAAGGACAAAACTCCTTAAAATTCTTTAAGGAGAAAATAAGGGAGATTGGGAAATTTTTAAAGGGATCGAAAAAGGACCCCTTCCTTTATTTGGGGGTCGCTACCTTTGTTTTACTTGGATTAATCTCCTTTATTCCCTACCAGTTCTTGGCAAATGAAGATTTTATTTTAATGAGCGAAAACTCAACTTCTTTTCAAAGCCAATCCCTAAATGGTGGGGGATTTCTTGGTCAGGGCGGACCAAAAAAATTAGAGCCACCAGAACTTTCTTTGGTCCAGGAAAATAGTTTAACTGGATTTTCTCCCCCCCTGGTTATTTCCCCTAGGGTTTTGGGCTCTCTTTTGGGCGATGGTTCCTGTCCAGAAAGAGGAAATGAAATTATTGAATACGTTGTCCAACCGGGTGACACTCTCGCTAGTATTGCCGAGCAGTTTGATCTTTCTCTTAATACCTTGCTCTGGGCCAATAATTTAAGTCAAAACTCAATACTTAAAGTTGGTCAAAAATTAATTATTCTGCCAGTCTCTGGGGTTTTACACCATGTGAAATCAGGAGAGACAGTTAGTGAAATTGCTAAAAAATATAAAGGAGATGTTAATGAAATTGTCGTTTTTAATGAATTATCTGAAGAAGGAGGTATTGCGGTTGGTGATATTTTGATTATTCCTGATGGAGTGATGCTACCGCCTGCCAAAATTTATACTCCTCCTCTGACTCCTTTGGCTTCAAGTTATTTCATCTGCCCAATTTCTCCTCCTTGCCGAATTACCCAAGGCCTTCATTGGTATAATGCTATTGATTTCAGTCATGGAAACTGCGGTGAACCAATTTATGCTGCGGCTGGCGGTCAGATATTGAAGGTTAGGTATGGTTGGAATGGTGGAGCGGGAAATTATTTAACCATTTTACATCCCAATGGAGTAGTAACAATGTATGGTCACTTGCAAACAATTTTAGTTAGTTCAGGTCAGCCAGTTTCCCAGGGCCAAATTATTGCCTTAATGGGAGGTCAACCCGGAACCCCGGGAGCCGGTAGATCTAGTGGCTGCCACTTACATTTTGGAGTCACTGGTGCCAGAAACCCTTTTGTCAGATAAGCTATAATTAATTGAAACCCGACATCAATTAAATAATTTGCACGGGTGCAACCCGTGCATTTTGATTACTTCCGGAGATCGTAACTCCGATTTTTATTTTTCTTCTCTAATTCTATACATCAGAGCTTCGCTTAGATGGTCAAATAAAATATTTTCTAAACCCTCTAAGTCGGCGATGGTTCGAGCGACTTTTAAAACTCGGTGATAACCTCGGGCAGATAACTGACCAGAATCAACACACCTTCTTAAAAGATCCTGAGATTTTAAATCAACCTGGCAATATTTTTTAATTTTTGGAATATCCATTTCGCAATTTACTAAAATACTTTCATCTTTGAATCTTTCTCCCTGAATTTCCCTGGCCTTTTCCACTTTTTTTCTGATTTTAGTACTAGTATTTTCTTCATCCGGCGCCACTAATTTTTCATATTTCACTGCTGGCACTTCAATAAAAAGGTCAATTCGGTCAATCAAAGGACCAGATAATTTTCTTCGATACATCGCAATTTGAGATGGTAGGCACTGACATCTTCTTTCAGGGTCATTTAGATAACCACAAGGACAGGGATTGGCAGCTGCTACTAAAGTGAAACGGGCTGGCAAAGTTAAATAATGCTTCGCTCTTAATAAAGTAATTTGTCCTTCTTCTAATGGCTGGCGGAGGCTTTCCAAAACATCGCGGTGAAATTCCGGAAATTCATCTAAAAATAAAACGCCCCGATGGGCCAAAGTTATTTCACCTGGTCGAGGCGGATTTCCACCGCCAATCAAAGCCACTTCTGAGGAAGTATGGTGAGGAGAGCGGAAGGGTCGAAGATTAATCAAAGGTTTTTCTGGCGGTAAAAGACTAACCACGCTGTAAATTTTTGTTACTTCTAAAACCTCTTCCAAACTCAGTTGAGGTAGAATTGTTGGAATAGCCTGAGCTAATAAAGTTTTCCCTGCTCCTGGTGGACCTTGGAGTAGGAGATTGTGGCCGCCAGCAGCCGCGATTTCTAAAGCCCTTTTAGCATATTCTTGACCCTTAATATAAGCTAAGTCAATTGGATAAACAGGCTGGCTAAAAAACTCCTGAAAGTTTATTTTTGTTGGCAAAATTACTTTCTTTCCTTCCAAATAATCAATAACTTCTTTAAGATTCTCCACCCCAATTACCGAAAGTCCCTCGACTAAAGCTGCCTCTTTGGCATTTTCCCTTGGCAATATTATTTCTTTCATCCCCAATTTCTTAGCCAATATGGCTGATGATAAAATCCCACGAATCGGTCGAAGCTTCCCATCCAAAGCCAGCTCCCCTAAGAAAATTTTGCCAATTGGGTCAAGTTTGATTTGTTTTGAGGCAATTAAAAACCCTAAGGCAATTGGCAGGTCATATAAAGACCCCTCCTTTTTTAAATCAGCTGGAGCTAGATTAACCAAGACCTTAAGGTTTGAATGGTGTGGCGGCAAAAATTTAATACTTTTTATTGCTGAATTAACTCTTTCTGTCGATTCTTCGACTGCTTTATCAGGCAAGCCAACAATATCAAAAGAGCGGAGGCCAAAAGTGGTGTCGACCTCCACTTCAATAATTTGAGCATCGAGCCCAACGATGGCTGTTGAAAAAACTTTAGAGGGCATGTTCCTTCGCTCCGCTCAGTCAAATTCAAAATGTAAAGCGCAAAAATCAAAATGACGGAACGGAAAATATATTTACTTCTTGCATTCAAGGCAAAATCTCGCTTCGGGGAGGATTCTTAGTCTTTCTTCGGGGATCTCTTTTCCACACTTTTCACATTTTCCGTAATTACCTCTTTTAATTTTTTCTAAAGCTAAAATAACATCCTTTAACTTTAATTCCAAAGTATGCTCAATCGGTAAACGGGTTTCATATTCTTCGACCTCATCAGCTGATTCTTCTAAACCACCACCATTAAATTCTGGAAAACGGGTATCCCAATCTCCTTTTAACTTTTCATCTTTTTTAGCAAAACTCTCAAGCTCTCTCTCTAAGGTTTCCTTTTTGTTTTCCAATTTCTCTTTTAGTTGTTGGAGAAATTTTTTATTTATATTCATTTTAATAAATTAATAACTTTAGTTATGCTCTCCCAGGAAGAGGTCCAAATGAAGTAATCGCCAAAAATTGAATAACAAATTCCCAAATCTTCTCTACTAAAAGTTTGAAATCTAAAACTCACTCCTTGGTATTGGGCTCCTCGAAAGTAAGGAATTAAAGCTGGTTTTCCCTTACCCAAAAGACTAAAGAGATTTTCAAAATCTTTTTCCATTGTTGGCTCCCAAGATCTCATTAAGTTAGTTAGGTTTTCTCTTTCTTTAATTTTTACCAAAAAACCTAAACGATTGTATTTTTTCGTTGGATACAAAAAGAGAGTAAAATCAGAGCCTAATTTCTGATAAAGCGCTTGTGGGATATTAATTCCCCCTACTTCAAAAATTTCCCAAAGGTTTAAGAATTTCCCGCTTTTAGTATTTTTTATTAAAATCTGCTGGAATTTTTCTTCAGGATACCCTTCATTGACTAAAATTTGAGAGAGTCCTAATTTTAATTCTTCAGGTGTAGTATATTCTAAGGTTTTGGTTTTTAAAACCGGAATTAGAGAAGGAGGAATAATAACTTCGCGTTTTTCAATTGGCGGAGGTGGCGAGGGAGGGGCAACAATTAGAGGTTGTCTGGCAGCTAAGAACCAATACCAGAAAGTAAAAATTGCTGCCCAAATAGCGACTAGAAAACCAATAACAATAACCCTCACAAAAACTTTTTCACCTAAAGGAGCTTTCTTTGGCGGGATTTTCGAAATTAAAGGAAAACGGGTAAGGACTTCCTCCTTGGGAATTAGCGGTTTTATTTCAATTTTTTCTTCAGCTACTTTTTTTAAAAATTCTTCTCTTTCTTTTCTCTCCCTTTCTCTTCTCTCTTCAGCTCTTTTTAATCTTTCTATTAACTCTCTTTCGGGAATTTTCTCTACTTCTGGCACTTTTTCCAAAGGTATTTTTTTGAAAAATTTTTCTTCTAATTTTGGTTTTTCTTCTATTTCTGGCCTCTCTACTTTTTTCAATTCGACCCTCTCTTTCAGTTTTGCCACTGGCAATCTAACCTTTTCCAAAAGTTTTCTTATTTTTGTCATCCTTATTTCCTCTTCAATCCTTTTCTTCTCCATTTCTGCCTTCTTTTTTTCTTCTTCGACTCTCTTTCTGGCTTCTTCCTCCTCTTTCTTTTTAGCCAAGATTATTTCTTTTTTTCTTAGTTCTTCTTCTTTTTTTCTTGCTTCCTCAATCCTTTTCTTCTCCATTTCTGCCTTCTTTTTTTCTTCTTCAATTTTTTTTCTCTCTTTCTCAGCTACCTTAAGACTTACTTTAACCTCCTCAACTTTCATTTTCATAATTTTTTCCCTTTCAATACCGACTTCTGCCTCTCTCAGGCGGGCGATATCTTTTGCCATTGTTCGAATCACTAATTTTTTTTGCAGTTCCATTTCCTCCACCATAATTATTTTTTGGCGTCCTTTAATGACAAATTAATTCTTCCTTGCTCATCGATACTAATTACTTTCACTGGTATAATATCGCCAATCTTTACAATATCTTCAACTTTTCTTACTCTCCAAGAGGCAAGTTGAGAAATATGAACTAGACCTTCTTGGCCAGGAAAAATTTCAACAAAGGCACCAAAATCCAAAATTCTCTTTACCTTGCCCTGAAAAACCTCCCCTACCTTAACTTCCCTGGTAATATTTTTAATCCAGGCAATGGCCTGTTTAGCCGATTCTTCTTTTTCTGAAGTAACGTAAATAAGACCGCTATCCTGGATATCAATTTGTGCTCCTGTTTTTCCGATGATTTCGTTGATTATTTTTCCGCCCGGTCCAATCACTTCCCTAATTTTTTCTGGATTAATTTGAATAGTTAAAATTCGAGGGGCAAAAGGTGATAACTCTTCCCGAGGCTTTTTTAGGACTTTTTCCATAATATCTAAAATTTGATTTCTGGCTTGTTTCCCCCTAGTTAGGGCTTCTCTAAAAATTTCTTTAGTGATACCTAAAATTTTGACATCCATTTGGAGGGCGGTGATTCCTTTTTTGGTTCCAGCTATCTTAAAATCCATATCGCCATGATAGTCTTCTGGTCCCTGGATATCAGTTAAAATCTTGTAATCTCCCTTTTGGCCTGTCATTAACCCTAAAGAAATTCCAGCTGCCGGAGCTTTTATTGGCACTCCGGCATCCATTAAAGCTAATGTCGAAGAAGAAACCGAGGCCATTGAGGTCGAGCCATTAGAAGAAAGGATTTCAGAAACCACCCGCATGGTATAAGGGAAATCTTCAAAAGAAGGAATTAGGGGCAAAAGGGCCCTTTCTACCAACATCCCATGACCAATATCTCTTCTCCCCGGGCCTCTTATTGGTTTAATTTCGCCAGTCGAATAAGGCGGAAAGTTATAATGATGTAAAAATCTTTTTTTACCAACAATCTCCATCCCTTCTAAAATTTGCTGATCACCAGGCGTTCCCAGGGTTAAAATCGAAAGGGCCTTTGTCTGGCCTCGACAAAAGAGCCCGGAACCATGGGTTCGCGGTAATATCCCCACCTCACAAGAAATTTCCCTCATTTCATTAAGTTTTCTGCCATCGGGTCTTTTTTCTTTTAAAACGATATTTTCATGGATTAATCTCTCAATTTCTTTTTCGAAAAAATCTAAGGCATATTTAACTTCTCCCATCCCAGGATATTCTTCTTCAACAAAATTAGATAGTTCTTCTCTTAATTGATCTAATTGCTCCATTCGATAGGTCTTTTCTTTTTGATAGAAAGCCCTTTCTAATTTATCTTTTAAAAATTTTTTAATTTCTTTCTCCAATTCAAAGTTAATGGGGGAAGATTTAATGGAAATTTTTTCTTTGCCAAATTTTTTAGTAATTTCTTTTTGAAAATCAATGAGTTTTAATAAAGGATTTTCAGCAAATTCAAAGGCTTCTAAAATTAAATTCTCCTCAACTTCTTCAGCATCCCCTTCAATCATATTGATTAAAAATTTTTCACCCTCTTTTACTCCAGCCAAAACCAAATCCAGTTGGCTTTTTTCTCCGAGTTCATAAGTTGGATTTAAAATCAATCCATTGCCTACTCTACCAATTCTTACGGCCGCTATCGGTCCTGACCAGGGAATATCAGAAATTGTCAAAGCTATTGAGGCAGCCAGGAGGCCAACAATATCCGGATCATTTTCAGCATCCCAAGATAAAACCGTGACAATGACTTGGACATCCCGATTTAAATTTTTAGGAAAAAGGGGCCGAATAGTTCGATCAATTAATCGAGAATTGCAGATCGCTTCATCAGAAGGCCGTGATTCTCTTTTGATATACCTCGAGCCGCGGATTTTCCCAGCGGCATAATATTTCTCTTCGTAATCAACGGTCAAAGGGAAAAAACCTGCTTCTTTCCTTTCTTCCTTTGACATAACGCAGGTTGCTAAAACCAAGGTATCGCCATAGCGCAAAAAAACAGAACCCGAAGCTTGCTCGGCTAGGTTTCTAATTTCTACTTCTAAATTTCGACCACCAATTTCCAATTTAAACTTTTGGCTATTCACCCCGTTAGAAATTTTCATTGAATTTAGAATTTACCCCGTTAGAATCGGTGAGATTTTAATTTTCCAGATTTCTAACTGGGTTCATCTTTTGAGTAAATATTTTTCTGGCGTTTCGTCTAAGTCAATAAATTCATCAGACGCTTCCTTTAATTTTAAAGAAGAGGTTCGGCCAAAAGCCAAAACCTCTACTCTCTTGCCTTGGTTTTTTAAATATTCAATTAATTGTAAAAAATCACCATCTCCAGAAGCTAAAACAATAGTATCAACGCTTGGAGCGATTCTAATTGCATCAACTGTGATACCTACGTCCCAGTCAGCTTTTTTTAAACCCCCGAAAAATTCCTGCAAATCCCTTACCCTTGTTTCAATTCCCAGTTTCATCAAAGCTTCAAAAAACGGCTTTTCCTCGCCGGTTTTCGTTTTAACAACATAAGCAAAAGCCCTGATTAATTTTCTTTGAGAAACCGCCCTGTTTAAAATTTCTCTAAAATTAACCCTATCTCCATAAAGATTCTTTGCCGAATGATAAAGGTTCTGGACATCAATTAAAACAGCTAACCTCTGTTCTTTGTGGACCGGAATATCATCTCTTGAGGCCGATTTTTTTGATAATATTTGTATATCTTTTCTCATCCTCATTTTTTAAATAATTTAGCAATTTTCTTCTTTTAGAAACCTGCTTTAATAATCCCCTTTTTGAATGAAAATCTTTAGAGTGACGCTTCAAATGCAAAACCAACCTTTTAATCTCTTCGGTTAATAAGGCAATTTGAACTTCTGAAGAGCCGGTATCAGTATCATGAATTTTGTATTTTTTGATTAAGATTGTTTTTTCCTCAGGAGTGAGCATACTTATTACTTTAATTATACTACTTTTATAAAAAAATAACAATTTTGAATTTTAACTTTTTAATTTTAAATTTAGCCCCGCCGCGCTTTGTGCGGCGGGGCGATGTGCCTCCACCAGGACTTTTACCCCGCACCTTTTCTTTGGTGCCCCCGCCGCGACTCGAACGCGGAACCAAAGGATTAAGAGTCCTCTGCTCTACCAAATTGAGCTACGGGGGCATAAAGGTGCGGGGCGGGCCTGAAGTTAACCCCGCTCCATTTTTGTGCCCCGCGCAGGAGTCGAACCTGCACAATCTTTTCGTTAAGAGCGAGCTGCTTTACCAATTAAGCTATGGGGACAAAATTCTAGGGACAAGGGAAATTCCACCATTTTCTTAAGTCAAAACCAAATTGTCCAGGTTCAGCCACGCCAATTAACATAAAGAAGGTATTAACAAAAACCCAGGCACCATAGATTATTAAAAGACCGAACATAACAGAAGTCATCAATTTTTTGGCTGTCTGAAGAGTACTTGGGCTAGCGCCAGCAAAAAAGAACATCACTCCCCCAATCACCAGAAATAGGGCAGCCAAGGGAGGGACAATTTTAAATAAAACAAAATTAACAATATTTTGGAATAAAACAAAAAAATCACAGAGTTGGCAAGGTTCCTGATCTTTACCACCACAAGAAACGAGAGCTGCTTGGGCAGAGCCAACTAATAGCCAATAACCAATAACTAATAAGAGAATGGTAAACAAGATTTGTTTTTTCATAATTCTTATGCCCCCGGAAGGACTCGAACCCTCAGAATCTCCTGTTCCGAAGACAGGCGCTCTATCCAATTGAGCTACGGGGGCTTCATTAATTCTATCAGAATAATTGAAAAAAACAAGGTTTTGAGTTAAGATTAAAGCAATGATTATTCCAAAAGAAGTAAAACTTGTTATTACCCAATTAAAAAAACAAGGTTTTGAGGCCTATATTGTTGGAGGTTGTGTTCGGGATTTTTTAAGAGGGGTGGAACCTGAAGATTGGGATGTGGCAACCAATGCCAAACCCGAAGAAATTGGTAAAATATCTTTAAGAAGCTTTGCCGATAATAAATTTGGAACAGTGACAGTTTTAACTGGCTCAGAAACCCCAAAATTAAAGGAAATTGAAATTACTCCTTATCGAATTGATGAGAAATACAGTGACAAAAGACACCCTGATAAAATAAGATGGGCAAAGACAATTGAAGAAGATTTAGCCAGGAGAGATTTTACAATTAATGCGATGGCAATGAATAAAAAGGGTGAAATTATTGATCCTTTTTCTGGGAAAAAAGATCTTGAGAATAAAATTATTAGAGCAGTGGGTAATCCCGATGAGCGATTTAATGAAGATGCTTTGAGAATGATGAGAGCAGTGAGATTTGCCACCACTTTGAGTTTTGAAATTGAGTCAAAAACTACCCAGGCAATTAAAAAAAATGCAATTTGGCTACAGGCAATTTCCAAAGAAAGAATCAGAGACGAATTTTTAAAAATTATTATGGCAGAAAAAGCAGCCGATGGTATTGAACTTTTAAGATTGTTAGGTTTATTAAAATATATTATTCCAGAATTAGAAGAAGGATATAAGGTTACTCAGAATAAGCATCATATTTATGAATGTTATGAACATGCCATTTTTTCTTTAAAATATGCTGCTCAAAAAAAATTTAATAAATATGTCAGATTAGCAGCTTTATTTCATGATATTGCCAAACCTCGGGTTAAAGAAGGTGAAGGACCGGATGCCACTTTTTATAGCCATGAGATTTTAGGGGCAAAAATGACAATTCAAATTCTAAATCGTCTAAAATTTCCCAAAAAAGATATTGAAAAAATTACTAAATTAGTCAGATATCACCTTTTTTACTATAATGTCGATGAAGTTGGGGAATCTTCAGTTAGAAGATTAGTTAGAAAAGTTGGGCCAGAAAATATGGCAGAGTTATTGCAAGTGAGATATGCTGACCGGATTGGTTCGGGCGTTCCTAAAGCCGAACCTTATAAATTAAGACATTTAAAATATATTATTGAGAGGGTTTCTCAAGATCCAATTTCGGTAAAGATGTTAAAAGTTAATGGTAATGATGTAATGAAAATTCTGGGAATTCAACCAGGACCGAAAGTAGGACAAATTTTAGATGTTTTACTTGGCTATGTTTTAGAAGACCCTCAAAAAAATAAAAAAGAATTTTTGGAAAAAGAAATTATCAAATTAGGTAAATTATCTGATGAAGAATTAAGAAAGTTAATCCAAGGAGCTAAAAAAGAAACAGAAAAAATAGAGATAAAGAGAGACGAGATGACAAAGAAAAAATATTGGGTGAGTTAGGGGGGGGCGCTTCGGCAATAAAGTTTTCATTCACCGACTGTTCTCGCCCCAGTGGCGAGACAGTCTGCGTTCTCAGTCTGTTGTTCCACTTCGCGGAAACCATGCCAACAGACCTGCGAAAGCTGTCTGAAAACTTGTTGCCTCGCTTTTAGGAAGTTATTTTATTGGATAACCGGGGGCTGGTGTAATGGTAACATATGCGCTTCGGGTGCGTAGGATTAGCGGTTCGAATCCGCTGCCCCCGATTGGGCTTATAGGTAAATGGCATACCGCGGTCTTCGCATGACCGAGTTCCGAGTTCGATTCTCGGTGAGTCCACATTAGCTACTGAATTAATTACTGAATTAATTCAGTAATTAAATTTATGGCAAGAAGAAAATTAAGCGAAAAAAATATCCGTAAATTGACGAAAATGGGCGGAGGTAAAAGTTTTGGCATTACCCTGCCGATTGAAATGGTCAGGGAATTGAAATGGCGGGAGCGTCAGAAAATCTCTGTTCGGAAATTCGGCCAGAAAATTATTCTTCAGGATTGGGAAAAGTAATTTCCCTTCTTAATATTATGGATACTAAACAATTAGGAAACCTTGGTGAAAAAATTGCTGCTGATTTCTTAAAAAAGAAAGGGTATAAAATCTTGGATAAAAATTATATTCCAAAATGGATGCATGGTCCAGAGAAAAAAGAAATTGATATTATCACCAGGAAAGGTAATATAATCTCTTTTATTGAAGTAAAAACTCTAGGTGGCGATAGTCAAATTTTTTCACCAGAAGATAAAGTTGATTTTTTGAAACAAAGAAAAATAATCAAGGCAGCTCAAAGTTATCTTTTGGAAAAGAAAATTAATCCTGAAACAAGGTGGCAGATTGACGTCATAGCAATTAAAATTGATTTCGCATCGAAGAAGGCCAAAATAAAACACCTAAAAAACGTTGTGTATTAAATCTTGACACCAATTTTTAATTTGCTAAACTAAGATTAGTTTAGACTGGTAAGAAAGTTTTGTCCGCTCGAAGCGGACAATTTTTATAAAGCTCCTCTCGTCATTTTGCATTTTGCATTTTGCATTTGACCGAACGGAGTGAGAGAACATGGACATAAAAAGCTTTACATCGGCCATAGCTCAAATCGCTGAAGAAAAAGGAATACCTTTTGAAAAGGTTATTGAAACCATTGAAATGGCCTTAGCCGCTGCTTATAAAAAAGATTATGGGAAAAAGGGTCAAGTAATTAAAGCCAAACTTAACCCGGAAACTGGCGAAGTAAAATTTTGGCAGGTAAAATTAGTAGTTGATGATTCAATGATTCTTTCAGAAGAAGAAATATCTAAACTGAGAGAGAAAAAGATCGAAGAAGAACCCGCCTTCGCTGAAGCTTCCGCCTCCGTCCTTCGGACTTCGGCGGACAAGTCGGCGGACAAGGAAAAAGTCCGTTTTAATCCAGAAAGACATATAATGTTAGAGGAAGCAAAAAAGAAAAATCCTAAAATTAAAACAGGCGAAGAATTAGAAATCCTCTTAGAAACTCACAGAGACTATGGGAGAATTGCTGCTCAAACGGCAAAACAAGTAATTTTGCAAAGAATTCGGGAGGCTGAAAGAGAAGCTATTTTGTCCGAATTTAAATCAAAAGAAGGAGAAATCGTTTCAGGAATTGTTCAAAGAATAGAAGGGCAAAACGTATTTTTGGATATTGGCAAAACAGTTGGGGTTTTACCAAAAGAAGAACAGGTGCCTGGAGAATTTTACAGAATAGGCCAAAGACTTAAAGTTTATCTTTTGAAAGTAGAAGAGTCGCCGAAAGGACCAATTATCTTTTTATCAAGAGCTTATCCAAAAATAATTTCTAAACTTTTTGAATTAGAAGTGCCAGAAATTGCCCAAGGCCAGGTGATTATTAAATCAATTGCCAGAGAAGCAAGCTCAAGATCAAAAATTGCGGTTATCTCTTTAGCTGAAAGCATCGACCCCATAGGTTCTATGGTTGGTCAAAAAGGAACGAGGGTAGCGGCGGTAATTAATGAGTTGGGCGGAGAAAAAATTGATATCATTGAATGGCAAGAAGATCCAGAAAAATATATTGCTAATAGTTTAGCTCCGGCTAAGGTCTTGGAAGTGAAAATTGAACCAAAAAATAAAGCGGTGGCTATTGTTCCGGAAGACCAATTATCCTTGGCCATTGGTAAAAATGGCCAGAATGTTCGATTGGCAGCCAAATTAACTGGCTGGAAAATAGATGTGAGAAGCCCAGAAGCTGTCGAGGAAGAAAAGAAAGAACTCTCCTCCGCTGAAGCTGCGGAGGGCAAGGAAAAGAAGATTAAAATAAAAGTTAAGCCTAAAACTAAAAGTGTAAAGCGCAAAACCACAGCTAAAAGCTCAAAACTTTAAGTTTTAAGTTGTAGTTTTTAGTTTTTCGCTTTTAATTTTTAGTTTTATTATGTTATACATACCTATCACTATTTCTCTTTTTACTTTAGTTTTTACTTTCTTTTTAATTCAAAAAATTAAAAAATCACCACCCGGGATCGAGGCAATTAGGGAAGGTGCTGTTTCTTATTTAAAAAGGCAATACAAAACAATTAGTCTTACTGCTCTGGTTATCTTTTTTCTTCTTTGGTTAGCCCTTGGATTTAAAATCGCCTTGGGTTTTTTAATTGGAGCAGTTGTTTCAGCAATATCCGGTTTTATTGGGATGATGGTTTCTACTCAGGCAAATTTGAGGGTAGCTGAGGCAGCTAAAAAAGGACTAAGGGAAGCTTTTTCTTTATCTTTTCAAGGTGGAACAGTGACAGGGTTTTTAGTTGCTTCTCTTGGACTTCTTTCAATCTCTCTTTTTTATCTTTTAACCCAAGATTTAAAAGGATTGGTAGCCTTGGGTTTTGGGGGATCCTTGATTTCGGTTTTTGCTAGGTTAGGTGGAGGAATTTATACCAAAGCAGCTGATATTGGGGCCGATTTAGTTGGCAAGATAGAAAAAGGGATTCCAGAAGATGACCCCAGAAACCCGGCGGTAATTGCTGATTTGGTTGGCGATAATGTTGGCGACTGCGCTGGCATGGCGGCTGACCTCTTCGAGACTTACGTTGTTACTCTAGTAGCCGGGATGCTTTTGGGTGGTCTTATTTTTCCCTTTTTTCAAGAAGCAGTTTTATTACCCTTAATTTTGGGCTCGGTGGCGATTTTAGCCTCAATTTTAGCTACTTTCTTTGTTAGGTTAAGAAAAGAAAACCCCAAAGGAGACTACAACCCACCCACCACGTCCGAGGTGCCTTTTAGGAGGGAGGTGGGAGGGTCGGAGTCCCACTCGCTTCGCGAGCGGGCCCCTCAAGTTCCTTTCGGGGAAGGTATCATCGGCGCCCTTTACAAAGGATTAGCGGCGGCTGCCCTTATTTCAGCTATTGGTTTTTATCCAGTTATTAGAGAATTAGGAAAAAATTTAACAAATAATCCAAATTCACTTTATCTTTCTGCCATTATTGGTCTTTTAGTGGCAGCCGGTATCTTTTTAATTACTGAATATTTCACCTCCAAAAAATACCGACCGGTTCAATCGATCGTTAAAGCCTCAGTCACCGGTCATGCTACCAATATAATCACTGGATTAGCGGTAGGAATGAAATCTACTATTTTACCAATTATTTTAATTTGTTTGGGAATTTTAATTAGTTTTTGGTTAGCTGGTCTCTATGGGTTAGCCATAACCACAGTTGCCATGCTCTCTTTAGTGGGAATAATTATCGCCTTAGATTCTTATGGTCCGATTACTGATAATGCTTCTGGTATTGTTGAAATGTCAAGCCAGGGAGAGGAAGTAAGAAGGGTTACTGATGCCTTAGATGCTGTTGGTAATACAACAAAAGCCGTGACCAAAGGTTATGCCATTGCCTCAGCTGGATTAGCCGCCTTAGTTCTCTTTTCTGTTTTTACTCAAGAAATTTTGGATCTTGGGGGTAAAGTTCAATTTCTTTTAGAAGACCCAAAGATTTTAATTGGTCTTTTTATCGGCGGCCTACTACCTTATTTCTTTGCATCTCTGGTCATGGAAGCAGTTGGCAAAACCGGAGCCAAAGTAGTCGAAGAAGTCAGAAGACAGTTCCGAGAAATTAAAGGAATAATGGAAGGCGAGGTTTTGCCAAAATATGGTCTTTGTGTCGACATTGTCACAAAAGCAGCAATTAGAGAAATGATGGTCCCTGCTTTAATTCCAGTTGTTACTCCGATTTTAGTTGGCTTTATTTTAGGACCGGAAGCCTTAGGCGGGCTTTTAGTCGGTTCAATAGTCACTGGTCTTTTTATTGCTATTTCCATGACTTCAGGAGGAGCAGCCTGGGACAATGCTAAAAAATATATTGAAGAGGGAAACTTAGGAGGCAAAGGTAGTTTTGCCCATCAGGCAGCTGTCACCGGAGATACCGTGGGAGACCCTTGCAAAGACAGTGCAGGGCCCGCAATTAATCCAATGATTAAGGTTCTTAATATTGTAGCATTATTAATTGTTGGATTTTTGATTTAAACCCCGCTAGAAATTTTTAATTTCTAAACGGGGTAAATAAAAAGACAGTGGTGCGAAAACTTACCCCACTGTCTTAGGAGAAAATCCTTGTCAGGATTTGGTAAATTGGGTAATAGATTGAGGCGCAGATGACTCCATTCCTGAAAAGATTACCGATGAGAAGAATTAACAAACCGTTTTTTATTTCTAGTACCTTTACTGTGGCAATTACGGCAGCTGGCAAACCATAAACAAAAGGGACAAAGCCACAGGTGAGGATTGTCCAATTTTTCTGGCGGCTTAGCCAATTTGTTATTCGCTTTTTAGGCCCAGCTGTTTTAAAATTGTTATCTCTAGATTGCCACCAACCCAGCCATTTCTTAATTGTTGTTTCCTTGATAATTCCTCTGCCTATTAACCACCTCTCTGCTAATCCAATCCCATAATAAGTTATGGTCATGGTTAAAGAAGTCCAAAGGGTTGTATAGGCGAAGGTCTGCCAAATCGGAACTCCTCCTTTTGACCATAACCCAACGGTAATTTCAGGATGTAACCACATAGTGAAAAACCCGACTATTTGTTCCCACTCCAATTTCTATCTCCTTTCAATGTGCTGATCGGCTTAAAAGCCAAAAGTAATTTTAATCTATTTTTAGATAAATATCAACAATGAAGACCACAATTCAAAAATTACCAAAATCCCAGATTGAAATTTTTTTTGAAATTCCAGCCGAGGAATTTAAAGATTATTTCGAGGAAGCCATTTTAAATTTGGGCAGAGAAATTGAAATAGAGGGATTTCGGAAAGGCAAGGCACCTAAGAAAATTATCGAAGAGAAAATCGGACCTGGTAAGGTTTTAGAAGAAGTAGCTAGCCTGGCAGTGAAAAAAAGTTATATTAGAGCAATTTTAGAAAATAAGATTGAGGCGATTGGCAGGCCAGAGATTCAAATAACAAAAATTGCCAAAGAAAACCCCTTAGAATTTAAAGCTAAGGTTTTTATTTTACCAGAAGTTAACCTGCCGGATTATAAAAAAATTGCTTTAAAAATCAAGCCAAAAGAGATTTCGGTTGAAGAAAAAGAAGTCGATGAAGCAATAAGCCTTTTGCAGAAATCTCGGGCAAAACTTTTAGCAAAAGATGGTGCTTGTGAAATCGGAGATTTTGTTGAAATTTCTTTCCAGTCTCAGCAAATTGAAGGAGGTGAAGAAAAAAAAGATTCTTTTATTTTAGGACAAGGCCGTTTCATCCCTGGATTTGAGGAAGAACTTTTCGGAATGAAACCGGGTTCAGAGAAAGAGTTTTCCTTAAATTTCCCCAAAAATTATTTCAATAAAAATTTAGCTGGGAAACCAATTGATTTTCAAGTGAAGATGATATCAATTTCCAAAATAGAATTACCAGAGATTAATGATGATTGGGCAAAATCTCTTGGTAATTTCGAAAATTTAGAAAGCTTAAAGAAAAATATTCAAGAGGGAATAAAAATGGAAAAAACTGAGGAAGAGAAGCAGAGAAACCGAGGGGAAATTTTAGAAAAAATTAAAGAAAATGCCTCTTTAGAAATTCCAGAGATTTTGATTGATTATGAAAAAGGGAGAATGATTGAGGAGTTAAAAACAAACCTCCAGAATCAGTTCCAAATGAATTTTAATGATTATTTGAGCCGCATTAAAAAAACCGAAAAAGAGATTTCAGATTCTTTTTTACCAGAATCTGAAAAGAGGGTTAAGAATTTTTTGATTTTAAGAGAGATTGCTAAAAGAGAAGAAATCTCGGTCTCTGATGAGGAGATCAAAGAAAAAATAAGCGAGACATTAAAAAGTTATCCCAACGTTGAAAAAGCCGAAAAGGAGCTTGCCCGCCAAAATTTTGCGGAACAAAACTTAGGCGGGCTTGCCCGCCAAAATTTTGCGGAACAAAACTTAGGCGGGCTTGCCTTAGAGAAATTAAAGGAGTATTATGAAGGAGTAATCAGAAACGAAAAAGTTTTTCAATTCTTAGAAAGTTTTATCAAACCATGAACCTCATTCCTACTGTAATTGAAAAATCTCAATATGGAGAAAGGGCTTACGATATTTATTCCCGACTTTTGAAAGATAGGATTATCTTTTTAGCCGGTGTTATCACTGACCCGGTAGCTAATTCCGTTATTGCCCAAATGCTCTTTTTGGCTTCTCAAGACCCAAACAAAGATATTAAACTTTATATCAATACCCCCGGTGGTTCGGTGACAGCCGGAATGGCAATTTATGACACTATGCAATATGTTAAACCTGACGTTTCCACTGTCTGCGTGGGGTTGGCAGGCTCAATGGGAGCAACTTTATTGGCAGCCGGAACCAAAGGTAAAAGATTTGCCTTACCCAATGCTGAAATTTTACTCCACCAGGTAATGGGCGAAGTCGGTGGTCAGGCAGTAGAAATTGAAATTTCGGCTAAACATATTGTAAAAATTAAAGAAAAATTAAACCAAATTTTATCTAAACACACTGATCAGCCATTAGAGAAAGTAGAGAAAGATACTGACCGGGATTTCTATTTATCAGCTGAAGAGGCCAAAGATTATGGCATTATTGATGAGGTGATAAAGGCAAAAGAATAGGACCATTGAAAATAAGTTAGTTCTCATTTTGGGGGACCCAGCCCCCGTTTTTATTTTCCCATACTTGACTTATCTAAAAATTTTTACTAAAATTAATTTGTAAAAATTAACACTTCGACAAGCTCAGTGTTAACCCTGAACTTGTTGAAGGATTAACTTTGAAATTTGGTGTTCATCAAATCCCTAATATCTTAAAAAGATGATGTATAACCAATTTTCTAATCAAAACTATGAATCAATCTATCCTAATTATCTTAGGGTTTTTTGTCCTATCACTTGGGGCAGTTTTAGGTTACTTTACTCGTCAGTCAATTGCCAAAAAACAGGTTGGCACCATCGAAGCCAAGCTTCAAAAGAAAGTTTCTCAAACCAAACAAGAAACTGAAGCGATAATTACTGAAGCTAAAGAAAAAGCTCAAAAAATTCTTGAAGAGACAAAAAAAGGAGAAGAGGAAAGAAAAAGAGCGCTCTTAAAAACCGAAGAGTTATTATTCAAAAGAGAGGATATCTTGGTAGAAAAATCCAATATTTTAGAAAAAAAAGAAAGAGAATTCATTAGAAAAGTCAATGAACTTCGGAGAATTAAAGAAACCCTAGAAAATCTAAAAACTGAGGCTGAAAGCAATTTAGAAAGAATTTCCGGTTTAAAAAAAGAAGAAGCAAAAGAAGAACTGCTTTCCAGTTTGGAGAAAGAATATCAAGAAGAAATCCTCCAAAAATTAAAGAAATTAGAAGAAACTGGAAAAGAAAAATTGACTTCTCGGGCCAGAAAAATAGTTGCCCTGGCTATCCAAAAATATGCGGCCCCTTGCTCTTCAGAGATTACGACAACCACCTTAGCCCTACCAAGCGAAGAAGTTAAGGGGAGGATTATTGGTAAAGAAGGAAGAAATATCCATACATTGGAAAAATTAACTGGTGTTGAGGTTATTGTTGATGATACACCAGAAGTGGTGGTTATCTCAGCTTTTGACCCAATTAGAAGACAGATTGCCAAAACCGCCTTAGAGAAATTAATCCAAGATGGAAGGATTCAACCAGCCAAAATCGAAGAGCAGGTAATAAAGGCTCAAGAAGAAATTTCGAGCCAAATAAAAGAAGCTGGGGAAGCAGCCTGTTATGATACTGGAGTTTTAGGTTTAGATCCAAAATTACTCCAACTTTTAGGAAGATTAAAATTTAGAACCAGTTATGGCCAGAATGTTTTACTTCATTCAATTGAAGTTTCTCATTTAGCGGCCGCCCTAGCCTCAGAAATAGGAGGAGATAGTCAGGTTGCCAAAAAAGCCGGCCTTTTACATGATATTGGCAAAGCAGTCGATCATCAAATTCAGGGCTCCCACACTGATATTGGGATAAAAATCTTAGAAAAATTTAGAGTAGAAAGTGAAGTAATTAAAGCAATAAAATCTCACCATGAAGAATACCCTTATGAAAGTTTGGAGGCAATTTTAGTTCAGGCTGCTGATGCCATTTCTGGGGCCAGGCCAGGAGCAAGAAAAGAGAGCCTGGAAAGTTATTTAAGAAGATTAACTGACCTGGAAAATATTGCCCTTTCTCAACCTGGCGTTGAGAAAGCCTATGCCATTCAGGCCGGTAGAGAAATCCGAGTTTTTGTTAAACCAGAAAAAATTGATGATCTAGGAGCAAAGAAATTAGCTAAAGAAATTGCTAATAAAATTCAAGAGGAATTAAAGTATCCAGGCGAAATCAAGGTTAATGTTATTAGGGAGATGAGGGTGGTGGAATACGCGAAGTAAATAGTTTTGAGTTGTTAGTTTATAATTATAAGTTAATAAAAAGCGCCTTTCGGCGCTTTTTGTTTTGAGCGGGCGATGGGAGTCGAACCCACGTCATTTCCTTGGAAGAGAAATATAATAGCCGTTATACGACGCCCGCAATCGGGGTATCCAGATTCGAACTGGAACTAAATCCTCCCAAAGGACTCGTGCTACCGTTACACTATACCCCGTATACCTTATTATATATCATCTTGTGTTATTAAAGTCAAAAAGTGATATAATATATAAAAGGCAATGGACTTAAAAAAAATCCTTGAACAATTTAATCTCCCGGCCCAGGCTAAAAAATACGGAATTCCTCTTTGGCAACATCCTCAATTTCTCTTTTTGGTGATGGGTGTAATTATTTTTGCCTCAATACTTATTTCTTATTTTATCGGTACCCGTTATATCGCTGATCCCCTCTTGGTCACTTTACTGGTAATAATTTTAACCATCATCCTCTTTGTTATTGATTTT
>Ga0210018_1000466_pt1 | contig 20534 bp, 20 predicted proteins | sample CryGeyCG2014_010_2_FD_183967 | JGI IMG/M metagenome (GOLD analysis project Ga0210018, IMG submission 183967) | Groundwater microbial communities from aquifer - Crystal Geyser CG09_land_8/20/14_0.10 (SPAdes) (version 2) | ecosystem: Environmental > Aquatic > Deep subsurface > Groundwater | place...
TTTTCTTTTATTAAGCTCTTCAAACCTGTCCCAATTAGAAATCAACTCAGGGTCGCTGAGTTGATTAAGAAGTTCTTTATATTCTTCTTTGATCTTTTCCGGATCAGCCATTTTACCTCTTTTTTTTCTTCGAGTCCTGTTTCTTTTCCAGCCTCTTTCTGAACTTCTGGACCTGGCCCATGGCATCAACCATTTTCTCTTTGCCGGTATAAAAAGGATGGCACTGAGAGCAAATTTCAATTTCGATCAATTCTTTGGTAGAGCCAACCGTAAAACTGGCGCCGCAAGCGCATTGGGCCCGAGCATTGTCGTAATATTTTGGATGGATGTCTTTCTTTGGCATATAATTAATTTATAGTATTATAAATAACGTAAAAAAGCAAGAACTGAGTCCCGCCTGCGGGACGAAGTGAAAGATGAAGGCAAACTTTTTTAAAAAGGCAAACTTCATCGCACGGGGCATTGTCTTGTTTCGTTTTCTGTGCTATACAAAGAAGGTATATAAAAAATATGGCAGAAAAGAAAACAGCGTCAAAAAAACCGGAATTGAAGATTGACACCGCCGAGATGGCTCAGGCCGGTCTTCATTTCGGACACAAAACTTCAAAAATTCATCCCAAGATGAAGCCTTATCTGTTCGGCGCGAGGAACGGAGTGCATCTTATCGATTTGGAAAAAAGCGCGGAAAAACTGAAAGAAGCCCTAAAATTCATCCAGGGACTGATTTCAGAAGGGAAAGTATTGGTTTTCATCGGGACTAAAATTCAGCTCAAGGGCGCGGTGAAAGAGGCAGCTGAAGAATGCGGCCTGCCCTATGTTGCCGAGCGCTGGCTGGGAGGAACTTTTACCAATTTCGAAGCCATTAAAAAAAGAGTGGATTATTTCAAGGATCTGGAGAATAAAAAGAAACAGGGGGAATTGGAGAAATACACGAAAAAAGAAAGAGCGCAGATCGACAAAGAGATTGCTTCCCTCCAGTTGAAGTTCGGCGGGATCAGAGATTTAGCCCAGTTGCCGGATGCCGTTTTCGTCGCAGACATGAGAAAGGACCATTTGGCAATAAGGGAAGCCAAGGCGAAAGGAATAAAGGTGGTGGCCATATGCGACACCAACACCGATCCCTCAGTGGCAGATTATTTCATACCTGGGAACGATGACGCCATTTCGTCCGTAAAATACATTTTGGATAAAATAAAAGAAGTCGTGCTCAAGGCCAAACCCAAAACTAAATAGTGTTATGGTAACAATTGACCAAATCAAAGAGTTAAGAGAACAGACGGCAGTGTCTGTTTCTGAATGCAAAAAAGCCCTGGAAGAGGCAAAAGGGGATCCGGCAAAAGCCAAAGAAATTCTCAAGAAATGGGGGAAGGATTTGGCCGGGAAAAAGACCTCCCGGGAAACCTATCAGGGAATAATTGACGCTTACATCCATCCCAACAAAAAGGTGGGAGTCTTGTTGGAACTTGCCTGCGAAACTGATTTTGTGGCCAAATCCAACGATTTCCGCAATTTGGCCCATGAATTGTGCCTGCAGATTGCGGCCATGGGAGAAGAAATTCCTCTTTTGGAGCAGCCCTGGGTGAAGGACAGCGCAAAAACGGTGAAGAGTTTGATTGACGAGTGCATCGCCAAGCTCGGAGAAAACATTACGGTAAAAAGGTTTATCAGGTATAATATATAGATAATGGTTATACTTATCTCATTAATCGTATTTGCCGTAAGCTTCATTGTTTTGAGTGCCATCGTCTTCAGGAAGATTCCGGCTTTGGTTCAGCTTCCGGAAACCGCTCCATTCCAGATAGACCTTCAGGGCTTTTTCTCGAAAATAAAAACGCTGAAGCTTTTCAAGGATTTTTCTTTTGAAATATTATTGCAGAGGATTCTTTCCAAAGTCAGAATTTTAACCCTGAGAACGGACAATAAGACCTCTAACTGGCTTCAGAAATTGAGGGAAAAATCTCAGAAAAAAAAGTTCTCCGAGGACGACGACTACTGGAAGAAAGTGAGAAAGTCCACAAAATTGTAGGTTTTAAAATATAATCTGCCTCCTTAGCTTAGTGGTAAAGCAGCGGTTTTGTAAACCGCAGACGTCAGTTCGATTCTGACAGGAGGCTATTTAAGGTAGTAGGTTCAAGTCGTGCTTCCAGCTCTTTTTATTGGTATAATGGATTAATGGCTGATTCTTTTTATAACACTAAGAAATATAAAAGAAAACAAAGCGCAATAACAAAAGAAAATTGGAAGAAGGGCATTTTTAATTTTCACTATAAAAGAGAAAAAAGGAAATGTGCAAGAAAAAAATGCGGAAAGGTATTTGAAGTAATTCCAAGCAATACCCAGATTTATTGTAGTCAAAGCTGTTCTTGTAAAGTTAACAATGCCAAGAGAGAGCCGCTGTCTAAAAAAACGAGATTAAAAATATCGAGAACACTGCAGGGAAGAAAATTAAAGGGATTTAAAAATCCCTTAAAGGGAGTTATAAAAGTGCCGAGAGTTAAAGTTATTTGCGCAAATCCTGAATGCAAGAAAGTATTTTTGATAGAGCGCTGGATGAAAAGGAAGTTTTGCAGTAATCGATGTGCGATGAATGTTATAGGTGGACGTCCAACGTCTCCAAAGGCTGCTCGTGGGAAAGCAGGTATTCGGAAAGATATTAGTAAAACAATTTATTTTTACAGCCGTTGGGAAGCCAATATTGCCCGCTTGTTTAATTATTCAGGTGTTAAATGGTTGCATCAATCGAGAGTATTTAATTTAGGTGGACAAAACTATACTCCGGACTTTTATCTTCCAGATTGCGATATTTATATAGAGGTTAAAAATTTTCTTTGGAAATATTCGAAAATAAGAGATGAAAAATTTAGAAGATTCTATCCGAATATAGATTTAGTTTTATTGTTAAAGAAAGATTATTTAAAGCTAGAAAGAAAATATTCACATCTTATAAAAGATTGGGAATATAAAAACAGCCCATTTTTAAGCGATACCAAGTATTGACAAATATTTTGAGATGAGTAGAATGGAAACTAGGAAAAAAGTAAGAAAGTCGATGAAATAAATTTCATCTTCATCTTCGTCCCGCGATGAGGGACTCGCTATATGGCGAAGAATAAAACAAAAAAGAAGAAAAGCAGTTGTTGCTGTTGAAAAAGAGATTTATCTCTTTGACCGCCCGAACGTAGTGAAGGGTGAAAAAGAGGATTTATCCTCTTTGACACCTGATTTTTTTTCTGAAAGATAGAAAGATGAACCTTAAAAACTGAATATTAGTTGGTGCGATGAATCTGAGGATTCATCTTTCCAACCTCAACTTAAACAAGTTTAATTTTCGGTTGTTTTAAGTTGTCCCGAAATTAATTTTTTACCAAATCTGTTTTTTACAGATGAAGGTAGAAAAGAGATTTTTTATAAATCTCTTTGATTTGAGAGTTTGATCCTGGCTCAGGATGAACGCTGGCGGCGTGGATAAGGCATGCAAGTCGAACGGTCGTTTGTGCTTCACTATGTTCAGCACAAACTCCCTTAATTCAAAATTCAAAAATCAAAATGCAAAATTAAGGTATCGCTTCGCGATAATTTTAAATTTTTAATTGTCATTTTGACTTTTACATTTTACATTTTGAATTTGAGCGAGTGGTGAACGATAGTGAAGCACGAGCGATAGTGGCAAACGGGTTAGTAACACGTAGATACCTGCCCCAATCTCGGGCATAACCAGTCGAAAGATTGGCTAATTCCCGATGGTCTCTGAAACCGCAAGGTTGAAGAGTAAAGGAGCAATCCGGAATGGGATGGGTCTGCGGCCTATCAGCTAGTTGGTGAGGTAATGGCTCACCAAGGCTATGACGGGTAGGCGGAGTGAGAGCTTGTTCGCCAACAATGGCACTGCGACACGGGCCATACTCCTACGGGAGGCAGCAGTCGAGAATGTTCGGCAATGGGCGAAAGCCTGACCGAGCGACGCCGCGTGCTTGAAGAAGCCCTTCGGGGTGTAAAAAGCTTTTCTCAGGGAGGAATCTTCGGATGACAGTACCTGAGGAATAAGGGGCTGCAAATCTCGTGCCAGCAGCAGCGGTAATACGAGAGCCCCAAGCGTTATCCGGATTTATTGGGCGTAAAGAGTCTGTAGGTGGTATGGAAAGTCTTCGGTTAAATACTTAGGGCTCAACCTTAAGGGTGCCGGAGAAACTTCCAAACTAGAGGGCGTTAAGGGCTGGTGGAACGGTCGGTGTAGGGGTGAAATCCGTTGATATCGACCGGAACCCTAAAAGCGAAGGCATCCAGCTGGGGCGACCCTGACACTGAGAGACGAAAGCGTGGGTAGCAAAAAGGATTAGATAATCGCGTTTTGTTTCACAAAACACTAAATTTAAAATTTAAAAATCAAAATGAAAAATTTTGATTGCCGTTTTCAGCGGCTATATGAGAATTTAGTAAGTGAAACCAGCGCAAATGTCTCTTGTATTGGCAACAATACATGGCTACTTGGCTGTATCGGTGAAAATCCTAGTCAAAAAGGACGATACCGAGGGAAGCTTACATTAATTTGTATAGCCCCGTAGAGACTACACGCCAAGCTCCGCCGAAGAAGGCGATGAGAACTTCGCTCTCATCTTTACCTTGTTCCGCTTCGCGGGACTCGGTGGATGAAGATATAGTCCGACCTGTATAGTGATATACAGAGGCAAATAGAAATAATTTGCCCCGTAACAATTTTAAATTTTTAATTGTCATTTTGCATTTTGCATTTTGACTTTTGAATTTGATTGTTACGAAGTAACAATCGTGACCCTTGTAGTCCACGCTGTAAACGATGGACACTGGCTATTTGAAGTGTCGACCCTTCAAGTGGCGAAGCTAACGCGTTAAGTGTCCCGCCTGGGAAGTACGGCGGCAACGCTAAAACTCAAAGGAATAGACGGGGATTCACACAAGCGGTGGACCATGTGGCTCAATTCGACAACAAACGAGGAACCTTACCAGGGCTTGACAGACTAGTGAAAGCCTGCCGAAAGGTAGGCCTACCCACAAGGACACTAGCCCAGGTGCTGCATGGCTGTCGTCAGCTCGTACTCTGAAGCGTACGCTTAAGTGCGGTAACGAGCGCAACCCCTATCGTCCGTTTTATTTGTCGGGCGAAACTGCCTGGGACAACCAGGAGGAAGGTGGGGATGACGCCAAGTCAGCATGGCCCTTTGATGCCCTGGGCTGCACACATGGTACAATGGAGCCGACAATGGGTTTGCGAAGCGGCAACGCGGAGCTAATCCCACCAAACGGCCCCTCAGTTCGGATTGAGGTCTGCAACTCGACCTCATGAAGCCGGAATCGCTAGTAATCGCGTATCAGCTATGGCGCGATGAATACGTTCCTGAATCTTGTACTCGGGTGACCGGCAGCTAATCGAACCAATGGGTTAAAATCCCATTAGAGAAATAAGGATTCTCTAAAGCGAAATCGCAGGTCAAAATTGCGAAGTTTTGGCTGAAGGGCGAAATTAGCATTTTCTAGCTTGAATATATCTAAGGCTTAGCAAGGTGGCGATCCTGCGAGTACATGGAGAAGCCTTCCTTAGAAAACATTACAAACTTTGCTAAGTATATGGTTATCGAGATGGAAAAGAATGGTTTAATTAGTGACCCGGTGAGATCTTGTAATCATTCTTGGATAAAGTTATACTAATAGTAGTTAACTAAGTTCAGGATAAAAGATAAAAGCAATTTTATTTCTATGCGATTACAAGAAGTCAGCAGAGTCCGTAGTACCCGTAAGGGGAAGGGACGAATTCGATCGATGATAAAGAAGCTCCATCCGCAATATATAGCAGGATTTATAGATGGCGAAGGAAGTTTTTGGGTAAGCATATATCGGGATGAAACGATGAAAAATAAAATTTTTTGTCGTGCGGAATTCTCAATTGAACTCAGAGCGGATGATAGAGAAATTTTAGAAAGGATTAAAAAGACTTTAGGATGCGGAAAAATATATGATTGTAATTATGAACGATATGGATGGTATCCGCATGTAAAATACAAAGTCAGCAGGTTAGATGAAGTTTCTGAAATTTTAATCCCATTCTTGGAGAAACATCCGCTTCAAGCGAAGAAAGCTGAAACTTTTCAGTATTTCAAACGGATAATTCAAAAGAGAATGCAAGGATTGCATCTCACCAGAAAAGGCGTGAGAGAAATTACTAAACTGCAAGCTAAAATTAGGGCTTTAGGTAAAAAGCATCGATCGGAAACCGCTAGGGTACGGGAAAACCGTTCGCCCAGTGGTGTGGGGCAAGAAACTCATTGACCCCAATACCGCCCGTCACACCAAGAGAGCTGGCAATGCCCGAAGTGTCGAGCAATCGGCATCACGGCAAGGTCAGTAATAAGGGTGAAGTCGTCAAAGTAATCTACTTGTTGCGACTCCCGGAGAGCAATTTCCGGGAAAAAACTCGGCTATATGCTGGAACATCTGTGTATCTGGAAGCTACTCATGATATAATTAAAAAACATGAGTAAAAATGCTTCTAGTGCAGACAATCAGCAGGGAAGTCATTATGACCCCTCAGAGACTATACGCCGAGCTCCATCGAAGAAGGCGATGAGAACTTCGTTCTCATCTTTACCTTCGCTTTCGCTCTGCGAAAGCTCGGTGGATGGTGATATAGTCCATGCTCTATAGCGATATAGGGAAAAACATGAACAAGGCACGGGTAGGGGAACCTGTCCGTGGATCACTACATTTAAAAATTTAGTTTTTCGAAACTAAATTTAGCGTCGGCTGGAGTTGAAGACCGAGAATTCTGTTTTCAACACCAAGGTATCGGCCGAACGCTCAAGCGAGGCGTAAGCCAAGCGCAGAGCAGAAGAAGAGGTTTACCTCTTTGACTACCTCATAGATCGGCCTTTCGGGATAACTTAAAGCAACTGATATAAAAAACACAAAAAATACAGCTGGAAAGCTGTATTTTTGTTGCCCACTTTACATAGCAGGGTCTGACCCTCCTATGGTATAATAAGAAACATGCCACGAAAACCAAGAGAATTTGAAGTAAGTAAAATTTATCATATTGTAAAACGTGGAGTTGAGGGACGAGATATATTTTTAAAGCCCCAAGATTACAGTCGGTTTATTTTTGGTTTAGAATTTTGTAATACTTCAGACTCAACCGATCTTTGGGAACTAATAGGAGGGTCTGACCCTCCTATGCGAGAGCGATTGAGGAAAATCCGCGAGGAAAAACGCGAAAGGAAACAAAACCCTTTAGTTGATTTTTTAGGTTTTGCGCTTATGCCAAATCATTTTCATTTGATTATTCGAGAAATAATCTTAGGCGGCACTTCTAAATTCATGCAAAAACTTGGGGGATACACCACATATTTTAATAAGCAATACAACCGCCTTGGTTCTCTGTTTCAATCGCGCTTTAATATGGTAAGAGTTGAAAATGATACTCAACTTTATACTATGTTTGTTTATGTTCATACAAATCCCGTAGAGCTGTGGGAGCCGGGATGGAAAGATTTTAGTGTCAAAAACCCCGTTGAGGCGATTCAAAAGTTAGAGAAATATCGACCTTCTAGTTATAACGATTATATTGGCAGGCCAGAATTTCCCTATGTTGTAAACCGGGAATTTTTTCTAAACTTTTTTGGCGGGGAAAATAAATGTAAACAAGCCGTGGAAGACTGGGTTCAATTTAAAGCTAGGAAAACTCGACTTGGCTCAGAAGTCATCGAATAGGAGGGTCAGACCCTCCTATAAGTTTTTTTGTTGTTTTTTTTGTTTTTTTTGTTATACTAAAAATGTTTATTCGGGCGCGTAGTTCAGCGGTAGAACGCTTCACTGATAATGAAGAAGTGGAAGGTTCGACTCCTTCCGCGCCCACAACCAGGGGGCCGTAGCCCCTCACCCAGAAAGCTTTTATGTTCTACGTCTATATTATAAAAAGCAAAAGAGATAACAGTGTCTATATTGGCTATACAGAGGACTTAAGGAAAAGATTAAAAGAACATAATAGCAAACAAAATAAATCCACAAAAAATAAAGCCCCATTCGAATTAATATATTACGAGGCATACAAATCGAAATCAGACGCAAAATTTAGAGAAGATAACCTTAAAAGGTTTGCGCAAGCATACACCCAGTTAAAAAAACGAATTAAAAATAGTTTAATATAAGCTTCCTGGGTGAGGGGCCCGTAGCTTAGTGGTAGAGCGCTACAGGCGTGCAACCCCGTTAGAAATATATTCACGGGCCGATAGCTCAGTTGGTAGAGCATCCGGTTTGCATCCGGAAGGTCTGGGGTTCGAGTCCCCATCGGTCCATAGGAAATTTCTAACGGGGCAAGTGTAGAGGCATGCCCCGTAGTGAAGCAGAGCTTCTACTACTGGGGTCGCCGATAAATGATAAATGGGGACAGGCACCATTTACAGTTTATCAGAAACGGTTCCTGACACCGTTTTCCGTTTTTCCGACTGACACCGTTTTTCGAAAAATATCTCAAACAAGGTTCGGGATTTGCGTTTGCGCGAAAAAGATTAGTTTAGAGAGCCACATTTCAGCTCGTCCTTCCGAAGTTTTATGCGGAGGAGGATAAAAGAAAATTTTTAGTATATTTAAGGGATTAGAACGCCCTTTTTATTTTACCGAAGGCACTTGACAATATATATGGTAGATATATAATTTATATATATGGCGATTGTGAATTTTGGTATCCCAAAGAATTTGGAAAAGCGTGTTGAGAACACCGTGAAAGAAAAGGGCTTTGCGAGCAAGGCAGAGTTTTTTCGCTTTGCCGCTATTTATTTTATGGATATTCTGGAAAGGCGTTCCGGGAGCGAAGAGGAACGTTTTGAATATCTCACCGAATTTTTAAAGAAAGAGATTTTAGAATATTACCGGGGCAAGAAGCTCCCTTCTCTCAAAGAACAGCTTGCCGACGTATAAGCATGTATCAGCCCATTATTCTTCCTCATTTTAAAAAACAGCTCAAGCGCCACAGCAGGAAATACCGCCATCTTAAAGGGGCGGTTATTTCTATTTTGGAAAGCTTTGACAAACGGCAGCATATCCATATCGGCCGCAATGTTTATAAAGTACGGCTTAAAACAAAAGATATTGCCAGAGGAAAAAGCAAGTCGTTTCGTATGCTGGTATTCTTGATTGAAACTGATAAATATCTGGTGCCTGTTTGTATTTATTTTAAAGGCGACAGAGAAGATATAACCAAAAAAGAAATCAACGACCACTTGGAAATAATTCTTTTTGAACTTCGGATGGAAAATTTGGTAAAATAAACTAATGTTTCTCAAACGAAGAAAATTTTCGTAATTTATTATGCTTGCGCTTTGTGACAAGTGTTAGACATTGAATGTCTAACATTCCTTCGGTTGAGTTTTCCACAGGCAACTCTTTTTTGTTTCCCTTGACGCTGTATAATATATTAACATTTAAAAAGGTCGATAATAGACGCAATTAAACGTTTTCAAATATGGTATTAGATTGGTATTACGTGACCATTCAAGCCCTTCAAAACCTTTGGCAGGGATTTTTGAGTTTTATCCCCGTTCTCCTCGGCGCCATCATTGTTTTTGTTATCGGCTGGTTTATTTCCGTGGGAGTGGGAAAGTTGATAACCGAAATCCTGAAAAGGGTTAAATTCAACCAAATCTTCGAGAAGGGAGGGTGGAAATCTGCTTTGGAAAAAGCGGAAATCAAAGTTGATCCCTCCGGCTTCATCGGAGCAATTATCAAATGGATTCTGGTTATCGTTTTCCTCTTGGCCGCAGTTGAGATTTTGGGCTTGATTCAATTTGCCGGGTTCTTAAAGAGCGTCTTGGCATATTTGCCCAACGTAATTGTTGCCTCCTTAATTTTCGTGGTAACCGTTATTCTGGTTGACATAGTTGAAAAGATCGTCAGAGCAGCAGTGGAAAGCATTAAGGTGGGATACGGGGCAATAGTTTCAGCCGTGATTAAGTGGTCCATCTGGGTTTTTGCCCTTTTGGCCATTTTGCACCAGCTGGGAATCGCCAAGCCCTTTATGGAAACTCTGTTTACCGGCCTTGTAGCAATGCTGGTGATATCCTTGGGTATTGCTTTCGGTCTGGGAGGCAAAGAGGTTGCCGCTGAAATTCTGCAGGACGTGAAAAGGAAGTTGAAGGACTAGGAAAGAGGCAAATTTTTTAACGCAAAAGGGTTAGCCCCCACGCCAAGTTTTGGCGTGGGGGCTTGACATAGTGTTTTAATTTGATAATATACAAAATCAGTTAGAGATATGACAAGATTGCGAAAAATTTCAAACAAAGGAAGCGGTTAAATTCTGGGCAATTTTTATTGTCTTAGAAATCCCGCTTCAAACGGGATTTTTCATTACCCGAGTGTAACGAAGGGTGGAAGAAGAGGATTTATTCTCTTCGACCGTACGGAAAGGACATTGAAAACTGAAAACTGAGCTTTCATGATGATATGGAAGCACAATATAAAAAAATTGTTTTGTGGTCTTAATTACTAGCCAAGTAATTATTTAAGGGCGGATGGTGGATGCCTTGGGAGATTGAGGCGAAGAAGGGCGTGGCGTGACTGCGATAAGCCTCGGGGAGGTGTCTAGCAACCTTTGATCCGGGGATGTCCGAATGGGGAAACCCAATCCAATTAAAAACTGGATTACCCGGCCCGCAAGGGCAAGGGAGCAAACCCGCTGAAGTAAAACATTTCAGTAAGCGGAGGAAAAAGAAAATTAATATTTATTCCCCCAGTAGCGGCGAGCGAAAAGGGAAGAGCCCAAACCATTCGTTCGTGCCTCACTGCGTTCGTCACGAACTCAAGTTCAAAGATCAAAAATCAAAATTCAAAATTTAGGTATCGCTTCGCGATAATTTAGATAATTTTAAATTTTGAATTGTCATTTTGATATTTGCATTTTAATTTTTGAATTTGAGCGAGTGCCGAGCATAGCGAGGCGCGAGCGATTGGGGTTGTAAGAAGACGACGTCGGAGTAATCCGAGGGAGAACATTTAGATGAGGTTTGGTTAGCCAAAATTCCCTGGAAAGGGATACCATAGAAGGTAATAGTCCTGTAGGCGAAAATCACTTCGTGCTCCTTGTCGTTTATCATCAAGTTTTTAATTTATTAAAAACGAAGATGGGAGAAGAGATTTATCTCTTCGATCTTGAGTACCACGGGTCATGAAAATCCTGTGGGAAACAGGCCGGACTAACCGGCCAAGGCTAAATACTCAATCTCACCGATAGTGAACCAGTACCGTGAGGGAAAGGTGAAAAGCAGGGAGGTGATCCCGGTGAAATAGTACCTGAAACCATTACGCCTACAAAGAGTCGGAGCCCCCCACTAACTTTGCGTCTGAATGGCAAGATAAAATTTGTACAAAAGTTTTATTTTGTTAATCTTTTGCGGCGCTTGCCCGAATAGGGCAGGGCTATTCGCCCTCGCGCCGCACCTGAAACTTGGAGGCAAAGTTAGTGGGGGGTGACGGCGTGCTTTTTGCAGAACGAGCCAACGAGTTTTCCGTGCTACTTATCTAAGTGCCTCTGGCACGCAGGTGTAGTGAAAGCGAGCGTTAATAGCGCGACCTATAAAGTTGCATGGAAAGACCCGAAGCCAAGCGAGCTTGCCATGGACAGGGTGAATGAGAGAGAAATCTCTCAGGAGGCCCGAACCCGTGAGCCGTTCAACACTCTGGGACGATCTGCGGCAAGAAGTGAAAAGCTAATCGAGCTTGGTAATAGCTGGTTCTCCCCGAAATAGCTTTAGGGCTAGCTCTCGTATTTACTTTTCAGGGGTAGAGCACTGGAAGGAACTTCGTGGCTTTTGCTAGATGTTCCTACCAAACTCCGAATACTGGAAAGGTTTGCGAGGAGTAAGACTGTGGGGGCTAAGCTCCATGGTCAAAAGGGAAACAACCCAGACCTTCATCTAAGGTCCCTAAACCAAACTAAGTGTTTTAAAGGAAGTGAGACGCCAAAGATAGTTAGGAGGTTAGCTCAGAAGCAGCTATCCTTTAAAAAGTGCGTAATAGCTTACTAACTAAGGAGTCTCGCGCTAAAGATTTACGGGGCTAAGTTTGGTACCGAAGATAAGGGTGTTCCGCAATTATGCGGAACGCGGTAGGGGAGCGTCGAGCATTCAGCGAAGGTGAGCTGTGAGGCTTGCTGGAGAGTGCTCGAGTGAGAATGTTGGCATGAGTAACCACAATTCCGATGAAATCTCGGAACACCATAAACCCAAGGTTTCCTTGGCAATGATAATCAGCCAAGGGTTAGGCGGTCCTTAGGCAAAGCCGAAAGGCGTAGTTGATGGACAGCAGGTTAATATTCCTGCCCTCTTGCACTTTTCTGAAGAGTGACGAAGTTCGGGAGTCCGGAAAGTTATCGGATTCTTGGGAAGATTCATTCTTCCCGCCCGGATGAACGGGCTTCCCAGAAAAACTCGTAGGGTTAAAAGTGCAGGATCCGTACCGCAAACCGACACAGGTGGGTGGGTGTGATTGCACCAAGGTGAACGGGTAAATCCTCGTTAAGGAACTCGGCAAAAAAGTGGTCGTAAGTTCGCGATAAGGCCTGCCGATGCTTCGCATCGGGAAATGTCTAATTAATCTAATTAACCTAATTATTCTAATCAATGACCAATAAAAAATGTCCAATGCCTAAAATAATTTTTAGTCATTAGGCATTCGTAAAATTGAGATTTGATTAGAAATTAGAATAATTAGAAATTAGAAATTCCGACGCGGAGCGTCGGCTGCAACAAACGTACCCCAAGCGACTGTTTACCAAAAACACAGGTCCCTGCTTAATTCGTAAGAAGATGTATAGGGGCCGAGGCCTGACCAGTGCTGGAACGTTAACAGCGTCGGTTGCTTCGCTTTTGCTTCACAACCGACTAAATTCAAAAATTAAAAATCAAAATGCAAAATTAAGGTATCAAAATTTTTGCAAAGAAAATTTTGATGAATTTATTAACTTAATAATTTTGAACTTTGAATTGTCATTTTGAGATTTGCATTTTACATTTTGAATTTAGTGAAGATGCGGAGCGAAAGCGGAGCAGCTGAACGCTCGAAGCGCCAGTGAACGTCCGCCGTAACTATAACGGTGTTAAAGTAGAAAAACGCACTGCTTTAGTAAAATCTGGCTGTATGCTGGAAAATCTGGAGTATCCGGTGCTACTTTGGTATAATTAAGTAAGGTAATACTATACCTTATCAATATGCCAAGTAAAAAAGTATCCGGTGCAGACAATCAGCAGGAAAGGCTTAGATTTATCGGATGGATAGTTGGATTCGTCGACGGAGAAGGATGTTTTACGGTGAGTTTCTTCCGACATCCAAAATCAAGATTGCGCCTTAAATGGCAAGTATTTCCAGAGTTTGTCATAACTCAGGAGATGAAGAGCAAAAAGGCGATAGAAAATATCAAGAAATTTTTTGGATGCGGAGCGATCTATCTCAACAAAAGATATGATAATCATCATGAACATCTGTTGAAATACGTAGTTCGCAACAGGGAAGAGTTATTAAAAAATATAATTCCCTTTTTCGAAAACAATCCGTTGCAATCCGCAAAGAAAAACGATTTCAAAGTTTTTGCCAAAATCGTAAGGATGATGAAGAAAGGAAGACACTTGGAAGAAAAAGGATTAGAGAAAATACGATCGATGGTTAAAACGATGAATAGTAGGAAATTCCGATAAAACTAAGAATCCTCAGAGGCCATACGCCAGACTCACTGAAGAATATTCAGTGAGAAGATATGGTCCGAACTCTATGGCGACATAGAGAGTTCCACAAATGTTGGATATAACATAATTGAGCGTAATCCCTTGCCAGGTAAGTTCTGGCCCGCACGAAAGGTTTAACGACTTGGGGACTGTCTCAACGAGGAGCCCGGTGAAAATGCAATACCGGTGAAGATGCCGGTTACCTGTGGCTAGACGGAAAGACCCCGGGAGCTTTACTGTAGGATGGCATTGAGCTTTGGACTTTGATGCGTAGAGTAGCGGGTAGACTTTGAAGTTCGGCTTTTGGGCCGGATGGAGTCGCCAATGAAACACCCGTCTTTGGAGTTCTTTGTCCTAATTCCGCCGCAAGGCGGATGACAGTGTTATCTGGGCAGTTTAGGTGGGGCGCTTGCCTCCTAAAGAGTAACGGAGGCGTTTATTAAGGTCGGCTAGTTCCGGATGGAAATCGGAACGGTCGTGTAAAGGCACAAGCCGGCTTGACTGCAAGGCGTATATGCCGCGCAGGGAGGAAACTCGAACTTAGTGAACCGACGGATTCTAGTAGAAAATCCGAAGATCATCAGCTAAAAGCTACCCCGGGGATAACAGGCTAGTAGGGCCCGCGAGTCCACATCAACGGCCCTGTTCGGCACCTCGATAGAATAGCCGATTGTCGAGGATAAACCAACTCATAACGGAGAAAGCCATATATTTATAAAGACCCAGTAAATTTGCTATAATTAGCTAAATATATGGTCAACACCGTGGGAAGTTGCGAAAATAAACATTGGCACAAAAAGTGGATTCTGATTAAAGAATCTCTGAGATTAAATTCAAAACAGAGATCATTAATCATTGGATCTCTTCTTGGCGATGGAACGATGCGTTTGGGTAAAGGAGCTCAAAATGTCAATTTCAAAGTAGAGCACGGGTTAGTTCAAAAAAAGTATGTTGATTGGAAATATCAAATACTAAAACCATTCGTATTTACTGAGCCTAAAATGAGTTACAGATATGATGAAAAAGGCAATAAATATGAAAAATCATGGTGGTTCAGAACGATAAGACACCCGTTGTTTACTGAAATCTACAAAAAATTCTACAAGAGAGAGGGTTATAAAAATGGAAGGAAGATCATTCCATTTGAAATCGGAAAAGAATTAACCCCCTTCGCTTTAGCCGTCTGGATCATGGACGACGGTCCATATTCCAAGGGCAAAATTGACATAAGCACTTATTCTTTTTCTTTGCCAGAAATAATTTTTCTGCAAAAATGTTTTGAGAACATTTTCAACATTCAAATTCGATATTATCGCGATCGCGATAAAGGATACAGGATGTATTGCAACCAAGAAGAAACGAAAAAATTAACCAATGTCATGCGTCCATACCTCATCCCTTCGATGATGTATAAAATAGGTTTTCGCGACCCCGTAACGACTGGATTTCCGCATTACGCGGAATGAAGATAGTACGTTAAGTACTATAAAACGTTGGTATCTAGAATGGATGTTCTAGATAAAGGTATAGTCTGCGCTATTAGTAATAATAGAAATTTAGTGGTCGGCTCAACTTATCCTGGAGGTGAAGTAGCTTCCAAGGGTTCGGCTGTTCGCCGATTAAAAAGTTACGTGAGCTGGGTTCAAACCGTCAACTAAAGCTTGTTGCTGTTAGCAAGCTAGGCGGCCTGTGATAGTAATATCACAGTGAATAAATCGACTAATATCGGTGAAATCCTTGTATGACAACCTGTCGTATACTAGGACAATACCGAGGCAAGCCTGATTTAAATCAGGTGAGCCGTAGAGACTTTCTGCCGTAGAGGCGGAGGATGGAGGTTTAACCTTCCATAATATGTCGGTCTCCCGCGAAAGTGGGATGGTGATATAGTCCATACATTTAGTAATAGATGATAAAATATGCGTGAGACAGGTTGGTCCCTATCTACCACAGGCGTCGAGTCTTGAGGGGACTTCTTCGTAGTAAGAAATTGCTACTTCACAGAGTAATCTGTGATGACAACCCGACTAATAACGGTGGAACCTTCATTTGCTATCTGGTTGCAGAGATTATGAGAGTTTTGCGGTCCTCGCATCTCATGATACAATATACTTGAGGACCAGATAGTTAATAAGGTAATACCGTGGGAAGTCGATCTAAGATTAATTTAAGTTATATCGCTGGATTTCTTGATGGCGACGGAAGCTTAATGCTTCAAATATCGAGTCGCAGCGAGATGAAGAAGAGATTCATCTCTTCGACTCGAGAAACGCAAAGAAGAATTATTAAAAATCTTAGATTTGACCCCGTAACGACTTCTCCGATACACGTCGGAGGGATATGAGTATAAAAACTTGTATAATATGTCGGTATCCTAAACCCAATCACTTTAAGCGATTCAGGGTCGGATAAAGATATAGTCTAAACCCGCAGAAATGCGAGGATCATTTGACGAGAGGACCCGAAGGAACTGACCTCTGGTGTACCAGCTGTTCCGCCAGGAGCATTGCTGGGTAGCTAAGTCGGGACGGGATAAGAGCTGAAAGCATCTAAGCTCGAAGCCCACCCCAAGATTAGGACTCATAGATTCCTCAGAGATGATGAGGTTGATAGGCTGCAGGTGTAAGTGCGGCAACGCATTTAGCCGAGCAGTACTAATAAATCGTTTATTACTTGGCTAGTGATTAAGGCACAAAACAAAAAAGGCGTTGAGGTGGCGGCTATACTGGAGTTGTCCCACCCGTTCCCATGAGAGAAGAAGATTAATCTTCTTCGAACACGGAAGTGCGTCCCGTACTAAAATTTGAAATATAATTTTGAGGTTTTTGCAAGACGACTATACTGAGAGTGCTCCACCTGTTCCCATTCCGAACACAGAAGTGAAATCTCTCAAGGCCGATGATAGTGCAATTCTTTTGCGCGAAAGTAGGTAGCCGTCTTACAAAGATCTTAATATTAAATTTTAGTACGGGGCTTGGTACTCAATGAGGCTAAAGCTTCATTTGCCCGAACATCGGTGAGGGCGAGAAAAGAAGTTTACTTCTTTGAACTGACCTTCGTGTCGCTTCACGACACTCGGTAAGGCGATGAAAACTTCGTTTTCCCGAGCGTTAGCGACGGGAAGAAAAGAGGATTTATCCTCTTTGAACTCATCTTGATATTCGGTACTCAATGAAGCTGAAGCTTCATTTCGGCCTGCGTCTGCTTTGCAGACTTGGTGGCCGATGATAGTGCAATTCTTTTGCGCGAAAGTAGGTAGCTGCCACCCTAGCGCCTTTAAACAAAAAACCCGGAATTTACCGGGCTTTTTTGTTTTTTTGTTTTCTTCGCCTATTCGTCCTCCGTCCAGTCGTCATCGTCGTCATCATCTTCTTCCTCCTCTTTCTCTTTCTCTTCCTCTTTCTCTTTTGCTTCTGAATCTTCTTCGGGTTCGCTGATTTCTTCTTCATCTTCCGAGAGGAAACTGCTGTTGGGGAATTTGTCTTCGAACATAGAAAATTCCGAGAATTTTTTATTTTTCCGACCTTTTTTAAATGCTATTATCAAGTATATTTATCCAAAAAGGTCTGTCAATGGGTGAGTTCGCCCGAGGCGAACGAGCCGAAAGATGAATCTTCAGATTCATCGCACGCCGAGCTTCCACAGGAAGCGAGGTGAAAGGGAAGAGGAGAGCAAAGCTCTCATCGCACGGCGAGTAAAATGTGATATAATAAAACAATTATGAAACCGCCAATTAGGTTAAATTTGGTTTTGGGCTTGCTTTTCATTGTCGTCCTTTTTCTTGTCCTTAATTTTACCGTATTGGGCGATAAGGTTAAGAATTTTTTCTATTTGATTTCTTCTCCCCTGCAGCAAGGTTTTTGGAAAGCCGGGGACGCCACATCTGATTTTTTAACCGGCGTATTCCAGGCTGAAAACCTTAAAAAGGAGGCTGATGAACTTTATCTGAAAAGCCGGAGCCTGATTGCCAGAATCGCAGAATTAAAAGAACTGGAAAATGAAAACCTGGCTCTGAGAGAAGCCCTGCAGTTGGGCCTGCAAAAAGAAATGGAACTGAATTTGTCGCGGATTATCAGCAAGGATATTTCCGGGGAAATTGTTTTAATCAATAAAGGCGGGAAAGACGGCATGGCGGAGGGTTATCCGGTCATCACCCCGCAGAAATTGCTTTTGGGCAAGATAACGAAGGTTTATGATGATTTTTCCGAGGTGATGCTGATTACCAATAGAGACAGTTCGTTTGACGCAAGGGTCTTGGGCAAAGACATCTATGGCGCAGTCAAGGGAGGAGGAAACTCAGCTCTTTATCTTGATTTGGTTCCTAAAGACAAGGAGCTTTCCAGCGGCGACATTGTCGTAACGGCTGCCTTGGGAGGGGATTTTCCCGCAGGCATTGTGGTGGGTTCGGTCAGGGAAGTCAGAAAAACGGATATAGAGCCTTTTCAGGCCGCGGAAATAATTCCCAGTTTTGATCTGAAGGCGGCAGACATCATTTTTGTAATAGTTGATTTTTAATATGTTCAGAAAGGTTATTTTGATTCTTTTTTTGTTTTATATTCTGGCTTTGATTCAAGGCAGTTTTTTGGTCCATTTCACCATCTTCGGCGTATTGCCCAATCTGGTTTTAATTTTTGTTCTTTTGATCAACATCTTTACCCCTCTCAATGACTGGTTCGGAGTTGTTTCTGCTCTGATAGGGGGATTCTTTCTTGATATATTTTCTGCAGGTTTCTTCGGTTTTTTCGGATTTTACACATTAGTTTTTTTAACCTTGTCTTTGTTCTTCAATTTCATTCTTAAAAAATATGTTGAAATTCCGTTCATCAAAAGTCCGCGGTCTTGAGGATATTGAGCCTCACGAGGTTCTTTTGGACTCTCTGGCCAATAAAAAAGAGGAAGAAATAGGCGTTCGCAGCCAGAAGTTGGAAATTCCTCTTTTAAGAAAGATACTTCAGATTTTTTTTGTTTTTTGTTTTCTGGTGATTGCCGCTCTTTTCGCCAAAACTTTTCATCTGCAGGTTGTTGAAGGAGAAAACTTTTTGGCTCAGGCTCAGGAAAATAAATTCATAATACATCAGATTCGGGCGGAGAGGGGCGTAATATACGATAAGAATTTGAAACAGATGGTTTTTAACCGGTCCAGTTTTGATTTGGTTTGCAGAAAAAATAATTTACCGCAGGAAGAAGCGGAAAGGGACAAGATAATAAGCCAGGTGGCAGGAATTCTGAATGGCAACCCGGAGGAAATAAAAGAAAAAATAGTGAATTCGGAAACCGCGGAAATCTTAATTGCCCAAAATCTGTCTCATAAAGCCTTGATACTGCTTGAGACGAAAATCAAGGAGCTCCCGGGTTTTGAGGTGAAAAACAGCAGCGTCAGAGAATATTATTCCGGCCCCGTTTTTTCTCAAATCCTTGGTTATACCGCTAAAATAAACTCAGAAGAATTAAAGGGAAATCCTGAATTTTATTCGATCAACGATTACATCGGCCGTTCCGGAGTCGAAAACACTTACGAAGATTTTTTGCGCAAGAACCCCGGGCAGCTGAGGATCGAGAGAGACGCCTTGGGCAATATTATTTCCAAGGAAGTAATTGCCCTGCCCGAGTCTGGAAAAAGTTTGGTTTTATGGCTGGACAGCGACTTGCAGGAAAAAATAAAGACTGAGTTGGAAAAAAAATACAAAGAAATCGGGGCGAAGGGAGCCGTGGCCATAGCCATGGATCCTAAAACCGGCGGCATCTTGTCTTTAGTTTCCTTGCCGTCCTTCGACAACAATTTATTTCAAAAAGGGGCGGATCAGGAAGAGCTTAAAGAGCTTTTAGCCGATACTCAAAAAATAGAGCCTCTTTTTAATCGAGCGATCCAGGGGAGATATTTGACCGGTTCCACCATAAAGCCCTTGATTGCCTCCGCTGCTTTGCAAGAAGAGATAATTTCGCCCGAGAAAAATATCAATTGCCAGGGGTCGATTATTGTTCCCCATCAGTACAATCCGGAAATAGAGTTTAGGTTCGGCGACTGGACTACTCACGGCTGGACAGACATCCGATCGGCCATTGCCGAATCGTGCAACGTTTATTTTTATACCATAGGCGGAGGTTATGGAGAGCAAAAAGGCCTGGGTCCGACCAAGATAAAAGAATACCTTGGGCTTTTCGGCTGGACGGCAAAAACAGGCATTGATCTTCCCGGCGAAGCAACAGGATTCGTTCCTGATCCCGCCTGGAAAAAGGCTTATTTTGAGAAAGCGGAAGACAAAATTTGGGTGGACGGCAATACTTATTATCTTTCAATCGGCCAGCAATATCTTAAAATTACTCCCCTGGAAGTGGTAAGCGCATTTTCAGCCATAGCTAACGGCGGAAAGCTTCTGCAGCCCCAAATCGTAAAAGAAATCATCGGTATGGAAGAAAAAGAAGCTCAAACTATCAATGAAAACTTTATCAGCCCGGAGAATCTTCAAATCGTCAGAGAGGGCATGAGGCAGGCGGTAACGGGGATAGGCGCTCCCCAGGCCTCGTCGGTAATCTTGAATTCCCTGCCCGTTTCGGTTGCCGCCAAGACCGGAACCGCCGAATTGGGCAATGACCGCTACCATAACTGGATAACGGTTTTTGCGCCTTACGAAGACCCGGAAATCGTCTTAACCCTGATGATTGAAAACGTAAAAGGGGTTCAGGCGGCCGTCCTACCCGTGGCCAAAGAGATTTTAGAGTGGTATTTCACTCGGTAATCAATTTGTCAGAGTACCGGCTCTCAAAATTGCCAGCCCAATTTTGGAGCCTGCGTTCTCG
>Ga0210018_1000467_pt1 | contig 20497 bp, 5 predicted proteins | sample CryGeyCG2014_010_2_FD_183967 | JGI IMG/M metagenome (GOLD analysis project Ga0210018, IMG submission 183967) | Groundwater microbial communities from aquifer - Crystal Geyser CG09_land_8/20/14_0.10 (SPAdes) (version 2) | ecosystem: Environmental > Aquatic > Deep subsurface > Groundwater | place...
AGCAAGTTTAGATAAACAGCAACTTGATGAAATATTAGATAACATTGATTTTTTTGTTAGTAATTTACAAACAATAACTGCAACACAATATTTTCCTAATTTACTTGAAAAAGATGCAGAAAAACAATTTAAAGAAAAAGTTATTCATAATCGTTTATATAATTCTTATGAACTTGGTCGCTTAACAGGACAAGCAGTCAAACCAGTATTGACAGAACTCGATTTTCACCGTCCTGAAATTTTAGAACCCCCACAACTAAAAATTGTGACACTTGGTGAAGTTGCAGCGCAACCTAAAGCATATGAACCACTTTCAATTGAACTTCCGCAGCAGTCTGAAGTTCCAGAACCAGTCATATCTTTTGAACACTACTATCAACACTATGGCACACGACCGTTACATCAAAAACTATACAACTACCACGTCCTTGAACCACCGCTTGTAGAAAAACCACCGGCATTTAAAAAATCAGTTGACCAGTTTTATGATGAAGACGGAAAACCAGTTGATAAGTTTGCTTATTGGATCGTCTCAGGGTGGAAAACGGTTTTTGGTCAATTTGACGCACTGGAAGTTGGACTTATCACAGCGCTGCGTCGAGAACTGCACCTTGAAGAAACTGATTTACCAGATCCCCATGCAGATTTAGAAACACAACGCGCATTTATCAGTCGACTGCGAAGCCTCAAACCAAGATTGGATGATATTAAACAACTAATTGATCATGATGTTTTAAAAGACGATAGGGTTGAAAAAAATCCCCGTATTGCCAGTTTTGATGTTGGTTTAAAAGCAGGCGAAACCCTTCGTAATCAATATTACGAACACTGCCGTGATGTTCTTGAACAAGAAGCAGCTTTGGTGCAAAGACAGCAAACAGAAACCGCTTTGGTTGAACAAGCAATTGAAGGACGATTTCCTCATGAACATGAAGAAACTATGAATCGAACCCAACGCGTCTTGGCAAAAACATCACGTTTTCTCACTAAGGTATGGCGAGGGTCACAAAAACTCACCAGCCCACACGAAGGAACAACCATGTTAAAAAAAGGAAACGTATCTTTAAAACGAACAGTCGCCAGTGTTGGATTAGGTGGCGTTACTGCTGAGGCCTACCGAGTTTTAACTGATCTGGCAGAAACATCAAGGTTTCGTATTGTCCAATATGGATTAATCGGTGGTGGATATTTAGTGGGAACACTGGGACTTCGCCGTCCATGGCGCGCAATTCATGATTTTGATTTTCACTATCTTGGAAAGGCCGCAGTTCGAGGAGTAGCCAGCGCAGCGCTGATTGCCGGTGTTTATGGCGGTTATCGACTCTTAACCGGTCAACCATTAATTGGCGGAGTAGCAGAAATGACACTGGCACAACAACTATCCGAACACCTGCATTTGGCCCCAGAAGTGGCACGACTGCTTCCTTTTTTACAGTTTCCTTTTGGATTAACAGTTGCAAAAATGGCAGGAAGCGGACTTTTGAGTTCTTTGGGAATTAATCGCAGTACAGAAAGTATTCTAAACTCGATTTTAGATAAAAAAGGTGAGTTGGATGAGGCAGTTGAGTTTTTATATTATCGTGATCGTGGTGAAACTGACATAGTTGAGCAAATTAATAATCGACACTATCAATTTAGAAAACGTGATGTTGTGAAGCATATTTTTCATAGAAAAACTGAACCACCAGTCTACAAACCTCCACGTTGGCAACCTTTACAAAATTTTCTTAATGGCGCAGCTCAAACTCCGGGAGAATTAATTGAAGCATTGGAAATAGCCCGTGAATATCGTGCACTACTTGAAGCCTATCTTCTTCATAATCCCTCCCGTTATGAAAAAAGACAGATTGGACGCGTAGGAGCTGAAGAAAATCCGGAAAAATCTGAAAAACGTTTAATAGAAAAATTGAGAAAACGTAAAGCAGAGAAAAAGGGAGTTGTTTATGAACCAAAAACAAGAAAATTAGGTTTTAAACGTCAAGATGTGATTGATAATCGAAAAATGATTGATCGGTTTGGTCAAATTGAAGCTGATATTTTTCGTCGCGCGCAAAGAAACCTTACAGGTACTGATCAACAAAGAGTTTTGTCTCATTTTGAAAACCAAGAAATACCACGCCAAGCAGTGCAAAAATTAAGAGAAAAGGTTGGAAAAAGACGCATATTAAACACTGTTACTGCTCTTGTCCCAACGGTTGCAATTGTTGCCGTTCTCAACATCCCAGTTATTAAGGAATGGATTGCCGGACTTCAAGATGAACTTCTTGGAAAAGCCACGTCGGTTTTTCCCCGTCTTTCTTTGCATGGAATTTTGCCAGCCCGGCCGGAACAACAAGTCACAACACTTTTTACATTTCAACCAGAAAATCAACAAGCAAACTACGTGGAAGTAGTTAACCGAATCGATGAACTAAATAATATTATTGCGCTTTTAACTGATGATAAAACTCCTGCAAGCACAAAAATGGTACTTCAATCCCAATATAACTTAACAATGGATGATGTTGCCACTTTGGAAAAACAGCTTGGAGATATCACCTTGTCCGAAACCCAACTACTTATTAGAACAGCCCAACAATCAAAAAAAACCATTCCTCTGCTTGATGAATTAGCTGTAAAACTTAGTGGCAGCAAAAAAACCGACCTTGGTAAAATGGTTCAGGCGATCACGGCAGTTAGCCAAAAACAACACGTTGCGTCTTTGAATCCAACTGGAACTCCAATAAACACAGTCGCCAATGCATTAAAAACACTGGTTGATGACGACAGCTCCAAAAGTTTTGTTGCAATGCAGGATCAAACATTGTTGGATCGTTTGGGAATTGAAAGACAGACACTTGAAAGTCAATTGAGTTTTTTGCCTGCAACTGTCACTGATGCTCAAAAAGATGCCATTGCTAATAATCCTGCTCCATTTTTTATTGATAGTCAAGCTCTTCCGGGAAAAACTCTGGTCGTGATAGACGGACAAGGAACAACTCCTTTAGTTGGAGTGTTTGATCCAAAAGACAACCCAAATTTTCAGTTTCATCTTGAACAAATTCAAGCAATCACAAAAACGCCGGATGATCAAGTTAAACTTGCCTTAGCTGTTCCAGGCTTACCAAAGTCCTTAAGTGAACCATCAACTGACACGCCCTATTTTGCATTAGTAAAGGCTCAACTGGTTCGCTGTAAAGATTTTTCTGAAAAACCTGATGTAATCGATCAGTTAATAAAAGCAGCGCATGGAGGAAATCTTGAGGCGTTTAACAAAATTACAGCTGCCATTAAGACAAATGATTTATATCAATATAATAAAATTTTCAACGACCCGCTTCACAATCCACCGGTCTCAACTTTCACCACCCGTGTTCTTCAAGAAACGCAAACTCATCTATCTTCTACGCTCAACGCTCCACCTTCTACTGCCCACGCCATTGCTCAATCCGTTCGAAATCATCTTAATGAAACATCCCTCACAAGCACAGTTTCACTCAAGGGAAAACCAGAAATTGATACGTCAACTGTTTTTGATCCGATTGTTACTCAAGAAAAAACAGTAGGACAACTTCTTAATGGTCAGATTACACCAGATGAGGCAACGCGTGCAATTTTGGACACAAGCGAACCTGATATTTTTTTCATCAATGGAAAAGGTAAAGTCACCGGCCAGTTTCGTCAACATTTCAATCTACCCCTTGATAGATTTCCACCACAATTTACTGATTGGGCAGTTAATGTCGAAGGCCCAGCGCATCAAACCGGTATTCAGTTTTTAACGACTTTATTTGTGAGAAATGTTGCCGGATCAACCCAGTCTGGGGGATCTGATCCGGGGATACAGCTCTGGGAACTTTTCACCGGTGGACCTGGTCAAATTTCGTTAAACCCACTCGCCCAAAATGTTTCCCTATATTATGACGAGAGTCGATATAACCTGCAATATTTAGCAAGACTGGTAGATGCAATTGCCCTTGGTGAAGTTCCAAAAGACATGCAACCACTACTGGGCGATGAAACATCTCAACTGCCACATAACCCTTTTCCTACAAAAGCCGGTTTATTGGAAAAAGTCGCCTATCATCGTTTATCTCAACAAATACCAAAAATTGGTGCACATTTAAAACCAGACGAAATTGCAAAAATATGCTGGAAAATGGAAGGATATGTTTTTTCACGCGCCTTAATTGCTAAACATGGAGAAGAAGCCGTCACTACTGCTTGGTTAAACTCTATTCCTTTTGCAGCAGTTGATCTGCCAATTTATGGAGTTGAGGCAGCGGCCCAAGCATATTTTGGAAAAAGCATTAATGATTTGGAAGATTATCAACAAGTAATATTAATTGGAATGATCCAGGCTCCAGGAACATATTCACCTGTCACTGATCCAAACGCGGCAATTGAACGCGCCCTAACAGTTGTTGCTAATTTAGAAGGAATAAAAACCGACAAAAGAACTGATTTATTACGAACTATTAAACTTCCGTTTTATGATCAAACATTAATGGCTCCAAAAGATAAAATTTCTCATGAACTGGCCGAAAGTTTGCGCGCTAAACTTAAACTCCTTCTTTTTCCAGATTCAGATAATTTGCCAACCAAAGTTCGTGTGCAACAAATTGAAATTGTTCAAAGAAGATGGAATGAATTATTCACTAATCGAATTCCTGATGCATGGCAAAATCAAATTCCTCCTGATTTTGATCCAATACATAACCCTCAAGCTCAACAAGCTTTTGCTGGAGTTAAGGATGCTGTTAAAACTTTATCAGAGAATCCAGATGCAACTGCACGCTTCACCAGTTCAACTGTAATTGTCACAAGATCTGAAGATGGAACAACTTTTTTTATTAAACTACCTGAAGAAACCAAACCACCTTTTAAAGGACTGCAAGTTTCTGAATCATTAATTGATCCGCAAACTTATTTTTCACCTGAAGTTTACGAAGGTCCGTCACTGCAAATTCCTTTTGTCAGACAAATGCAAGAGGCAATAAAACCAGTTGGTGATCACTATCAAATCACCCTACCAGATGGAAAAACCGTTGATATCCCCGCTTTTATTAAAAACGGACAAAGTTCTCCTGGTTTTCAGGCTGTTTTATATGATGCAAATACCGATTCTGTCTCAGGATTATTTAGTGGAGCAGCAGAACTAGCAAGCTCTCCACTTACTCCTGGATCAACTATTAAGCCATTTACTTTGGCTTTTTTATTAACCCATACTAATAATACTTTAGATTCAATTATTGACAACAGGCCTGGGATTTATTCATTAATCAGCAATCTTCGCGTAGATAATTTTATGTCTGGAGAAAATATTTTAGATTTGAAAAACCAAATCTCATTAGCTCAGGCTCTGGCTGCGTCAACCAATGTTCCATTTATGAAGTTGATGAAAGAATATTTGCAAACCCATCCAAACGGTTGGCAAGAATACACAATATTCTTACACGATAATTTCGGGATCGATCTTGTTGATTCACAAGGTCAACTTCTCACCCAACCAACTGCGTTTGCTCCAATTGGAGCTGATGCTAAAATTAATAGTCTCGAACAATTAGCGGCTGCATATGCACGACTTGCCAATCCGCAAGAATATTTCAATGCCAATACAGCTGACGGACAAAAACTAATTCAAGTTAGTCAACAGATTGTTAAGGTTCTAGGCGATGAATCCTTAAAAACAAAACCAATTCCTGCAGGAGTGGGTGTTTGGGGACAAGGAGCAGTTGAACTATTTAGACCTAATGATGTTTTTGTTGGTGCAAAAACAGGGACAGCCCCACTAGATGATAAGAGTGTTGGAGCTGTTTTAGCGGCTGCGATTTTTCGAAATAAAGACGGAAAAATGATGACAGCTGCAGTTCAACTCCAAGGAGAAAAAAACGGAATACCAACGCCAATTCCAGGAACAGGTGCCAATAATGGATTACCAATTGCACGTGTGGTCGGAGAAGGAATGTTCAGACAAGGAGAATACAGTATGGCTATTTCCGATTATCAAACCATTATTCAAAATATGGGAAATATTTGGCATGATCAAGACCAATTACTACAACAGCAACCAACTGTTTTACAATTTAGTCCCTCATCTCAACCATTATTATATGACCGCTTTGGAAATGTGATTAAACAAATGGTGATGCAGGCAGATGGAGTGGAAAGAGCTCTTCCAGTTCCGGTTCCAAATTTAGTTGACAAAATCGGACCAGTGGAAAATGGTTTTCAACCTGTGGTAGTTCATACAGAAAATGGAAAGATTATGACGGCATTTTTAAAAGTTGATCCAACCGTGATCAAAGAAGTTGTTCCAACCGTTGGTCTAGCCCAACGAGACAGTGTTGTGATTGGACAACTGCAACAATTACTTCAAAAAACAATCACAGATCATAAATTTCCAGTTCCTCCATCTGTTAATTTTGTTGTTATTCATGATCAAGAATCTTCTCCACTGTTACAAAGCATTGCCTATGACCTGAATAGACGAAATCTTCTCGCAATGACAAGTGAAGACGTTGAACAACTTACCAAACAATTGGGATTACCGGAAAATACGGTTTTTATCAACGAGACAATGGCAAAAGATATGTTGGCAGGAAACAGCAGTCAAGAAACACTGGGTGAAATTTTATATCATGAAACCGAGCATCAAAAACAACGCTTGCTTTTAGCAGCAGTTGACAGCGCTATGACGCTTGATCAACTTTTTTGGAAACATGGTCAAGCTTTGCCTTCCAAATCCATGCTTGAAGCATTTACTGAATATCGTTTAAAACTATCAACCACTCCTGCCTATGAAGCTGATGCCATTATGAAAAAAATTCTTGACCCAACTGATCCGCAAATGCAACGCTCTCATCAAGCCTATAACTTGTATGCGGATTTAATGAAAGCGGTTGATGAAAACAAACCAGTTGACCCAACCAAAGCCAAACAGTTTGTTGCTTTAATTAATGAGATCAATCAGGAACCTAACCGAGCGGAAATGTTAGCCTTAAATTTTGCACCGGTTGATGATCGACCAATCCAACAAACCGTGGCAGTTGCAAAACCTGATGCTCCTAATGCGCCAACTTTAATAAAACCTACTTCTGAAACAACCATACCGCCAACGGCCGCAAAAATTGCGCAAACCGCCTTCACACCAGAACTAAAAATACTTGAAACCGCCAGTCAAGCAATTGAGGCGATTAACCCTCCGGAAATTCTTCGAAAATCGTTTGTAGCAATCAAAGACGGACAGATTATTGCGGTTAATCCTGATGAACAATATCCATTATGGAGTTTGATTAAACTTCCTCTGGCTGCTTGGGCAATCAAACATTATGGTGATACTGATCCATTGATTAATGTTGCGGGAGTCGGGAAAATTCCTATGAGTATAGCAATTAGAGATTATCTTCTGTCATTTAGTTCAGAAACAGCCTATTTAGCTTTGCAAAATTTTACCAGCCAAACAACAGATTGGGATCAAGGGGCTTTAAAAATGGCAACTGAATTTCAAAAAGAACTTGGAATGATTAATGTTACATATGATTCCAAAGATAGTTTATTTCACGGATCTGCAAATGATTTTGTAAAACTGATGAATAAAATATTTAAGACTGATTATTTAACAGATGATCAAAAACAACTACTTCTGACCGGAATGAGTAATCAGGCCAACCATCAACAAGTAGTCACACAGTATAACATGCTATCAGAATCAGATTTTTATTATAAGTTTGGTATTGGACCAAATAATAATAGTTATTCTGCTAATACACTTGGCGGAACGCAAACCGGAGGTTGGTGGTTTATTGCATTATCTGAAAACAAAGATGACGCTATGACTCAATCTTCAATTGATTGGCAAAAAAAGGCGCTTGATATTGCCAAAGCCGAATTTAGCAAACCACAAGCGCCTCCACCTGTTGCCGTTGATACTAAATCAGGAGGATGATGCTAAGCAATTAGCGATTAGTGATTAGAAGTTATCAGTTAAATCGGTTAAATCGGTTGAATCAGTAAATCAAAACAAAGTTCTGTCATTCCGAGCGTTAGCGAGGAATCTTACGTTAGCATTCGTAAGATCCCTCGTCAAATCAAAAACTATTTAGTAACTCGGGATGACATTTTATTAACAATTTAGCAATTTAACAGTTTAACAATATATTTTTAATTCGCATATTCGTTGATTAGCATTGTTTTGTCTTATTCGTATCGTATTTTGTTTTTCCTAATATCTATTATCTAATAACTAATATCTATCTTCCATCTTTAAATTCTATCTTCTATGTTCTACCATCTATCGTCTATTTATTATTCTACTAATATTTTTCCAGTACGAAGGGCTTCAGACAAAGTGTTTAAAGGACTAATGTTTGCAGCTTCTTTGGGAGTAAGTCCATAAACATGCCAATCTAACGGAAAACCAGTAGTTTTTTTATAGAGATAATCAAAACGCTCGTCTTCATCCATGGCCTCAAATTTTTTAGAAACAACTAATAAATCAATGTCACTTTCTCCAAGACGATATGTATCTTTAGCCAAAGAACCGTAGAGAATGACCTTACATGGGGATAAATCTGTTGTTAGCCTATTGATATATGCCTTTAAATATTGATTAACTTGTTTTTTACCCACAGGTATATTTTATGAAAATTAATAACAATCAGTTTAATTTTTTCTTTTGAAGAATATGTTTTTGTTAGTCGGATATCAGGATAACGAACACGCCAAAAATGTTGAGTGATGATTGCTAATTCTTCATACCAACGAGAGTTATTAACTGTAAGTTCTGTTTCTTTTAATAGAAAATCAAGTTTGTGTGATTTGGGTGGAATTTTATGAATAAACTCAACAATGGCGGCTTTAAATATTTTCTCGAGCGCTTGATGGTAGGAATATAACGATAAACCGTATCTTGCTCCGTTTAAACAGAATTCAGCGTCCCTATAATGTTCCTCAGCTTGTTCAAACCATATTTGTGAATCGACTTTCATGAAAAAATTATATCATAAAATAAATCTGCTTGGGTTCGCGATGATAATTTTAGTGTCATTCCGAAAAAACATAGCGACTGAGGAATCTTGCGAAAGCAATTAGCAGATAGCGATTAGCTGTTAGCAGTTGGCATTCGTAAGATCCCTCGTCAAAACTAAAACAGCTTAGTAACTCGGGATGACTTTATTCATTATTCATTTAATTATTTTATTATTTGATTATTGGTTATTGATTATTTTTTCATCACATATTCTTGCCTAATTGCTTCTTTAATTAATTTTTCTATTTTATCCTTTTCCCATTGGTTTTTTTCAACCAATTTAAGCGTTTGATTAAGACAGTTTACAAAAATCAGTCGGGCGTTTTCTTTGAATTCTTCGCTGTATTTTTTATTTTGAAATCCGTTGCGCCAATCCTTAATATACTCAACCACAAATTCTTTTTTAACTACTTGTGTTGTTTCAAGAAACATGAACTGAATATTAATACGGGGTAAGTTTTCTTTGATATAGGAAAGTGTTTCATCCAAACCCTTATCAATGGTTGCTTTTGTTAATTTTTCCAACTCATCTTTATCCAAATAAAGTGGAAGAGATTCATTAAGCACGCGAAACCAGATTTCTTTGGAAAGTGTATCAAGCATTTCATCAATCTCACCTGGTGAAAGTTTTTCCTCAAGTCCAAGAAGAGCAATAATGTCAACATCAGAAATTTGGGTCATGATTTATGATAACACAACCACAAATCTAGAACATCAACATTAATTGTAGATTTCTATTTTGGAATAAAAGGGTTTACAATGGCTCTTGTTTGAGCTTCTACGCTCCTGCCAAAACTTGATGGATAGTTTTCTAAAAAAACCTTGTAATTTGGAAACATGTTTCTATTCTTTGGATATTCACAAACTCTTTTTAATCCCTCCATTCTAACAGTTGCTATTCTATTTATTGAATTCCAATTATTTGTTAGCGACCCTGTATTACAAAAAAATATATATATCTGTCAATCTCAATAAAAACTTTGTTGTCAAGTGTAAGTTTCCATGTCATTCCGAACCGCGTTTGACGCGGGAGGAATCTTACGTTGGCATATCTTCAATAAAAATTATCTTTTGTTACCTGGAAAAAAGCTGCTTCTTTATAACGATTTCTAAAAGCTCGACTTTCACCTAACTTCTGATATTTAATTTCAATACCGGTTATTTTATCGTCTTTCGTTAATACCAAGTCAACTTCTGCTCCTATTTTTGGTCGCCAATAATAAAAATGGTATCTGTCTTGTTTATATGCGTTTGCCTTGATAAATTCACTAATAATAAAATTCTCAAACATCGCTCCCATATCCCCTCTTTGTTGAATAGGAGAAAAGTTATCAATTATGGCATTACGGACACCAAGATCATAAAAATAAATTTTTGGAGTTCTGGTAATCACATTTCTTTCCCGTTTGGAAAATGGATATAGACGATAGAGAATATAACTTTCTTCAAATATTTCTATGTAGCGCCTAACTGTCCTTTGATCAACTCCAACTCTTCGTGATAGTTCAGTATAGTCAATCAGATTTCCAATTTGGTGTGCCAATAACTTCAATAATAATTTAGCAGCAACCCGATTGTCTATAAGATTAAGCTCAATAATATCTTTAAAAAGCATCGTTTCCACATATTCTTTAAGATATTTAATATTAGCTGGAGTTTTTATCAGTTGCGGATAACCCCCGAAAAGTAGAACATTACTAAGCACATCATTTTTTAGAAACAACAATGGCTTATTAAGGGGTTCTTTCTTTTGTAATAATATTCTGTCAATAATATCAGTCTTATGGCTTTTTCGATAATCTTTTTGCTCAACATATTCCTCAAATGTTAATGGAAAAAGTTGATAAGAAACAAATCTCCCTGCCATACTCTCTGATGCTTGATTTTTTATATGAAGCGAAGATGATCCGGTAATTATTATTTGCGTTTTTGTCATATGGTCAAAAATTATTTTTGCCGCACGACCAGGATTTGATAAAAGATGAATTTCATCAATCAAAATTTGTTTAGTGTTTTTTGGTAACCATTCTTGGTATTGATAAATATCATATTCCTCAAGCTTTTGTCTTATACTTTCATTATCAACCAATAAAAAAACCGCATTAGGAAATATTCTTTGTAGCAATGTTGTTTTGCCAACTTGTCTGGCTCCATACAAAAGCAGCATTAAATTCATTTTTTGAAAATGAGATTTGATGAAAACATCAATTTTTCTTTTATACATATATAAGCCTACTAAAATTACAATCAAATGCTATTTTAGTTTATACCAAAACTACAATCATATTGTATAACAGTATCATCTCTGTTGTCAAGTGAAAGTTTCCATGTCGAATCAGCGTCATTCCGAAAGAGTGAAACGACTGAGGAATCTAAGGTTTACTTTCGCAAGATCCCTCGCGAAGTTTACACTGAACGAAGTAAATGTGCTCGGGATGACAGATTCGGTTCTTAATAATTTTCACTACAATATAACAATATAATGTAGTGAATTTTTATTTCTAATTTTATTATTTGTTTATTTGATTATTGATTAATAATTGTTTATTGATCATTGATAATTTTTTCTTCCCTCTTAACTTCTAACTATTAACCCCTAACTACTATATTCATTCGTACCATTTTATTTCATCATCTCCCCCACTCTCTTTCTCAACGGTTCCCAGTATTTAATAAAGTTTCCTAACTGAGTCATAGAATTTCCTTCAGTTTTTCCTCCTTTAAACCAGCTGGTATAGTGACCATCTCCTTTTGGTCCATTACCATCAACTAACATGTCACCTATTACTAAATTTTTCGTTTGTTTTCCACTTGATCGGTCTTTCAATTGTATTGTATTAAGCAGTAATCCTGCCAACTGTCCTTTTCCGGCAGTTGTTGCCATTTTTATTTCCATATCATCAACTATCTTTTCAAAATATGTCACCATATCAACCTCACCCATCTCGACTGCCAAATCCGAATACTGATTTTTGTCCTTATCTATATTGGTTTGTTTGCGTAATCGCGAAAGTGCTTCTTTAATAACTCTCCAATTAACAGGATCATTAATATTGAGTTTTCCATCTTTAATATTTGCTAAACGTTTTATAATCTCCGTCAACATTGTTTGGGTGACTCCTTGTAGTCGTCCCTGGCGTTGATAATCATTTCCCCCAACATGGTAGCGTGCTCGAACAAAGTCTGTTAATCGTGCACCAGTAAATTTAACAGTACAAGGATATGTTCCGCTTGGACAAACAAAATCTCCCATATGCTCATCATTGATCGGTTGTTTTAATAAAACTGGAAGACCATCAGGAAAAAAAGCTGAAAAAAAACTTTCATGCCCTTCAAAATCACTTATCAAGTCCATATTAAACCTCACCACTCCATCAATCGGTATGGCACTTGCGGTTTCTGCAACTTGTGTGATTAATTTTCGTCTTTTATCTTCCCATCCAACTGGTCTGTCTATTGTGTTTGTCATTCCGTTTATTTGATAACCACCAGCCAATTCATCATTATCAACTTCAGGACAATATAGATCCCGCGGTAAAGAAATTAAATTTATTGATGCGGTTTTTGGATCAAAGCTCATGATCATCACCATATCAGCTAATCCAACTCCATATTTTCCAAAACTTTCAAAATCTCCCGGTCGTGAATTCTTGGATTGATCAATTCCCACGAAGACAATATTCAACCGATTTTGCGTGAGCTTTTCCGCTCCTCCAATTCTTTCCAAAAAAGCTTTATCGGTTTTTGCTCGTTCTTGACGCTTGGTAATTAAATGATCAACTAGGGGCTGAAAATAATACTCCAAAACACTTCGATCCCCAATAACTTCGGTGTTTTTTTCTTGTTTCTCCGCAATCGGTTCAGCTGTTGGGAGTGATGTGACTGTTGCCTTAACAGTCTCAGGAAACGGAGTTGGTGTTGAGATATTAATTTTTCCAGTATCTGTTGACACCGCCGGTAGCGATTCAATATTTAGTACAGTTACTTCTTGAACTGTTTCTTTTTTTGTTTCAGAAATTGGAAGCGGCGCAGCAAAAACTTGCACTGATTGTTTTTTTAATAGTGCTGTAATTGCTTCTATCCCACGTTCTTTTGCTTGAATTGTAACGTTTTTCCACCCGACAGTTTTTTCAACCAACGCCGTTCCTACCCCAACAATTCCAAGGGCACCAGCAATTTTTAATATCCGTCTTCGCATTTTTTGAAAAGCTTCGACTTGTTTAATCCTCGTAAGAAGTTGTTGTTCTACTACATCTTGATTACCAAAGTAATCCATCGCTCTCATTTCAGGATCAATTGCCGGAACCAAAACGCCAGTTGCAATGGGTAGGCTCATATCATTGTTCTGCTTCCCAAAAATCCGGTTCAAAACACTCCCCCAAACTTTATTTATTTCAAAATCAGAAAGTAGGACATCTTTTGCTGCTGTTTTTTCAGGTTCTTTTCCAGCCAATGCACCTCCTACAACGCCACCAACTCCAGCAGCTGAGAGTTTTAAAAAATTTCTTCGGGATAATCCAAGTGAAGGCGGGACTGATTCCATAAGACACAATTGTAATTGATTATTTGACTGGAAGTTCTCTAATTAATTTCTCATATAATTTTATTTCATCTTTAACATCATCAGGAATATCCTCTCCTAGTTTGGGAGAAATTCTATCTTTTAATATGGCAGCAATATTTGCCGCAATATGATCGTTTATCCTTCTTTTATCTTCGTCTACACCAGTTTGAGGCTTTGAATCCCTTTGATTTGGCCACAGCAAATCAAATACTCTTTCGTAACGCGTTACGGAATCTCCATTTGTAAACATACCTCGTTTTAGTGCTGTTAGTACTTTAAATTTCAACGTTGCTTGTTGTGCCATTTCTGCCAATTTTTCGTTGCCAATTGCAGGAAATAAACCATTGTTAATCTTGTTTGCAAACCAACGACGAATTACTGCTTGATGATTTGGTTTTACGTTTTTTATTTCTGCCATAACTGAATCTACAGCTTCTCTACATCTACCCTCTATACTCAGTTGCTCTGCAATTGTAGATATAAAACTAACATTAGTTGTTAAATGAACTTTTGGAATTTCTGAATGATCATCCATTTCTAATCCAGTTGTTCGTAATATTTTGTTAATAAATTCATCACTACCCTTTTCTTCCGCATCCACATCCACCATTGCCCAGTGATAGACTGGGCTTCCATTAGTTTGAACTTCCATCACCTGTTCGAATACACACATCGCCCGATCACCATTATTTTTTCTTGCCCACTTGATTTTGAAGTTTCGGTCCAAATCACCATCTCGAACCACGATTATGTCTTTTGGATTATTGTCCGGCATTGTATCAATTACCAAAACTTGATCAAGAACATCGCCACGTATACCAACACTATGTTGAATTGAAAGATGATTTTCTAATGCTTTTTGTGACACCACAACACGTGCGTCTATTGATTGTAACTCAACCTCTGTTTTTGTCCCAATAGCATATCCAACAAATGCATGTGCTTGGTCATTAACAATTATATTATCACCAACATCATCTTTTGTCTGATGGCTTCCCAATTTTCCAATTGATAAAATATTATTTCCTTTCACTGTCACTGACCCACCACTACTTTCCGGCATAATCAACCGATTGTTTTCTGCAGCACCTACTAACTCAATAAACCATGTGCTTTTGTGTTCACTGATAAAATGGGTTTGATTTTTTGACCGAATTTTTGTAATCCCCATTACGTCTTTAACTGCATGTGCTTCTTTCCAAACCTCCTCCTTATGATCTTTCCTATTCTCTTCAACTGGCAAAACCATGGCTCCACCATAGCGCACTGGTGAGTATTTTACATCTATGATCTGACTTTTATTATCTTGAAGCCTAATATCGATTTTATTATTTTTTTCATTACGTTTCCAATAAACTGTTTGTTCCAAAATTAATAGGTTTTTTCCATCTGGTTTTTTTGAAACATGAAATACTGCATAATTTTCCGTATTTGAAGTGATATCTGAAGCACTTTGGAGCTTAACTATACAGTGCAACTTGCCATCTGAAGTCATAAAACCTGCTGGTAAACCTGGTCGATCTGGTAAATTGATTGCAGTATCAGAGGTAGATGGTACAATTCCATCATATAACTTAGCATGAAGCATTTCTGTAAAATCATCATAATTGGTTGTATCCCAATACATAATAAATTCTTGACCGCGTAAGGAATTTGGCTGTTGCCATAATGTTTTTTCTTGAGTTGTAGGAGCCATCCCAAAGGATAAAATACTTCCATGATTATAATCAAAGTCGCCATTAAATATTGGAAAATCCGCAATCACAGTACTATTCGCTCCTCTCACTTGTAAGCGACTTCCAGAACATCCTGGGCCAAGATAGTTTATTCTTGAATCATTGCAAAAAAGAAAGGTTTTTTCATTTGCTTTTATTATTTCATCCACATTACTTCCATCAGTAACGCATATTTGACCTTGTATTGTGTTAATTCGTGATACTTTACTATAATGTCGAATATCAACATTCTCAGCATAATCGATATTGACTTCTTTTTGGCTTTTAACATGCAGACAATTTTGTTCTTTCCCAATTAAACGCAATGACCAATTTTCACCTTTTGGAGGAATAAAAGGAACTAAATCAACGGATTCATAGTTTTCCCTATAACTTCCATTCCCGGAAACTGTAATGGTGACAACCGGTTTTTTTTGTGCAGAATCATAGCCAAAATTAACACTATGTAATACTTTTCCATAACTATCAAGTGGCAGACAATAATCAAAAATCTTTTCCAGAGCATCTTTATCTGTCCTTCCCTTTGTTGAATCTGACTTATCCTTTAAAAACCAAGCTCTATTCATTGTTTCGTTTTCACCCAATAAGCCCGATTGAATTAATGCTGTTCTTATGCTTGAAGAACGATCGGTTAAAATATTTCTAGGAGGTTTTGTATTTTCATCAAACAACCAATCTGCCATTTGTTTTTTAATTATTTCGACAGTTTTATTTATTTCTTTTTGCTCTGGTGTATTTTCCCGATCAAACTGTTCTTGCGTGCAAAAACGCATTTCTTTTCCCCCAACCTTTACTTTTTTATCCGCCTCGGTCCAAATATCTTCCAGATAGATTGCATTTACAGAATCAACACGAATTAATGAATATCCATCTTTCCATTTATTGTTCGCAGCGCGAACTTTACAATTAAAAATATCATATCTAATATTATTTAGTGAAAATGTGGCAGGTGTTCCGTTTGGTAAGACTACGCTTTGGTTAAGCTGAATTACTGGAACATCTTTCTTGGATCGAAAATATGCCTTAAAACTACTATTATCAAAATTAGATACTTGTCCCATCAAACCTTCGCCTACTTGTTTAACTTTAGAAAAATCAACTTCAGATAATGCAAAAACTCTACCATTTTTTTCAATATCGACTCTCACATTTTCACTCCCTTTTCCAATAATTACTCGACCTTTTGGCCCTACTTCAAAATCACTATTTTCTAAATCAAGCAGTCTACCCAACTGTCCTTGAATATGATTATTTCCCTCAAGCTTTCCAACATTTGGAACCGAGGCTAATTCTGTAATTGTAATATCATGGCCAAGATGTATGGTAGTGGGGGTTAATTGATTTATAGGATTTCCTGCAAATTGTCTTTGCGGTGAAAAGCCAATCTCAACTCCATCACATTTTTGAATTTGTCCACATTTATCACCAATAATTAATAGATTTTCTTTTTTTCCTTTTATTTCAACAAGCAATGATAAGTTGCTCATATCTCCGTTAACCGTACTTAACCAAAAATCATTAACTATTGCTTTTTTTTCCGTGGCAGATATTTCAACTGCAATCGCTGCGCCACTAAAACGTGGTCTTAAGGCAACAACACATGGTGTTTTATCATCTGAGGTTGCAAATACTTCAAGCAACTTCTCAACTTGCCGACGCGTCATATTTCCGTTTGCAACAGCATTAGTAACTGTTACAGAAATATCTTTTTGCCAGCCTGGATTTATCCCGTTTAATATCGGACCAATTTTTGAATTAAGTACCTTTTGTGCAGATTCACCTGCCATAATGTAATATTTATTTGTTGCTTCAATTAATGCTTTAACCCCTTGCTTTTCACTTTCACTAAAAGGCTCACCCTCAGCTTTAATACGTTCCTGATATTCAGCTTGTATTTCATTTAGTCGTTTTCTTACTTCTTCGTTTAATCCAATTAATTTTTCTGTCTCAATTCCGGTTTTATCTTTGATTCTTTGTTCAAGTGTATGATCACCCTGCTCCCGTCCGTCAACCAAAACCCAGCGCATCGTTGATTTTCCTTCACGATCAATAATCGTCATTCGTTCAAATACAAACAAAGCTTTTTTAAGTGTTTGTTTATTCTCACCGGTTACCAGTGCAAAATGACGCTTGTTTCCATCAACTTCAACAGCATAATGTAGGGCTGAACTATCTTTTGTATCAATCTTGCCATCCGCTGTGCGACGAAGAGTTGCTAATTGTTCCACTTTATCTGGAACAATACTATCGTCACATAAGGGTAATTTGTACTCATAAACTTTTTCCAGTTGATTGATTCTTTCTTTCGGAATTGTTTTTAAACAATCCGTATCAACACCAGCGATAGCCTGATCAGAAAGCTTTAGATTAAAATCGGCTCCAGTTTTTTCTATAGCTACTGTTGTCTTTCCTTTCAACTCAACTTTTGCAACCGGTGTTTGGCAGTAATCAAAACTCACTTCACTATCTGTCCATAGATTTTGAGTTTCACCAACTGCTCCATCAGCTACAATCACTCTCACTTGGCTGGCTTCACCTAAAAAAGCAATATTATTTACTTCCCCACCTATTATCACCTGTTTAGTATTTGGCCAATCATTTGGAAGAGCCTTATCAACTTTTCCAACTAAAAGCGCATCTCCTTCTTTTTTCGTTCCATCAACCGGAAATTTTCCCAGATTAATAACACCTTTTTGCAAATCAACTACAAGCGTTTCAACCGGCAAAATTGGCAAAGCTGCCTCGGCTACTTCTGCCGCAAGAACTGGTGGAAGAGGTGGTGGAGGAGGTAGAGTTGATAGTGGCGAAGGTGACGGATTTGGTGGAAGCGTGGCAGCTCCCGCTGCTGTTGTTACCGATGGTGGGCTAGTTGATTGCGCTGAAGCTGCAGCTGGAGGCGTAATTATTTTTCCTAACTCCTCAATTAATTTTTCATTCCCCCATGGTTTTCCTCTCACTCTTTCAACCAAATCACCCGGGCGATCTTCTCGAGCACCGGTTAACAGAATCCATCTTTGTTCTTTCTTATCTCCATCAATAAATGTGGTTTGTTCAAAAACCACCGTAGCTTTTTTCCCTTCACTATTTGTTCCTTCTGTGATTAAATAGACATGAGAAAAACCAGTTTCGTCTGCCACAGACAAATAACGAAGTCCTCCTTCAGTCACTGTCCCAGATGCACCAAGTTCCCGCGGTGGAGGAAGTTGGGAAATGGCATAAATAGACTTTGTCTGTTTTGTTCTTGTTTGCAGAGAATCAAAGTCTTTTCTACAACAAACTACAACAGTATTTTCACCAGCAGCAATATCATTAAAATGATCATCCCTATTATGAAGTTTATATTCCTTTAACTCACCAGGTTTCTCTATGAATAATAAAGCGCCTTTTTCCGTCTCTGATTTGATAACAATATTGTCCGCTGGAAATCCAAAATGAATTACACCATCTCCATTAACTTCATGATTATGTAAATTTAAGTTATGTGTAATATCAGCTTCAAGACATGCTAATCGCACATTTCCTTGAGTAACAAGTTTTCCATTACTTGTGCCATTTGGATTACGTCCAAATCCCTGAATAATTATAAGTGGGTTTTCTTTTTCATTTATATTTATGACTCCGAAAAGACTCTTTATTGCAACTTTTCCCGCTGGTAATGCTCTAACTTCGTCCAGATCCTTGACATATCCTTCGTGATTTAATTTTTGTATTCCCATACCCCAATTCACTTCTGCACCGCCATGAGAAATGCCATATTTTTCAGCGTCTCCTACCCCTTCAGTTATTGCAGCTGCTTCTGCTTCACGACCTGATGAAGGAGGTTGTGGTGAAGTTGGAGCTGATGGGGTTGATAATAGAGACGATGGGATTGGCGGATTTGGAAGAGGTGTTGAGGGAGGATTATATAATGCATCATGACTTTCTTGTAAGCGTCGAGTTAATTCTTCTTTAGTAACATCAACCGAATTAAATCCGCTAGCATCACGTTGATACTCAAATAATACTAATGTAATCGGTCGATTTTGCGCATCATTAACAATGAGTTTTCTGTTTTTTCCAATAGCACTACTTTTTGTATAACGCAACTTTTGTATTTTATCTAAAACTTCAGGCCATTTTGGATTTGTTATTTCCAATTTACCTCCTTCAAAACCAAATAAAACAACCTCATCGATCTGTCCAGTTAATTCATCAATTATTGCGTTTCCCTGAACAAGCATCTCTTTAACCACGCCACATTTACTAATCTTCAATTCTTGATCATCGCTAACCTGAAGTTTTCCTTCCACCCTTTCAATTTCTCTAACTTTCATTAACACGTTTTTAACAGTTGTTCCACTACCTCTGGATGGCACTTCGCGTTTTTTTACCATAATCTGCGCTGCCTTAGCAATTGGAACAAGAATATCAATTTCAATAGTTGACCCAGAGTCCTTAAATGTCCATGGTCTTAATACTTCAGGGATTTTTTTATAGTTGTTTGTTTCAACAAACGTATCGCTATCAACTTTCTCAAAAGTTAGCTCACCGTTTTCTCCAAATTTTCCACCCTTTGTAACAACTTCACTAAGCAAAGCTGCGACCTGACTTTTCTTTAGCGGTTCTTTAATAAAATGCTCTACGGAATTTGTCTGTTGAATTCTATTTTGTATAAACTTAACCTGTGCAGCAGACAATGCACCGTCATCTTCATAGTTATATGGAGTTTTGATTTCATTAATACTTAGTCCCAAATTTTGCTGATATAGATATTGATTAATTTCATGTCCTTCTTCAGCCACAACCAATTGAAGTGTTGATTTTCCACCTGCATCTGCCACTTCCTTAAACAAACCATAACGATTATATGCTTGATCAACGCTGATAGCGTTGGGAGGAGTTAAGCGTAAATAAACATATCTATCACTTTTATGATTAAATTTAACGCCATTTTTTGCGTCTGATTTAACAATAATCAGACCATTTTCAACTTGAACACTCATAACCTTATCAACCTCTTGATCAAAAGTAAGAATCCGATTAACTAACTTAGCTCTATCAGGGTTTAATGTTATTCCCGAATTTTTTTTAACTATTTTATTTCTATCATCATAATTTGCGCAAACAACATATCCGCCTTCCATATACATATTCGAGTTTTCAAAATATAAAGGCATGTCTGGGATAAATAACCCCCCATTTTGAATA
>Ga0210018_1000471_pt1 | contig 20432 bp, 19 predicted proteins | sample CryGeyCG2014_010_2_FD_183967 | JGI IMG/M metagenome (GOLD analysis project Ga0210018, IMG submission 183967) | Groundwater microbial communities from aquifer - Crystal Geyser CG09_land_8/20/14_0.10 (SPAdes) (version 2) | ecosystem: Environmental > Aquatic > Deep subsurface > Groundwater | place...
TCATGAATCGCCCCTACATTAAATTTTTCTATTACTGCCTGAATTAATTTGCCGCCTGGATCGGAAATCCCCGGCGTGCCAGCATCGCTTACCAAAGCTAAATTTTTGCCGCTAGCTAATAAGTCCACTATCTGCTTTAACTTATTTTCAGTAGAATGCTGATGATAAGAAATAGTCGGCGTCGTAATATGGTAATGGTTTAATAACTTTTTAGTTACTCTGGTATCTTCGCTTAAGATAAAATCAACCTCGCCCAGAAGGCGCAGCGCTCTCAAGCTAATATCTTCTAAATTGCCGATTGGGGTGCCAACGATATATAAGGTAGACATCATGATTAAATGTAAAATGTAAATCTCAAAATTAAAAATGACAGTAAAAAATGTAAAAATATTTTATAATTTCTAATTTCCAATTCCTAATTTCTAATAAATGACCAATGTCCAATATCTAAATAGATAAATAAAAAATTATTTCTTAATATTTTGTCATTGGGCATTAAAAATTTTATTAGAAATTAGATAATTAGGAATTAGACATTTTAAACCGTGCCTGGTCATTTTTCATTTTGATTTTTTAATTTTACATTTTACATAATTTCCTCTTTCCTTTCCTTAACATACTTGGTCCAGTCCTCGACTATTTCCACGAAGATTTTAAACGGCGCTTCAATGATAAAATCCAAAATAAAAACAAAGAAATTTAAACGTGAAAATTTTTCATTAAGCCATTTGCCAACCGCTACTACTGGCACGAAAAAGAAATCAATTATTAAATTAATAATATTTTCTTTATGCTCAACCACAAACAGCTCCCGCGCCACCTTCCTGATTCTGATGCCAAAGAAGCTAACTAAAGCCAAGAAAAAGAGAAAAATCAAAATACTGACAAAATTAAAATGAATTTTATCCAAGAACCAAACGACTAAACCAAATGATAGAAAGAAAGTGATGGCGTAAAGAAAACCAAAGACCCCGTTGACTCCTCTGCTGCGTTTAGCTTGCTGGCGCAATTGGTAGGGCTCTTGACGCTTTTTTTCCTTATAAACAATTTCTTCTACGCCCTGGATAATTCTGGCTGTATTGGCATCACCCGGCACCCTAGTAAATAAGACAATAAAAAATAAAAGCAGCGGCGGAAAACTGACATTAATCCCTAGCGAGGTATAATTAAGCACTTCGCCAAACCACAAAGTTACCGGAATCTCCAAAATAATAACTAAAATCATCTTGGTGAGAAAAATATAGATGATGCTGCGCACAGCAGCACGCCTTAATTTGCCTGAAGCCGCCTTATAACGGCGGTTGCAAAACTTTTTGATTAGCTGCTGGAAAGCTTTGGGGTCTTCTTTTAAATTTTCATAAGTTTTAACCGGATCTTCTGCAATAACATCATTTAAAATAGTATAAAATACCGTATACTGATTGATAATTTTCCCTAGTTGCGCCGACAGGGGGTGGTTGATTTGCCTATCAATCGCTTGACGCAAACTGGCTAAATTGTTAGCTACTTTGCTTATTTGCTCATCGCCACCTTTGGGCCAATCGGCAATAAAATATTTTAGCAACTGAAATTCCAGCATATCGCGATCAAACTTTAGGTAAATTGAGTGGATACCAAGGTAAATTTGAATCTCCTTGTCTTTCTGATATTGCTCGGGAAATTTAATATTGTTATTTAATAGCTGATAAAGGTCGCTAATAATTTTCTGCACCATTAGATTGCTGCTTAATTTTTCCTCAATTTCCGAGGCCGCCAATGACAAAATCCATTTTTCTGTTTTGCTCTTTTCTTCGCTAGCTGAACCTGATTGCTTAAAGCAAAGAGTTCTTAATTTAATATATTTATTAATTATCAGCGCTACTTCATCAATCTTTGTTTCAGCTAAGCTGTCATTAGGCAAATAAGCGGCTCTAATCAGCTCAACTAATAAGTGCTTGGCAATTTCTTCCGGCTTAACTTCCTTGACTGCTGCCTCAATGACCAATTGCCGCTTAAGAATTCTCTCTATGGCATTTTTCCTCAACAAATATTCTTCCTTATAATCAACCGAGTTGCGAATTTTTTCATAATAAAAAGCCATCTTGGAAATTAATTCCGAGACTTTAATTTTGGGCAGATCGGCCTTGTCGTCAGCTTTATTCTGCTCACTGTAAATAATTTGCAACAATTTTTTGGCATTGTCAGTAATGGTTAAAATATTCGCTGTTTTGCGCGATATTGTTGGGTTATCAGCCATATTTTTTTTATAATAAAATAATTCACGCAGACTATCCAAAAACTAATAAATAATCACCTCTTTGTCATTTCGACCCCGATCCGCCACGGTGGTAGAGACGCCCCGCATTTGCGGGGCGTCTCTACGAATGCGGATATTTTAACAAATTATTTCAAAACACCAAACATTTTTTGTTGCGCCACGGTAGAGACACACAATTGCGTGTCTCTACATTGTGGGCAGTATTTAATGTTTTGTTATAGTGCAAAATATTAAAGATCTCTCCTCCCCCGCATTTTGCCCCGCAAAATGCGGGGTCGAGATGACAAAAAAATTTTCGGACAGTCTAGATAATTAGCTGGTTTTACTGTTTTTATTCTAACATTATCCTCGGCTAAAATCAATTACTAAAAAAGGGCTGGTACAAGACCCACCCCTACAATAATTCTCTCTATTTCAATTTAAAACCAGTAATGATTTTATTTATAAAATTATAATTACTGCTAACAATAACAACAATTTCTTATTAAGCAATATTTTTATCATAATAGGGCAGGGGCAATTCGCTAATTGCCTCTACAATTTAAAATGTTTTTCAATTTCTCTTTTAAGCGACCAGATGCGATAACCACTGTAAAAGAAGATATAAGCCATAACAATCACTAGCAACCCGACAGTCAGGCGCAAGACAAAATCCGTCCAAACAATCAAAACGCCCAGAATTAAAAGAATTACTCCAGTGCTTGTAAAAGTAAAAATCACGCCATTAATTTTGTGATTAATCTTTTTTAATAAACTCTGCATAAATTTTAAAATAATGGATTAAAATTATAATAATATTATAACACAGTTTTACAAAACAACAAAAATCATTAATTCTCTTGGCTATAATGATACTGAACACTTTAGAGAGAATAGAGTTTGGGCTTCAGCTTGGGTCTTAAAATCACTGCAATTATATTTATTGGATGAGCATTCGCATTGGGCTTTTGTTTCAGAAGGCTTAACTATAGTTTCCGTTGGTTTTATTTCGGGTGTTTCAGGAATGGTAGCAGCGCTATCTATATTCTTTTCCTCGCAAGCCCCGTCTGCCCATAAACCTAATTTTTTAGTGCGGGCATTATTTTCCGCTTCCTTGAATTCACTTTGATATTTATAAGGGGTGTTATAAGTATATTCGTAGCCGTAGCCTTGTTTGATAATTTCCAAATTGTAAAACAACCCCTCTTTTGTTCTGGCATATCTTAAGAGCCTGCCGTATTTATCTCTTTCATCTTGGCTATTATCTTTTTCCAAAGCAACTAATTTACCGCTTAATAATTCCTTGGCTTTGTTGCTCGCCTCAATCCCAAAACACTCAACTGGTTTTCTTGGGTCAACTGCTTCAGGAGTATTAATGCCAATAAGCCGAATGATTTCGCTAACCCCACTAATATCCACGGCAATCGTATCGCCGTCTACGACTTTAATAACTTTATAATATTTTATTTCTTCACTGTTATCTTTTGTGTCGCTTAAAATATTATCAGCCCCAGTTTTTGTTTGACTTATACTATTTTCAGCTTTACTTTCTGTTTGAATTAAATTATTTTTTGTTTCAATATTAATTTTTTGGGTTGTTTGTTTTTCTCCTTGCCCTACCGGTTTTCGCTCTTCTACTTTTGGTTCTTCCTGTTTCCTATTAGTTGAGCTCGCTATTGTATCAACGTTATTAATGTCTTGCTTATTACCCTGTAAATTACTTAATGTTTCACACCCAGCCAATAATAAAAGAGAAACAGAAACAACAATTGATAATCCAATAGTTTTTCTTATTTTCATACTTTTTATCTACTTTTTGTATTATAACAGGACTTACGCACTTTGAAAATTTGGCCTGGATTTACGACTCAAAAATCGGTAAAAGCATTATTGGCCTGAACATCGTGGCGCTTATCTGGACGAACGGCAAATTAATTCAATAAGATATGCTTTTATTTTTTCATTATTTAGCCAAAAAGTCAAACAAAAAACGCCTTCTTACTGAAGACGTTTTTTGGCTATTTACCCCGTTACTTGAAATGCCCCGCAGTCAAGTAATGGGGCTTACTACGCTTTCTGACGGAAATGGGTCTCTCGAAAGACGTACTGGGTTGGCTCCCGGGGTGGGATTCGAACCCACGACCAAGAGATTAACAGTCTCCTGCGCTACCGCTGCGCTACCCGGGAAGGTAGTAATTTTTGATTTTAGATTTTTGATTTTAGATTTTAATATTAATTTTCCCAGCCAACTGTCCCAACAACTTATAACTTATAACCCATAACTTATAACTCATTTTAATTGTCTCACATTGAGTTATGAGTTATGAGTTATGAGTTGTGAGTTATGAGTTATGAGATTTAATAGTCTCTTAACTTCTTAATGCCTTCGTGCTTCTGAATGCGCTCCAGCGCCTTGGCTTCAATCTGCCTGATGCGTTCGCGGGTCACATCAAACTCTTTACCCACTTCTTCCAAAGTATGAGCCACGCCATCAACTAAGCCGAAACGCAATTCTAATATTTTTTGTTCGCGCGGTGTTAAATTGGCAATTACTTCGCGAACATAATCTTTTAAAAGCTGCAAGGCGGCAGATCGATCCGGTGTGATATTTTTCACATCCTCAATAAAATCCTCTAAGGTGGAATCTCCTTCATCCTCGCCAATAGTAGTTTCTAAAGAAATAGTATCTTGGGATATTTTAATGACATGCCTGACTTTATCAATTTCCTCGCCCATTTCCGCAGCGATTTCTTCAGGCAAAGGCTCGCGCCCCAAATCCTGAATTAATTGCCGCTCCACTTGCTGAAATTTATTAATTGTCTCAACCATATGGACTGGAATGCGGATAGTGCGCGATTGGTCGGCCAAAGCGCGAGTAATCGCCTGCCTAATCCACCAAGTAGCATAAGTGGAAAATTTATAGCCCTTGCGGTATTCAAATTTTTCTACGGCGCGAAACAAACCAATATTGCCTTCCTGGATTAAATCCAATAAACTCAAACCCTTGGAACCAGTAAATTTTTTGGCAATAGACACCACCAAGCGCAAGTTGGCTTCAATCAGCCGGCGCTCTGCCTCTTTGTCGCCTTTTTCTTTGCGCTTGGCCAACTCAACTTCTTCTTCGCCGGAAAGCAGCGGCACCTTGCCGATCTCGCGCAAATACATTTGAATAGAATCCGAGCTTAATTCGGAAATGTCAAATTTTTTCTTTTCGCTGACCGCGCTCAAAATGTCTTTTTTCTTGGGCCTAAACTCGCTGGCTAAATCCAAAAAGCATCCGCTATCTTCCACGATTTGGATGCCATTTCTTTGCAATTCCTCCAGTGTCAATTCATAATCATAAATATATTCTTCAACTTCAGGAAAAACATGGAGCAGCTCGGTTTCTGTGATAAAGTCGCGCGAACGGCCTTTAATTATCAAATTTTTAATTTGCTCCTCAGTTGGTTTAATAATCTCTCTCGGTCTCTTGGACAGTATTATTTTTTTCTTGGCAAAATATTTTTTCTTTTTTAACAATCTGGCTCGCTTAATAAAAAATTTTTTAGCCGCCTGCCTTTTTGCTTTAACCGCCTTTTTTTTAGCCACTACTGATTTAACCTTAATCTTAGCCATTTTTTTAACAACTTTCTTACCAACTTTCTTTTTATTTTTAATCTTTTTAACCATTATATTAAACTCATATTAAATTTCTAATTATTTTTTCCTAACTTTTTGTCATCTTGACGACCCCGTCCTGAGTACTCAGGACGGGGAAGGAAAGATCTTTAATATTTTGCGCTATAACAAAATATTAAATACTGCACACAAAGTATTAAAGATTTCTCCCCCGCAAAATGCGGGGTCGAAATGACAAAAAGATTAATAAAATTGTTATTAATTATTCCCCGGTTTCTTTAATTTCTTCAGTCAAAGTTTTAAACTCTTCTAATAAACTTTTTAATTCACCCTGCCTGTCGCCTCTGCTAGTATTATCCTTTTCTATCTGCGAAATTAAACGGGCTATTTCTCTTAATCTGTTGCTTAAATAACTTTTCTTTAAAATGGCCGCGATATTGATGATTTCAGCTTTTGCCTGCTCAAAACTGTAATCATAAAAATCCTTATCAGCTAAAAGAACCAGCCGATTTAATCTGCCTTCCCAAGCAGAAGTCTGGGGTTGGTCTGTCTGCTCGCCTAGCCAGTTGGTAAATCTCTGATAATCTATAGTTGGTATAAAATCACTTGGCTGGCCAACTATGGCTTCATTAGCTTTATTATAATAAATAATTAAGTTTCTGTAAATAAATTGACTTACTTCGCCGGCCATTTCATCTGGACCAACCCGATTAGCCACATACTCAATTTGCGCTGGCTGTTTTAACAGTAAGGCCAAGAGCAACTCTGAAAGCATTTCTTCCCGGCTTTGCTTAATTTGTTGGTTCTCTTCAGCCGGCCGCTCGGCTATTTTAGGCGGAGTTAAACTTTTAAACTTTTTAGCAATTTCAACTAGCGCTTCTTTAAGCACGGCTTCGCTAGTATCAATGATTTGGCTTAGCTTTTTTAGCCAATGGTCCTGCTCTATTTTATTGCCTAGCTTAGCAATAACCGGCAGTAATATTTTAACAGCCTGGCGCTTATCATCATATTGGCTGGGGTTTAGTTTGGCAAAAGTTTTGTCAAAATAATACTGCATCACCGGCTTAGCGCAGCTAATTGCTTCGCGCCAACCCTCGGGGTTTTGCTTAATAAATTCATCTGGGTCTTTGCCTTGGGGAATCGCGATAACTTTAATATTCATTTCCGCCTGCATGGCCTGGGCAATGCCGCGTTCAGCCGCCAAATCACCAGCCTGATCCATATCAAAAGCTAAAAATAAATTGGGCGAATAGCGCTTCAAAATCCCTATCTGGTCAGTGGTCAAAGCCGTACCAGAAGAAGCCACCACATTGGTAAAACCGTGCTGATGCGCCGTAAGCGCATCCATCTGGCCTTCTACTAAAACTGCTCTGTCTTCTTTTTTAATAGGCATTCTGGCTTTATCCAGACCAAACAAAACCTTGGACTTGTCATAAATCATAGTTTGCGGCGTGTTGATGTATTTGCCTAATTTTTCCTCGGCCTCCCTTTCCGGCAGAACCCGCGCAGAAAAGCCAACTGTATTGCCGCTGGCATCTTTTAAGGGAAACATGATGCGGCCCCGAAAACGGTCAATAAATCCCGGGGTCTTTTCTTTTTTAACACTTAAGCCTGCTAAAAATATTTCATTCTCATTAAAGCCCCTATTCTTTAAAAAATTAAGCAAACTATCCCAGCTAGCCAAACTATAGCCAACCTGCCAATTGTTAATTGTTTCTTCGGTTAAGCCGCGGTCTTGCAAATACTTTCTCGCCGCTGCTGCCTCGCTTCTTTCCCGTAGTGTTTGCTGAAAATATTTCTCTGCCAACTCCACGATATCTAACAAACGATTGCGTTGGGAGGTTAATTTGGGATCAACTTTTTTTAAAACAACTCCGGCTTTCTGCGCCAAAAGTCTTAGGGCCTCAACAAAACTGATGCCTTCCATTTCCATGACAAAAGAAAAAACATCACCGCCCTTGCCGCAATTGCTAACGGCAAAATGATTAGCGATGTACGAATGATCTTGAGCAATATTTAAATTGTATACCTCGCCTTTAAATTTTTTTCTTTTTAATTCCCTAACTGGCAATAACCAATACCTGATATTTTTATGCACTAAAAAATCGGAATAATTACCCCTCAAATCTTCTCGCCATCTCACAATAAAAGAGCTTTTATGTTTAACTCCGGTTCTATCTATCTTGGCCTTTTCCTGGGTTAATCCTGGTTGCTGGCCTAAACGCAATAGAATATCTTTAATTTGTTCAGCCAGAACTCTTGAAACGGTGGTAATTTGCCTTTCGCCCGCGCGCCCTTTCCGGCTGCCTTTGCTGATATATCCATCACCCCTTAAAATTGCGCCAACGATAATTTTTTGCTTTGCCGGGGACAAATAATTAAGCTCAAAAGGTATGTGTTTATTTACTGCTCCTTTGCCGCATAAATTTTCAAAAATATTAGATAAATTGGAGTTGCAGCAAGTTAATTCCAAGCCGCTTTTATCTCCCCGTCTCAAATATAGGCCAGTACTAAAATTGAAAATTCCTTTAATCAGCTGTTTAATTTCTTCGGCTAAATCAGTTTCTTCAGCAGATAAGCTAAAACGAATATAAGCACGGTGATTGCTGCCTTCAGTAATGTAATAACCTAATAGTTTCAATAATTTATTGCTTACTTTTATTTTTTCAGGTAATTTTCTTATCCGCGGACCATAATTGTTTTCCTCTCTCTTTAAATATTTTTTTAGATTTATAATTTTATTATCGTTAATCTTCTTAACAATAGGATACAGCAAATAATCGTTAATTTTCAATTTATTAGCGGCAACTTCAATGATCTTGTAATTATGGTAATATTTAGTCGGACAATTTTGTTTGCATCTGCTTTGACAGAGTCTCGTCCGCCTGCTTTTTTGTTTGCAGTTCACGGTTTTGATAGCAAAAACTCTATGATCAGCAGTCAAATTAACTATTTCATTATTTTTTCTTGTTCGCAGACTGATCATTGTTCCCTGATAATCTCTTCTCATAGTCAAATTTATTTTTTTCTTTCTTCCTCCAGCGCTGATTATATAATCGCCTCTTCTGGCTTTTTCGATTGGAATTAAACCAGTCGCTGTCTTAATCAAGCTTCCTTTGGGGAAACAGCCAAAGCAATGCCAAATCTGTTTTTCCGGACTAACCATAAACGACGGGGTTTTTTCTTGATGAAAAGGGCAAGTGGCGCGAAAATTAATCCCGGCCGCCTTGAGCTGGATATACTCGCGGATAACTTCAACAATGTCAAGTTTAGATTTTATTTCATCTGACGGATTTAACATACAAATATTTTTAAACCAGTTATTAAGTTATAGGTTATAGGTTATAAGTTATAGGTTATAAAATTCTAAGAACTTATAACCCATAACTTATAACTCACGCTATAAAAAATAATTATGAAAAAGGATTGGTGGTTAATAGTGAATTAATTCTTGCTATCTCTTCTTCTACAACTTTTCCCTCGTATTCCGCATTATGCGCTGATGCGCCGGCGTAACTTGGCTTTTTTTGGTCTAGGTGCAAATTTAAAATTACTTGCTCGCCACGCTCTTCCAGATATAAATGAAAACGAGGATAAAAACCTCTGCCCAAACGGCGCACCAAACTTTCCTGTCCGGTTTTTCTGTCTTGAATATAAGCATAGCCAACGCGGCGCAACAGCTGCTCCGGCGCGGCGCTTAATTTATTTTTGTTTAATATTAGCTTCATAAATTACTTGATTTACTCGCGAACAATTTGCTGAATTCTCTTTTAGCACGTTTTTTCCAGTGGCCAACTTTGTAGGCATGAGCCGCCAGTATGGGTAGAGCTAAAGTAGCCTCGGCAAAAACCATTTGTTCATAAACAGGAGAAACTTTACCCCAGGAAGAAGCCTCTTTGTAATTTTTCGTTACCTTGTAATTTTTTAGCTACTTTAAAATTTTCTTTTGCAATAATTTTTGCAATTGACTCGTGCCAATTTCCAAGTGCAGTTTCGCAACCATGAATAAACCCTTTTGCCAAATACCCCTTCTTGGTGAAAAGAGCATACTGAAAAGGTTTTGCGGAATCTTCATCGCTTAAATCATATTCTTCTATTTTTCTTAAAATTTTTTCTTTAAGAAATTTATAAACATCAATTTTTAAATTGTTTGATAATGCCATATTATTTATCCTTTAAATGGAAAATTATTTCCGAGTAGGGCGACTTATCCCTTTCGGTTCTGTTTAATACCGGTCGTTTAAATTGATTTATGATTTTCATGCCGGCTTGCTCGGCAATTGCCGGATAAAGATTGTATTTATCGTTGGCTACTAAGAATACATCAAGATCATCTGCTAAAAATTTTCTGCAATTCAATAAAACTTTTGCGATTCCCTCAATATAAGAGGCGCGCGCTTCCGCCCCCTGTCCCTTGTAGAGAGGACCTATTTCAAGCTCATCTCTACGCTCAAAGCCGAAAAGATCATAAGCGTAAGCGTGCTGTTCGTGGTAATCAATTTGTCCTACATATGGCGGCGAGGTAAAAATGCCTTTGATTTTTTGTTTTCTTAATATATCGGAAAAGTTTTTGTTTCGTTTCTCTATCTCTTTGAAAATATCAACTGTGCGGGAATCCGCTGGAATGACCGCGTAATATGAGTTTGTTTTTAATTTCGCAAAAGTTTTAAGCCGATAAAGCGTATCCGTCGCGTAGCGATCAAACCATGTCTTTATTGAGAAAAGGGGTTTGCAAATTTTTTTGTGCTTCCAGCAATAGTTAAGTAGTGACTTGCGGCTCTTTAAGAGTGGCTAAATCCGAATGCGTTGTTGCACGGCAAGACCTGATTGTACGGCTCAAAATCACCGCCAAAATCTTTTTATTCTTTACGTCTTTAATTTTCTTGATTTGCTCAAACGCAAAATCAATTTCCTTTCTAATATTTTTGATGTACCACTTAGCTAAAAAGTTTTTAGTGGGAAAGTGATTAAGCTCAATTCCGTATTTTTTAACAAGCTCGTTGTAATTTTTTAAAAATTCTTTCTCTTTTTCAGCTGCATATTTATCCTCATTTATCTGTTTTCTTTGTACTTTGTATTTGAACTCTGGGCTAGGAAAATACTTGTTATTGAAATCAGCTATACGAGCTAATAGCTCATTTTCAAAAGCAGTAATGTTGCCGTCTGTCTTATATCCGGCAATTACCTGCCTTATCTTTTTTACTTCGTTTTCAAGAGAATCAAAGTCGTAATCAAGCAATTTTGTTTCTGTAATCATGCAATTGAAATGAGATATATCAATGCCAATAGTGTGCATACCCATTTCATGCGCTTGCACAAGTGTCGTGCCCGAGCCGGAAAACGGATCAAGGATAATATCGCCTGTTTTGAAATACGCACTTGTTTTGAAATCGTCTGTGTGGTTATCAATAAAATACTGAACAATCTGGGGGATAAATTTACCTTTGTATGGGTGCAAACGATGAACATGCTTTGTTGTGTCTTTTTCTCGCAAATGGTCAAAAGACAAAGCCCAGTTTAAATCATTGCCAAGCCGCTTTTTCCAGCTAATTTCCCGCCAGCCACGATAAGATTCGTAATACTTTTTTAAATCATCTACATCTACAAACACTGAATTGTCACCGTTATGCTTTCTCACTTTTCCATACTGCACTAAATACGAGATATTTGATTCGCTAATATCCCTTTTTAGAAAATCGCTTGCCCAATGACTCGCTTCTTTGATTGTGAGTAAAGTTTTTGTTTGTTGCATATTACTTAATCAAGTCCTCAATATTAACGCCCAACGCTTTGGCAATTTTTGCCATAGTTTGAACACTTGGCTTATTAACCGCACCGCTTTCGACTTTCATAAGCGTTGTATATTTAATATCCGCTTTCTTGGCTAAATCGTCTTGCGTCAAGCCAAGTTTAGCGCGTAATTTCTTGATATTTTTGCTGATTATTTTTCCACTTATCATATAAATAAAGTTTTGGTAGTATAGTAGTATATGAGAATTTTATCTCTATTGTAATACTACCAAATAAAATGAATTTAATCAATAAAAATTCAGAGAAGCCCGCTTCTGGCGTTTTGCTTCGCAAAACAAAGACAAAAAATTCATCCCGCCCTTTTTAAAAAAGAGCGGGACGGCTGGTGAGCCCTCACAGAGGGCGAGCCAAACCTTTCTTTTTCCAACTGGCGGTGGGACAGGGATTCGAACCCTGGAGACCCATTAAGGCCTATCTGCTCTCCAAGCAGACGCACTCGACCGCTATGCGATCCCACCAGAAAATTTCTGATTTTGGATTTCTGATTTTAGATTTTCTTTAATTCCTAATTCATTTTTCATTATTCATTTTAATAACTCGCTAATAATGCTTTTCACGCCTTTTTCGCTCCGGCCGTCTCTGGCAATAAAATCGTCAAAAGGATAAGCGCCGGGATAAATCTGGTTGTTAGCAAAGATTGTTGGCGTGCCGGTCACGCCAGCATTGGTGCCTTCCAGCATCTGCTCTAATATTTTATCTTTATATTTTTCCGTATCTAGGCATTGGCTAAACTTAACTTGGTCTAAACCTAAATCTTTGGCATCGGCTTTAAATTGCTCCGGGCTCATGCGGCCAAACTTATTTTCCGCAAATAATTTACTGTACATTTCCCAAAATTGCCCTTGCTCGGCGGCGCATTCAGACGCCGCGGCGGCAGCCATGGCGTTAGGATGCATTGCTAAAGGATAATGGCGATAGGCAATTGCCACTTTATCCCCAAATTCGGCTTTGACTTTCTCTAGAGTGTCGTAAAATTCGGCGCAGAAAGGGCATTCAAAATCATCATAAATAATTAATTGCACAACGGCGTTTTTATCTCCCCAGAGATGGTCTGTTTCGTCAATCGGCCTGACTGGCTTAACCTGATACTGCTCGTCAGCATTAATTTGATTATTAGTATTATTTTGCTGGTTTGCCTGATTGGTTTGTCTTTTATTTATTAAAGTCATGCTTAAGCCAATAACTATTATTAAACAAATAATAACCAAACCAACAACAAACATTTTTTTATTATTTTTTTCTTGTTCCATAAATTATTCTTAATTCTTAATTCTTACTTCTTACTTCTTACTTCTTACTTCTCTCTGTGTGCCAACTAGTTGCTTGCTGGAAGTTATAGCCCAGGCGGAATAAAATCGCCTCGTCAAACCGTTTGCCGATTAATTGCAGTCCGACCGGCAGATTATTAGCAAAGCCGGCGGGCAGAGAAATCGCTGGCAACCCAGCCAATGAGGCATTAGTGACAAAAATATCTTCCAAATACATCTTCAACGGGTCGTCTAATTTCTCGCCTATTTTAAAAGCTGGGTGCGGCGCGGTTGGTGTTAAGAGACAGTCAACTGTCTCTAACGCCTTATCTAGCTCCTGCCTGATTTTGGTTCTGACTTTTTGCGCCTGCAAATAATAAGCGTCATAATAGCCGGCTGACAAAGCATAAGTGCCTAACATAATTCTTCTTTTGGCTTCCGGCCCAAACCCTTGCCCCCGGCTTTCTTTATATATACTCATCAAATCACCTCCCCTCTCCTGCGAGGAACGAGCGGGAGAGGGGTTAGGGGTGAGGGCGGTATTGGTGAGGGCTGTGCTATACCCATATTTAATGCCATCAAACCTAGCTAAGTTGGAGCTGATTTCCGAGGGAGTAATAATATAATAAACCGGCACGCCGTATTTAGTATGCGGCAAACTGATTTCAACAAATTCCGCGCCTAATTTTTTAAATTCTGCAATTGCCTGTTCTATAGCTAATTTTACGCCCTTGGCTATCCCCTTAATAAAATATTCTTGGGGCAAGCCAATTTTCAGGCCAGGCAAATTCTGCTTCATTATTTTTTGATAGTTATCTATCTTTTCTTTAACTGTGGTAGCGTCATTAGCGTCAACTCCGGCGATAACTGATAATACCAAGGCAGCATCTTCAACAGTTTTAGTGATCGGCCCCGGCACATCAGTCGAGCTGGTCATAGCAATTAAGCCAAAGCGCGAGTTTCTGCCATAAGTCGGCTTTAAGCCAACTACGCCGCAAAAACTGGCCGGATATCTGATTGAACCTCCTGTGTCCGTGCCTAAAGCAAATAAACACATATCAGCGGCAACCGCCGCCGCTGAACCGCCGGAAGAGCCGCCGGGAACACGGCTTAAATCCCAAGGGTTATGCGTCGGTCCGAATGCCGAATTTTCCGTAGACGCGCCGTGAGCAAATTCATCCAAATTAGTTTTGCCTAATAAAACCGCGCCAGCTTGTTTTAATTTTTTTATTATAGTGGCGTCATAAGGCGCGATATAATTGACTAAAATTTTTGAGGCGGCTGTTGTCTTTATGCCGCGTGTCATAATATTATCTTTGGCCAAATACGGAATGCCTAATATATTTCCGTTCTCGCCTTTTGCCCTTCTCTCGTCCGCCGCCTTTGCTTCTGCCAGCGCTTCTTTCTCGCAAACAGTTAAACAAGCTTTGATTTTATCATCAACTTCCTTAATGCGCGCCAAACAAGCCCTAGTTAAATCAACCGAGGTTATTTCTTTTTGGGCTAGTTTTTCACCCGCCCCTCTTATTGTAAGCTGATTACTTAACATAAAAATTACCTATTACTCATTACTTATAACTGGAATTAAATGAGTAATAGGTTATAAGTAATAAGAAAAAATAAGTAAAAAATAAAATTAATTATTCTAATATCCTTTTTACTTTTATAAACTTCCCCTCTCTTTCCGACGCATCTTTTAATGCTGCTTCAACTTCTGCCTCATGCCAACTTTTTACTTCATCTTTGCGCAAAACATTAATTAACCCTGTTACTTGCGCCGTTGGTTCAATATCTTTAGTATCAACTTCTTTTAATTGATCAATATAATTTAAAACAGCCGACAGCTGGCTGCCGTACTTTTTCAGCTCATCCTCGGTTAATTCCAGCCGAGCTAATTTAGCAATATGTTGTATTTCATCTTTAGATAGTTTCATACAAAAAATTTTTTTCTATCAAATCGCAATATTATTTTTCCCGAGCATAAGACCCTAATTCATTATAGACCTTTTGCAAAAACTGTAGGGGCAATTCATGAATTGCCCCTACTTTTGAGATAATTTTTTCAAATTTCGTAGCCGAAATTTGGAAAAATTAGCCGAAATGTTATTTTGCAAGAGGTCTTATAAACTGAAAACAGAATACCAGTAATAGTATAAGACAATTCTGGGTATACAACTCTTTTATTTAATTTATTATTCGTATCCATTTGTATCATTCGTATTATTAGTATATTAGTATTATATTAATTTAATAAACTCTTCTTCACTAATAATCTTAACTCCAAGCTTCTTCGCTTTGTCAAACTTGCTCCCTGGCTCAACACCGGCCACCAGATAATCTGTCTTGGCGCTGACCGTGGAGGAAATATCTCCGCCCAATTCCCTTATTTTAGCTTTAGCCTCATCTCTTGTCAAACTAACTAAAGCGCCGGTTAAAACAAAAGTTTTACCAGCTAATTTTTGTGCTTTTGCAGACACTCCAGAAACTTTTAAAGCCACGCCCTTCTTCTCTAATTGGTAAAGTAATTCTAGATTATGCTTATTATGAAACCAATGATAAATACTTTTAGCAACAATCGGTCCAATATCCGGTAATTTCTCTAAATCCGCTACGGACAACTCGCTAAAAAATTTTATAAATTCTTTCATTCGTAATTCGTAATTCTTAATTCTTAATTGCTTTGCCAGCAGCATTGCTGATTCCTCGCCAATATGGCGTATGCCCAAACTGTAAATAAAGCGCGACAAGTTAACTTGCTTTTTATCGGCAATGGCTTTTACTAAATTTTCCGCTGACTTATCAGCAAATCTTTCTAGTGGTTTTAAATCATCTATGGTTAATTGATAAAAATTACTAATATCCTTAATTAAGCCTTCTTTCAGTAATTGCTCAATAATTTTCGGCCCTAACCCGTCAATATCCAGAGCATTTTTAGAGGCCCAATGAATTAACTTGCGCAACAAAATCGCATAGCAATTTTTATTAGCGCAGCGGTAAGCTACTTCCTCGTTGACTTTAATAACAGCGCCACCGCAATTAGGGCACCTCGCCGGCGGCTTAATTTCCTTTTCTCTGCCCTGTCTTAATTTGGGTAAAACTTTAACAACTTTAGGAATGACATCGCCAGCCCGTTCAATAATTACTGTATCGCCTATTTTCAAACCTAATCTTTTGATTTCGTCCATATTATGCAAAGTAGCCCGACTGATGGTCACGCCATAAACTGGCACTGGCTTAAGGTGGGCGGTTGGCGTCAAGACGCCAGTCCGTCCTACTTGCCAAACTACATCCTCAACAATGGTAGTCGCCTGCTCGGCTGCGAATTTATAGGCCATCATATAACGCGGCCCCTTACCAACCAGGCCAAGCTTTTCCCATAAACTTAAATCATTAACCACTGCCACCACCCCGTCGCAAGCAAACAACACCTCGCTGCGGCGCTTTTCCCACCAGTCATGAAATTTAACAACTTCTGCCATATCTTTACAATATTTATTTTGCTTTAAAACTTTAAAACCGAGCAATTTTGCCAGCCCATGTTCCTGCTTATGAGTTTGTAGAAATCCCTCCTTGCCCCCCTTTATTAAAGGGGGCATTAGGGAATAAACATAGCAATCTAAGCGGCGTTCGGCAGTTAACTTGGAATCAAGCTGCCTGATTGAACCGGCCGCGGCGTTACGCGAGTTAGCCAACATCGGCTTTCCCTCCCGGCAATATTTTTTATTTAATTCTTCCAACATTTGATTAGTCATAATCGCTTCGCCGCGCGCTTCAATCGTTCCTTTGGCCAAAGCGTCTTCTAGCGCTTTAATTGACTTTTTAGTTAAACCAATATCAGCTAACTCTTTAGCGCTTGGTTGATTAAGAACCAACGGTATGGCTTCTATTGTTTTCAAATTCTGGGTAACATCCTCGCCAACTTGCCCATCGCCCCGAGTAGCGCCCAAGACAAACCGGCTATTTTTATAAACCAAAGCTACAGCCAAGCCGTCCAATTTTAATTCAGCGTAATAATCAAGACCACCCCCTCTTTTTTTCTCCCCCTTAGCAAGGGGGAGACTAAGAGGGGGTTGCCCCCCTTTGAAAGGGGGGTTGGGGGGGGTTAAAATTTTCAATAATCTCTTTTGCCAATCCTCCATATCCTGGCGGCTAAAAGCATCAAATAATGACATCATCAACGAACTATGCTCAACTTTTTTAAATTTGTCCAATGGCTGACCGCCGACCCGCTGGGTTGGCGAATCAGCAGTAATAAATTCGGGATTTTCTCGCTCTAACTTTGCCAGCTCATTTTTTAAACTGTCTAAAGCCGCGTCAGAAATTTCAACTTTATCCAAAACATGATAAAGATAACGGTGATAATTAATTTCCGCTTTTAATTTGGCTATTCTTTTTTTAGTTTGGGCTTTATCCATTTAATAACATTTTAATAACACTAATATTACAAATGTATAATAAATATTACAAATAGTTTCTTATTATTTTTGTAATATTTGTACTTTATTTGTAATATTTGCATTAATTCTACTCTGTAGAAAAACTTACTTCAACTGAACGCCGGCTGTCGCGATAGGAGCCGATGGAAGTAAAAGTCACTAGCGGCGATGAAGAAGCATAGTCAACATTATAAGCAGCGCCATTGCCCAAATCAGCCCTAGTGAAGATATCGGCCTGATCAAAATCAGGCAAGACAAAATTATTTTTTCTCACTTCCCATAACGACCTTTCAGCTCCGGCTTCAGCCGCCATATAAGCTATAGTTGAATTAATTTGTAACCGGTTCATGATAATACCGGGCACAATCAAGCTAGCGGCGCCAAAACTAATAGTCAAAATACTGGTCAAAATTAACAAAGTAATTAGTATAATACTACCCCGTTTATTTATAATCATAACTTATGCAGTTAAATAATTTAGCTAACATTAAAACAAATTAGTATATTTAGTCGTTATTACCCCACAAATCTACAAATCAGCTACGAATATCACGAATAGCTTATGTAGTATTTGTAGCCAATTCGTAGATTTGTGGGTGATTATATTTGGTAAGCGCTAATTAATGAATTATAGTTAATATTAGCTAGTAATAAGTAATGCGTAAGTCCTGATATTATTTTAATTTGTTCGTGCTAGTGATTTTACTCATAATATCTTGAAGAAATACTGGTCTGTATCTTCATGCTCTGCTTATGCATATCCTTGCCTACTACTTCCGCGTCTATAATTATATTAACCTGCGGTTGCAGGCTGTGAAAAGCGCCAATCAAATCATCAGTAACCAAAAATTTAATATTATTAATTTTTACCGCACTGGGCGTCACAAAATTAGCTGTCCCGGCCCTGATAATTTTTAACCGATTGTTCTCCAAATAATAAGCAACGCAATCCCCGTTTTTATTTTGAAAATACAACACTGTGCCGGCTGAAGCTGTATTATAAACCTTATATAAAGGAGTCGGTTCGGGCGAAATTAAAGTTTTACATGAACCATTGCTAATGCCGGCTGTTCTTATTTCTTTTGACATTACTTCAAAAATATAACGGATATTTTCTTGAATATTCTGCGCGCTCAAAGCGCTTCTCTGGCCATTAACCACCATCTGAAAAATACCTGTTGCTGACAATATTATTACCGTAAACAAGCCGACTGATACAACTAATTCCAGCAATGTTACTCCAGCTGTATGTTGTAATTTTTTTAATATCATAGTGCATTTTAATGGGTTACCGCCAGTCGTATAAATATGTTCTGGCCGTATAGTCATAATTTTGGCCTCTGTCGCGCCAGCGAATTCTGCATTCAACATCTAAATAACTGCCCTGATCAACAACGGTTATCAAGCGATAAAGATTGGTTGCGTTAACGGTTGCGGCATGGCTGTAAAAACCATTACCGTCAATATATAATCTGGCTCCATCATCGCTGATAGCATTAACTGTTGCGTCAATGCTGCTCCTGCCCCGATAATCTATAGCGTAAGTGCCGTCGCTTAAAAGATCTTGCTGCCAACTTGAGCCAACGGTAAGCCAGTTATTATCCCTTACATTTCTAGTTAATTCCAAGCCTTCTTGCGCCAGATGCGAAGCGATTAAAACATTTCTATTGACATATTGCACTTGCACATTTTGCACTACCAAAGTTAAAATACCCAACAAACCAATGGCAATAATAGAGAAAGCAATAACAGTTTCCAAAATAGTAAAACCGTTATCATTGCGAGCCCCCGAGCCATCGGGGCGAAGCAATCTCCGGTAATACCGAACGGATATAACTTTTGGCAATAATGTTTCAAAATCCATATACTATGCTTTCAACCTGAGATTGCCGCGTCCCCCGCAGATGCGGGGTCCTCGCAATGACAGTATTATTAATTTAATCCACCGCTTCTGCTAATCCAAAGGAATTTACTTCCATAGTTTTAGTAGTATTGGCTATACTCTCTCTAAATTTAATATGCGCGGAATTGCTGGCTCCATTAATATAAATGGTCGGATCAGGCGGCAAAAAGATAATATCAGCCCGATTGCCAAGATTAATGCTGTCCAGAATAATACGGTTGGGCAAGACAATGGTCTTGCCGCCTTTAGCTGAATCAGCTTCGCCACTATCATATTGCTGATTATTGTTCTTGTCGGCAAAAATTACATAACTGCCAGGACTATCCAAAGAAAAAAAGATTCCCCAGCCGCCAGCCGGCATAGCGCCGTCATATTCTTTAGTGCCCAAACAATAGCTTTCCGCCAGCTTAACATCGCTAATTGCTTTCTGTACAACATTAATCAAGCCGGAACGCTGGCTGGCGCCATGATAATTAACCAAAAAAATTCCGGAAATCAAGGCAATAATAAAAATGCTGACAATCATTTCCATTATGGTAAAGCCAGCTGTGTTTACTTTTTTCTTTATTTTTCTAAAAATCATCTCATTGTTATGAGTTATGAGTTATGAGTTATATGTTATGAGTTATGCGATTTTTATTTCGGCTTAACTTCTTTCCACCCGGGTAATTTCTGCTTTAAGTTCAAGTTTTTAGTCAAACTGGAAAAATAACCGTCGCTATCAGTCACCTTTAAGCTGACTGGTGCATCTCCGGAAGAGCCAAAAGTAATTTTGGGGTTAGCGCTAGCAGCGTCATCAATAGTAGCGTCGCCCGGCACGGTCCAAAGGTAAAAACAATTGCCGCTGCTGCAATTAGTCGGTGTTGCAGGCGAGGCGGCCGTATAATATTTTGAACTATCGCTAAATTGCGCTTCTTCGCCTTGGCTTGGGGCAGCAGGAAACCAAGTAAAATCCACTTTGGGCATTTCATGTTTGTAAGTGGTAAAGGTGGCAATAACGCCGTCATCGTTGTCTGTATCAGGCGTGGTATCGTAATTTTTCCAAACAGACGGCATATCCTTGTCATCCCAAACCATAATCTTCCAATAATAAGCCGTATTATAATTTAAGCCATTGTCAGAGGTCAAAGAATGTTGCGAGGCCGAGCCAGAAAATTTAGTATTAATAATCGGCGAGGAAA
>Ga0210018_1000483_pt1 | contig 20144 bp, 21 predicted proteins | sample CryGeyCG2014_010_2_FD_183967 | JGI IMG/M metagenome (GOLD analysis project Ga0210018, IMG submission 183967) | Groundwater microbial communities from aquifer - Crystal Geyser CG09_land_8/20/14_0.10 (SPAdes) (version 2) | ecosystem: Environmental > Aquatic > Deep subsurface > Groundwater | place...
ACCCTTAAAGATGAAAGTCATTCAAGCGATTTCTCCCCCGCAAATTGCGGGGTCGAAATGACAACTAATTAATATGACTAAAAAACAACTGGAACATAATATAATCGACCAAACCAAAGCCTACCCCCTCGCGGAAGCGATTGCGCTGGTAAAAAAATCAGCTAAAACCAAATTTGACGCTTCGGTGGAAGTCCACTTCCGCCTGGGCGTTGATACCCAGAAAGGCGAACAGCAAGTCAGGCTGGCCGTCTCCTTGCCGCACGGCACGGGTAAAACCATTAAAGTGGCGGCTTTCGTCACGCCCGCCAAAGAAAAAGAAGTGCGCGCTGCCGGCGCCGATTACGTGGGCGGCGAAGAACTGATTAATGAAATTAAAAAAAACGAAAAAACCGATTTTCAAGTAGCTGTGGCCGAACCGGGCATGATGAAAAATTTAGCGACTATCGCCAAAATTCTCGGCACCCGAGGCCTAATGCCTTCGCCTAAAAATGAAACTGTCACGCCAGACCCGGCCAAAGCCGTGGCCGAGCTAAAAAAAGGTAAGGTCAGCTTGAAAAATGACGATACCGGCAATATCCACGTGGCCATGGGCAAAGTTTCTTTTCCCGCCGAATCGCTAATGGAAAACTTCACCGCCTTACTGGAAGCGGTCAGGAAAGCCAAACCCGCCACCTCCAAGGGCATCTATCTGAAAAACATCACCATCAACGCAACTATGGGACCGGGAATAAAAGTAGCAATTTAACCGCCAATAAGTCGCTTGACAATACAAAAACGCTTCAGCTCACGAGCCGAGGCGTTTTTGCTTACCCCATGATTAAATTTTTCTATTAAAAATTTTAATATTTATAATTGCGGCGTGGTAGTCGCTTTGTTCGGCGAGGCGGGCCGCAATTGGATTGACTGCGCGGTCAGACTGCCGTCCGAGTTAGCACTGCCGGTTATCATAGCATTTTTACCCGTTGCCAAGTCAGTCATGGAACCGTCAACCGATTTCATGATTTGCGTAGTGCCTGATAAAAAAACTATTTTTGAACCGCCATCCGCTGATTTAATCGTTACGCTTTTATCATCCTTAGCGATAATCTCTCCGCTAATAAAATTAGCGCCTGCCCTGCCCGCGCGGTTAAATTGCCCGCCTAATTGGCCTGCTTGAATTTGCGTGCCATTTCTCATAGACTGCTTGGGCTGATTTTTGCCGTAAACCATTCCGCCATAAAACGCGCCGGCGCCGACTAAAACCAAAGCGGCGATAAAAACTGCGATTATTTTATTAGCCATACGATAATAACTTTAATTATTAATTATCCAAACCTTAAGGCTTCAATCGGATTAAGTCTAGCCGCCCGGCGCGCCGGATAATAGCCGAAAATTAAACCAATCGCCGCTGATACGCCAAACAACAAACCATTATCGGACTCTAGGGCGGAAAAATTAATGGCTTGGTTTTTTTTCAAATAATCCAAACTGGTATTTTTGGCGATAGCGTAAAGCCAATTTTTAAACTTACAGCGATTATCAAATTTCCTGATTTTTTTCCAGACTTTGACGAAAACTTCCTGGGTTAAATCTTCGGCTATGTCCCGGTTTTTCGCAAAATACAGGGCATAATTAAAAATCGGCGCCAAGTAGCGCTTAATTAAAATATTTAGCGCTTCCCGCTCGCCTTTCAAATAAATCGCCACCAATTGTTCGTCGGAGAAATATTCCATAATATAACTAAACTCTAATTTTAACCGAAAAGCAACATAAATGCAATTCTGGCATTGCTTTTTCCACCTAATCCTGCTAATCTCAAATTAAATAACACTTAAACTTAAATCTATGCCAACACTCTATTATGTTCTATTTTTTATCATTGTTTTTATCGTTTTCCCCGGTTTCCGCGTGGTCCAGCAATACGAGAAAGGCGTGGTGTTCTTTTTGGGCAAAATTATTTCCGTAAAAGACCCTGGTTTAAACTGGATTATCCCCTATTTGCAATGGATGAGAAAAGTTGATTTTAGGACCCTGACCCTGCCCATTCCGCCGCAGAAAATCATCACCAAGGACAACGTCTCGGTGGATATTTCGGCCGTAGCTTATTTTAAAATTACTGACGCCATAAAAAGCATCGTGGCTATTGAAAATGTCGGGCAAGCCATTGACCAGATTGCCCAAACCACGGTCAGAAATATCGTGGGCCGTTTCCAGCTGGATGAAGTTTTGTCCGAACGCGACGCCATTAACAAAGAAATCAGGACGGTTTTGGATACTCACACTGAACCTTGGGGCGTGGTGGTCAGTTTAGTGGAAATCAAAGACATTGAGCTGCCGGAAAATATGCAAAGAGCCATGGCCAAGCAGGCCGAAGCCGAGCGCGAAAAACGCGCCAAAATTATCGCGGCCGAAGGCGAACTTCTAGCTTCGGAAAAACTTGGCCAAGCCGCCGACATTATGGCCGCGCACCCGATCGCTTTACAACTCCGTAATTTACAGACCCTGGCCGAAATCAGCGTTGAAAAAAATTCTACAATTATTTTTCCGGCGCAATTATTAAGTACGGTTGATGATATAAAAAAGTTTATCGCCGGAGAACAAAAAGCGAAAAGTTAAAGCTTAATTTTCCCCCATATCTTTTAGCCAGAATCCCACCCAAGATATCTGGCTTTTTTTATTCCTTGCTTTCTCTTCCGGCTTTTGATAAAATGTAATAACCCTTTACAAATAAATCAAACAAAAACATATGTCCGACAACGCTAATTACACTCGCCCGTCCTGGGACGAATATTTTTTAAAAATCATTGAGATGATTGGCTCTCGCGGCAGCTGCGACCGCGGCCGTTCCGGTTGCGTTATCACCAAAGATAAAAGAATAATTTCCAGCGGCTACGTAGGTTCGCCGGTCGGTATCGCCCACTGCGACGAAATCGGCCACGAAATGCACACAGTAACCAATACCGACGGCAGCGAATCAAGACATTGCGTCAGGACGACTCACGCCGAACAAAATGCCATCTGCCAAGCGGCTCGTTTCGGCGTGGCGCTTGAAGGCGGAACTCTTTACAGCAAAATGACACCTTGTTATGTTTGCGCCAAAATGATTATTAATGCCGGCATCAAACGAGTAGTTTCATCACAGGATTACCACGCCGGGGCACGCAGTAAGGAAATCTTCGCTCAAGCCGGCGTGCAATTTGATTTAGTTAGAAGCGACATGACAACTTACGCAGACATGAAACCAAATGAAATAAAATAATGATAGTTCGGCTTGGAGAAAATGTCTTTGTTGCGCCTATGAAATTGTAGCAATTTTTTACAAAAATTATTTTTAATAATTTTTGTAAAAAAGCCCAAATTTCATCTAAGCAGGAAAAACATTTTCTTCAAGCCAAACACTTCAATAATAATATGGCTAATATTTTTCTCTACGACGAATTTAATCCCGAAGACAGCGCCATGCTGCAGGCGTTATATTCCAGAAGCCCGAGAAGCGTGACCGAGCATGTGGAAAAAGTCCGCGCTAGCGGCTCGGGAAAATTCATGGAGCAATTTTATGTGGGCTACGGCCATGCCTCAATCGCCGACTGCGGCTCCACCACTTTTTTCATAGAAAAATTAAGCATCATCGCGGATAAAGCCATTCAAGATTGGCCGCTTTACTCCGGCCAGGAAACTTCGACGCGCTATGTTGACATGTCTAAACAGCCGATTGTTGATCCTCTGGGTACGGCCGAATCAAAAGCCGTACTGCAAAATTGGATGGATTTTTACATAAATTCGCAGGAACGAGTTAAACAATATTTAGCCGAAAAATATCCGCGACGACCGGAAGAAGACGAAAAAATGTATATTAAGGCCATAGCGGCCAGAACTTTTGATATCATGCGCGGCTTTCTGCCGGCCGGAATTACCACGCAATTAAGCTGGCATACTAACCTGCGCCAAGCCCATGATAAACTAGCTTTAATGCGGCATAATCCCCTGCCGGAAATAAGAAGTATTGCCGAAACCATGCTGGCCAAGCTAAAAGAAAAATATCCTCATAGTTTCGGCTTTGAAATTATTCCGGAGCAAGAAAATTACCGCCAGTTAGTCAATCAAAAATATAATTTTTATAACCCGGCCCAATCGCCGGAATTTTCTATCAGCACCAATATCGCCGCGGCCGAGCTTGAAAAATACAATGACATCATCGCCTCGCGCCCGCTTAAAACTGGCTTGCCGCATTTTTTAAGCGAGCTGGGCAATATAACTTTTGAATTTTTGCTTGATTATGGTTCTTTCCGCGATATTCAAAGGCACCGCAATGGCGTCTGCCGCATGCCGCTGCTCACCGCCAAATTGGGCTTTAACCAATGGTATCTGGAACAACTTCCCGACGACATCAGGGGCAAAGCGCTTGGGTTAATTGAAGAACAAAAACAAGCTGTAAAAAATTTAAACGCTTCGCCGGAAATCAGCCAATATTATATTTCGCTGGGTTTTAATATGGCCTGCAAAGTTTCTTACGGTTTGCCAGCCGCGGTTTATGTTTTAGAGCTACGCTCCATGAAATCCGTCCATCCCACTCTGCGCCAAATTGCACATAAAATGTACTATGCCATGCAAGAAAAATTCCCCAACTTAAAAATGTACGCTGACCTGGAAAAAGACGATTGGGATGTTAGGCGCGGCTTACAGGATATTATTAAAAATAAAATAAATTATGACTGACAAAAAAATAATTCTCGGCCTGACCGGAGAAATCTGTGCGGGTAAAGGCACGATCGTAAAATATTTAACTGAAAAATACGGCGCCACCTCCTATCGTTTTTCCATCATGCTAAGGGATTTATTGGCTCGCTTATATCTGCCGGTTTCCAGAGAAAACATGCAATTTATGTCCACAGCCATACGCCAATATTTCGGCGAAGATATAATGGCCAAAGTAATCGCCGAGGACGTCAAAAATGATAAAAATAAAATCATTGTGGTTGACGGTGTCAGGCGCGTGCCTGATATAAAATATCTTGAAGAAACCCCCGGATTTAAATTAGCCCGCGTCGTGGCTGAACCAGAAATAAGATTTAAAAGGCTAATTGCCAGAAAAGAAAACCCCGGTGATGAAAATAAAACTTATGAAGAATTTTTAGCCGACCATAAAAAAGAAGCTGACGCGCAAGTGCCCATTATTATAGCTCAAGCGCAATTGGAAATAGAAAATAATAGCAGTTTGGAAAATTTATATAAACAGGTTGACCAAATCATCTTGAACAGCTAAATTAATAGTACAAATAAAGGAGGAGCGCTAAATCGCGCTCTTTTCTTGTCTCTAATATGCAAAAAATATCGGAAAAATTTATCGTCATTGACGGCACTGACGGCTCGGGCAAAGCCACGCAAACCGAACTTTTAGCCCAAAGATTAAGACGGGCCGGTTTTGACGTGGAAACTGCCGATTTTCCCCAATATAATACTAAATCAGCCGGCTTGGTTGAAGAATATTTAAGCGGAAAATACGGTTCGCCCGACGAGGTCGGACCTTATCGCGCTTCCATCTTCTACGCTTGTGATCGCTATGACGCCAGCTTTAAAATAAAAAAATGGCTGTCAGAAGGCAAAATCGTTATTTCCAACCGCTACCTTGCGGCCAACCTGGGCCACCAAGGCGGAAAAATCGACAACCCGCTGGAAAGAAAACATTTTTTTGATTGGCTCTATCAGTTGGAATATGAAATTTTTAATATCCACCGGCCTGATTTAAATATAATTTTGCATGTGCCGGCGGAAATTTCTCAATCGCTGGCCAGGCAAAGGCTAAAGCTGGATTGGGTTGGCAAAACCAATGACATTCATCAGGACGATCCAAGCCATTTAAAAAAAGCCGAGCAAGCTTATTTACAGGTCGCACAAAGTTTTCCAGATTTTGTCTTGATTGAATGCGCAGAAAACGGCCGCATGAAAAGTCGCGAAGAAATCAGCGATCTTGTCTGGGATGAATTAATTAAATTGTTCCGACCCGCTACCTGTTCGCCTGATTTTAAAGAACTACATGCAAATTTATCTAAAAAAATAAAGCCTGCTGGCTTAACATTGAGGGTAGAAAAAATTTCTCCTTGGGCCAAACTGCCAACTCGCGCCTACGACCATGACTCCGGCCTGGATTTGTACTCGGCGGATTATTATTCATTGGTGCCGGGTGATCGAGCCATAATAAAAACTGGCATCAAGCTGGCTATACCGTCCGGTTGCGCCGGCTTAATTTGGGATAAGGGCGGCCTGGCCAAAAATGGCATCCATACTATGGCTGGCGTAATTGACTCCGGCTACAGAGGCGAGCTTACTGTCCAGCTCGTTAACCTAAGCCAAGACATTTATCATATCGCGCCCAGACAAAAAATCGCCCAGCTTTTAATTCAAAAAGTGGAGGCGCCGGAAATAGTTGAGGATAAAATTGAAGATGAATCTGACAGGGGCAGCAGCAGATTTGGCAGTTCAGGGTTGTTTTAAAACTTATCTGTCATTGCGAGGAGCCTATAATCAGGCGACGAAGCAATCTCTGGTTCAATGCCACATACGTGAATTTTTACCGGAGATTGCTTCGCTTCACTTCGTTGCGCTCGCAATGACAAATATGTTAATATTAAATTATGCCATACGACGTTATCATCGGCCTGGAAATCCACGCCGAATTAAAAACCAAATCAAAAATGTTCTGCTCCTGTAATAACGACGCTCAGGGCAAAGCGCCGAACACCACGGTCTGCCCGATTTGTCTGGCGCACCCGGGCACTTTGCCCGTGCCCAATAAACAGGCCATCGAATGGACGATTTTAATCGGCCTGGCTTTAAATTGTAAAATCAGGGAGCTTTCCAAATTTGACCGCAAAAATTATTTTTATCCCGACTTGCCCAAAGGCTATCAGATTTCCCAATACGACCTGCCGATCGCTTATGACGGCTTTCTGGAGGTTGACGACAAGCCGATTTTAATTACCCGCGTCCACCTGGAAGAAGACACGGGCAAATTAATCCACCCGGCCGGAAAAAAGCATTCCTTGGTGGATTATAACCGCGCCGGCACGCCGCTGGTGGAACTGGTGACCGAACCGGTTATTCGTGACACGGCCACGGCTAAAAAATTCGCGCAAAACTATCAGCAGATTCTGCGCTTTTTGAATATCGCCAACGCGGACATGGAAAAAGGCGAAATGCGCTGCGAAGCCAATATCAGCGTGCAGGAAAAGGGCAAATGGAAATACGCTAACGGCCAAATTTCGCCGGTCGGCAAATACAAACTAAATCCCAAAGTTGAACTGAAAAACATCAATTCTTTTAAGTACATGGAAAAAGCGATTGACTATGAAATCAAACGGCAGATTAAAGCCATTAAAGACGGCGAAAAATTAATTCAGGAAACTCGTGGCTGGAATAATGATAAAGGCGTGACCTTCAGCCAGCGCACCAAAGAGACTTCGGCCGATTACCGCTATTTCCCGGAGCCGGATATTCCCCCGCTTAAAATCACGCAAAAATGGGTTGACGAAATCAAGGCGCACATGAACGAATTGCCGGAGAAAAAAATCAAACGCTTTAAAGAAGAATATCTTTTTGGGGACAGAGAAGCGGAAATTTTAGCCTCAGACCTGGCTTTGGCGGACTATACCGAAAAAGTTATCATGGAACTACGCTCCTGGGTAACCGCCACCGGCGACAGCTGGGAACGGCAACAGCGCAAACTGGCCAAGGCCGCTGGCAATTGGTTGATTAACGAATTATTTAAACATTTGAAAGCCGGCGGGCGGCCGATTTCCAAGCTTAAAATTACGCCGGAAAATTTCGCCGAATTTATCTGTCTGGTTTATCAGGATAAAGTTAATTCCTCCGCCGCCCAAACCATTTTGGCGCAAATGTTTAAAAAAGGCGGCGACCCGACCGATATCATGGCCGAGTTGGGGCTGGAGCAGCTGGACGACCAGGCGGCTTTGGAAAAAATTATCGCCGAGGTTATTTTAAAAAACCAAAAACAAGTGGCGGAATATAGGGCCGGTAAAACCAATGTTTTGCAGTTTTTGGTCGGGCAAGTCATGGCCGCCACCAGAGGAAAAGCCAACCCAAAAGTGATGATTGAGCTGTTAAAAAACTTATTAAAATAAACATTTTCTTGTCATTCCCGCGCTTATCCGCCTCGGGCGGGAAAGCGAGAATCCAGAATTCCCTGTGGATAAGTTAAAATCATATTTTAAAAATTACTAAATTCTCTTTAATTTTAGCCAATTTGACAGATTTTTATAGCGTGATAAAATATTAATAATGCGAAAAAATAAATTTACAGAAAATAAATTCCTAAGGTTCTTGGGAGTGATTCCCGAGAGGAAAATTATTTTTTAAAAAAATTCCCCGTTCACCAGAACGGGGAATTTTTTTAGGGAGTAAACGGGAGGTTGGAATAATTATATAACAGGTTCGTTCATTTTAACGGAGGTGGTTATGGAAAATTCGATTTGTCCTGATGCCAGAAAATGCGGGTCGTTTAACAGTCCGGCATGCACGCAAAAAATGCGGACAGACAGTTGCAGCGGCCCCGTCCCCTTAAGGCCTGGTTCAAACGCGATTGACCGGTTGGAAGAATTATTGCCCGAATCGAAAATAGGCGACTGTACAATCGGCGGGGAAAAAGACGTGAAAGTATACAGGGTTAATGAAAGCGTATGGGCATGTGAAGATCATTATTTTAGCTTTGTCCTGCCCAGAAACCCTATACCGGTAAAACACGCCGCTTCAACTGGCCGACAGCCCGCATCAGCGCATTCAGCCGCCTGACCAAAAGCGGCGCGAAACCACAAAGGGTTGTGTCTTATGACGCAACCCTTTTTTATTTGATAAAAGCTTGATAAAATTATTTTTATCGCGCGTACGAAATTGTAAAGATTTCTTCTAAAAATTTTCCGTCACTTACCTATAAAATTTTTAGAAAAAATCCACAAATTTCGTCCTAAGCAGTAAAAATAATTTTATCAAGCCGTCAACGTTTTTCTAAATAATCTTTTACCAGCTTTTCAATCTTTTTATTATCTTTAACCCAATTAATATTCGCACCTTGCTTTTCCCAGCGCTTAAACCAGGTCATCTGCCGTTTGGCGAACTGATAAATGGCCAGATTTAATTTTTCCACCATTTCCTCGTATTGCAGTTCGCCCTCTAAATATAAAGAAACAAATTTATATTCCAACCCGAAATCTTCCAGGCGTTTCCAGCTTAAACCCTGCTCATGCAATCTTTCCACCTCCCCGATCATGTTTTGCTCTTTTAATCTTTCTAAGAGGCGCTTAAAAATTCTTTGCTTTAGAATATCGCGCGAAAAATTTACGCCGATTATTAAAGCGTTATATTTCCTTTTGCCCGCCCGGCTTTTAAAATTATGGTCTTGCCCGACAATTTCCAGATACCTGATTAGCCGGCGCTTATTGTTCTTATCGCTTTGGTTCAGTTTAACTGCCATTTTCGGCACCAATTTTTTTAGCTTATTAAACAGCTCGGCCGCGCTTAATTTCTCCAGTTTTTTTCTCAAAGCCAAATCTTTTTTAGCTTCGGACAATTTATAATTTTCCACCACGGCCTGAAGATAAAGCCCGGAGCCGCCCGCTAAAATCGGCAATTTGCCTCGCTTTAAAATATCGTCAATCGCTCGGAATGCCATTTTTTGATACTGCGCCAAGTCAAACTGTTCCTTCGGATTCGCTACATCTATTAGGTGATATGGAATCTCAATAATTTTTAACTTTGAATTTTGAATTTTGAATTTGTTTGGTAATTGGTCATTGGGATTTGGAATTTCAAGACGATAGTCTTTTAGGTCTTTACCGGTGCCAATATCCATGCCGCGATAAACCTGGCGCGAATCAGCGCTCACGATTTCGCCGTTAAATTTAGACGCCAACTCTACCGCCAGCTTGGTTTTACCGCTGGCGGTCGGGCCTAAAATGACAATGATTTTATTTTTGGTCATAATTTATTAAAGAATTTAATTCAAGCCAGCGCTTTTGTTTCTCCGTCGGAGTTACGTCATCTTTTAATTTATAAGCGGCCGTGCCCGGACGTGGCGAATATCTGGCGATGAAGGCTTGATTAAATTTTATCTCTTTAAAAAGTTTAACCGTATTATTGAATTGTTTTCTGGTCTCGCCCGGGAAACCAACGATAATATCCGTACTGATTAAAACTCTAGGCATCAGCCGCCTGATTTTTTTTATTATTTTTTTATAGTGCCCGACCGTATATTTGCGGTTCATTTTTTTTAATACCTGGTTATCTCCACTCTGCGCCGGCAGATGGATTTCTTTTAAAACTTTACTGCAATCGGCCATGGTTTTAATCAGCTTATCCGACATATCTTTGGGGTGGCTGGTGGCGAATTTTATATGAAAATTGCCCTTAATATTATTTACCATTTTTAACAAATCAGCAAAATCTATTTCCCCCCTTGACAAAGGGGGGTTAGGGGGGATTTGCGACTTATAGCTATTTACATTCTGAGCTATTAGTATAATTTCCTTATATCGCCTTTTTACCAAGCATTTTACCTCATTAATTATGTCTTTAGCCGGCCGCCAAACTTCCCGGCCGCGCGCGTACGGCACCACGCAATAGGAACAGAAATTATTACAGCCATTGCCGATGGGTACAAAAGCGCTGAATTTAGAATTGTATTTTGGCTTTATTTTTAAATAATCATCGCATTTCTCCCCCTTGACAAAGGGGGTTGGGGGGATTTTTGTCATTGGAAATTTGTCATTTGTCATTTGGCCAATCGGCAGCCATACATTCACATACTCTTTTAATCTGCACTTCACGTCAACTCTCCCCACCAAGCAGCCGGTTAAAATAATTTTTGCTTTAAAATTTTCTTTTTTAATTCTGGGAATCAAGCCATAGGCCCGATCTTCGGCCGATTGCCGCACGCCGCAAGTATTAATCACTACTAAATCAGCCTGATATTTATCGCCAGTCTTTTTATATCCCTGTTTTTCCAAAACCGCGGCCAACCGCTCGCTATCAGACTTGTTCATCTGGCAGCCGATAGTGACAATGTGATATGTTTTCATAATTAATTTAAGCCCCCTTTAATAAAGGGGGTTAGGGGGATTTGTAATGTTTAAATTTATATTAACTGCTATTCCACTGACTATCATAAAAATCCTCGCCCTAGCGGGCAGCCCCTTTGCTAAAGGGGCTAAAAAACTATATCCCCAAATCCCTTAACATCTCTTTCTGCTTCCGGGAAAGCCCGGTCGGAATTTTTACCGCCACTTCCACCAACTGGTCTCCCCTACCGCGGCCGCGCAAATTTTGTATACCCTTGTCGCTTAATTTAAAAATTCGGCCCGACTGCGTGCCTTCGGGAATTTTTAATTCCGCTACTCCGTCAACGGTTTGAACTTCAATCCGACCGCCCAAAGCCGCCGTGGCCACGCTGATTTCCGCCCTGGACAAAATATCATCGCCTTGGCGGGAAAATCTCTTGTCCGGATTAACTCTAATTCTAATATATAAATCTCCCGGTTGCCCGCCCTTGGCCGCGGCTTCGCCTTGTCCCGCGTATCTGATGCTTTCGCCCGAATCAATGCCGGCCGGAATTTTTATTTTTAAATTCGCTATTTCATTAACCACGCCATGGCCTTTGCATTGCCGGCATTTTTCTTTAATAATTTTACCTTCGCCATGGCAGGTCGGACAGGTAGATTGCATTTGCACATTACCTAAAATAGTTCTTTGCGTTTTTATCACCCGGCCGGAACCATGGCAGGTCGCGCAAGTTGCCGAACCCGCACCCGGTTCAGCGCCGTCGCCTTTACACCTGGGGCAAGTGATATTTTTTTTCAAACTGATTTCCCGCTCCACGCCGAAGACCGCTTCTTTGAATTCAATTGTGAAGGCCACCTCAATATCGCTCCCCCGCTTGGCGCGCCTTCGCCCTTGTCCGCCTTGGGCGGAAAAGCCGAAAATATCGCCAAAGCCGCCCATGATATCGCCCAAATCGTCCATATTAATATTAAAGCCATTGGAAAAACCGGAAAAATCACGAAAGCCTTCAAAGCCGGAAAAGCCGCCGCCGGCCCGCGCCTGCTCAAAAGTTTGGCCGTACTGGTCATATTGGGAACGTTTTTGTTGGTCGCCCAAAACCTGGTAAGCTTCATTCAGCTCCTTAAATTTGGCTTCGTCCCCGCCTTGCTTGTCCGGATGAAATCTATGCGCTTTCTCGCGAAACGCTTTTTTAATTTCATCCGGCGAAGCGTTTTTGCCCACGCCTAATATGTTATAGTAATCTTTACTCATTTGTTGTCATTGCGAGGAGCATCAGCGACGAAGCAATCTCTGGTTCGAAGTGACAGCTGCTCATATTTATCATCTCCCCAATGCTATTAGGAAATAAAAATAATTTCCATTCATTATTACAAATCAAAATTTTTAGATAATGCATCATTTAAAATATCTTTCAGCCCATCAGCGTTTATGTCATGTACATCAAAATCATTAATAAAACTTGAAAAATCACCAGGACCTTCATAGCTAGAAATATTGCTTGTCTTAAATTTAGATTTAGTTTTAGTTTTAGTTTCTGCCTTACTTTGTCTTGAGTTATCATATTGCACACGCTTTGCAGAATCAAATAATACTCTAAATGCCACATAGAGCTCCTTGAATTTGGCTTCATCTCCGCCAGCTTTATCCGGATGAAATTTATGCGCTTTCTCGCGAAAAGCTTTTTTAATCTCATCAGCGCTAGCGTTTTTATTAACGCCAAGTATGTTGTAATAGTCCCTAGGCATTTTATTTTTACATTATCTTTAGCCAAAGTATAAATAAATTTTCTCTTTTTTAAAGTCAAAACTTTTAAACACTCATCTTTTACTTTTTCTATTGTCATTTATTATATCTTCGACAGCTTTTGTTACTGCGACAACGAATTTATCCCAATCCAATTTTATACCGATTTTTTCATTTTTTATTTTTTCAAACAGTCGCTTAAATTCTTTACCTCTTTTAGAAAAAAATTCTTCTCTTTTTTCTTTTAAGATTTTATCAATTTCCTCGTGGTTCAAATCATCTAAAGTTCCCTTCTCAAGATACATGTCTTTACTTAAATCGACTACTCGCATTAAGAGATTCTTGATTCGTCCGAATGCTTGGTGAATTTCAAGTACAATTTCCGGCCTTTCCCGGTAATACTCTGGAAGATATTTTTGCAGATATTTCCAGCCACTGTCCCAAGCCCTTTGTTCTTCAGCGCGAGTTGCTTCAAAATTATCCAGTCGAGCGTCATCCCCTCTGCCTCCATCAACAAGGTGACCAATTTCGTGAGCGGCTATAGCGAAGGATATTACCTCATCAGAATCCGGCAGATAAATATCATTGGGCGAATTGGCTCGCCCCCAAAATTCAGCATCATAAAAAGGATTTTCTTTAACTTCAGGCGGAACATCGCAGGATCTCTTAATAGTAATTATCGGCTTTTGTCTCTTAATTTTGGCCATAAATTCATTTCCGTTAAAAAATCCTGATGCCTCAAATTCCTTCTTGAAATTTTCTGTGGTTTTAAATTAAATAACTCGGTCATGAAAACCTTCCCTATCCCCTCCTTCGCAAGGAGGGGATTTCGAATTACCAGTTGACTTACTTTTTCTCCGTGAATTCCCCTTCAATCGGGCCCTGGTCTTTTTTATCTTCGCCAGGTTGCGCATTTCCACCTTCAGCTCCGGGCTGCGCGCCTTGTCCGCCTTGCGCGGACTGATACATAGCCGCGCCGATTTTCTGCGCCACCGCGCTTAATTCTTCCATCTTCTTTTTAATCTCGTCAAACTGGTCGGTATCTTTAATTTTTTTCAAAGCTTCAACTTTTTCCTCCAATTCTTTTTTGTCTTCAGCCTTAATCTTGTCGCCCGCGTCTTTAATTAATTTCTCGGTCTGGAAAACCGCGGCATCCGCCTGATTTTTTATTTCCACCTGCTCGCGTTTCTTTTTGTCTTCTTCGGCATGGAGTTCGGCTTCTTTTTTCATTTTTTCCACTTCTTCTTTGGACAAGCCGGACGAAGCCGTAATGGTAATTTTTTGCTCTTTGGAAGTGGCTTTATCTTTGGCTTTAACGTTTAAAATGCCGTTGGCGTCAATATCAAAGCTAACCTCAACCTGCGGAATGCCGCGAGGCGCCGTTGGTATGCCGTCCAAAATAAACCGGCCTAAGGTTTTATTATCGGGCGCCATGGGACGTTCGCCCTGAAGCACGTGAATTTCCACGCTGGTTTGGCCGTCAGCCGCGGTGGAAAATACCTGCGACTTGGAAGTCGGGATGGTGGTATTTCTTTCAATCAGCGGGGTCATCACTCCGCCCAAAGTTTCAATGCCTAAAGTCAGGGGCGTCACGTCTAAAAGTAAAACGTCCTTAACGTCGCCTTGTAAAACGCCGGCCTGCACGGCCGCGCCCAAAGCCACGACTTCATCAGGATTGACGGTTAAATTTGGCTCTTTGCCAAAAAATTCTTTAACGGTTTTTAACACCAAAGGCATGCGCGTCATGCCGCCAACCATTAAGACTTCTTCAATGTCTTTAGCTTCCAACTTGGCATCGCGCAAAGCCGCCTTGACCGGCTCAATGGTTTTTGCCACCAAATCGCCCACCAATTCTTCCAATTTAGCCCGGGTGATTTTCATAACCAAATGCAAAGGCCGGCCGGTCGGGTCAACCGTGATGAATGGCTGGTTGATTTCGGTTTCCGGCATGGTGGAAAGCTCAATTTTAGCCTTCTCGGCCGCTTCTTTGATTCTTTGCAAAGCCAACGGGTCTTTACTTAAGTCCGCGCCTTCGCTTTTTTTGAATTGTTCTATGATATAGGCGATTATTCTTTGGTCAAAATCATCTCCGCCCAAGTGCGTGTCGCCGTTGGTGGATTTCACTTCAACCGTGTCTGCCGAAACGTCCAAAATGGAAATATCAAAAGTGCCGCCGCCCAAATCGTAAACCGCGATCTGCTGGCCCTTTTTCTTTTCAAAACCATAAGCCAAAGCCGCGGCCGTAGGCTCGTTAATGATACGCTTTACGTCCAGGCCCGCGATTTTACCCGCGTCTTTAGTGGCCTGCCTTTGCGAATCATTAAAATAAGCCGGCACGGTAATAATGGCTTCGGTGATTTTCTCGCCGATTTTAGCTTCAGCATCGGCTTTCAATTTAGCCAAAATCATGGCCGAAACTTCCTGCGGAGAGTAGTCTTTGCCGGACATCACCACTTTTACGCCGCCATTGGCTTTAACGATTTTATACGACATGACTTTCAGGTCGCGCTGAACTTCGGCGTCGTCAAAACTTCTGCCAATTAAGCGTTTAATGGAAAAAATCGTGTTTTCCGGATTGGTCACGGCCTGCCGTTTGGCCGACATTCCCACCAATCGTTCGCCGTTTTTACTAGTGGCCGCGATTGACGGCGTAGTGCGCGCGCCTTCAACGTTTTCAATAATCTTGGGCTGTCCGCCTTCAATTATTGCCATGGCGCTATTGGTAGTGCCCAAATCAATTCCTAAAATTTTTGACATATACACTATTGTCATTGCGAGGCATTCTGCCCCCTTGATCAGCTCCCCCTTGATAAAGGGGGCTAGGGGGATTTATTCTGCCCCCTTTAACAAAGGGGGTTAGGGGGATTTTATCCCCGGTAAAACCTTCGCAATGGTAAATTAATTTATTATTTTTATTCTGTCATTGCGAGGAGCGTAGCGACGAAGCAATCTCACGAATTTAAAATTTAGATATAGATTATTTCATCAATTCCGCTCTTCGCAATGGTAAATTAAATTATTATTTTAATCATTATTTAAATACTGATTTAAATCATTATTTCTTTTCTTTTGTCATTCCCGCGTCCGCCAGCCGGCGGAGCGGGAATCCAGAAATTATTTTAATTAACTTTTGATATTTATTTATTAAATAAACCCACGCTTTTTTCAAATCAATTCCCACCCCATAAAAATTAGGCTTTAATTCAAAAATTCCTTTTCCCTCCTGTATCACATTATTTTTATTTTTTATTTTATTAGTTTCCTGTAAATTTAAACTATCATTATAAGCAAATATTCCTTTACTTGTTATAACATACCTATGCTTAAAATCTTTATCAGTAAAAATCTTAAGCAAACTTTCTTCTGTAAAAATCTTCGCAAACCATTCTCCTGTAGCAGATGCAATTTCAAGCATTCCAGTTAACTCGTCCTGTGAAAGACCAACTTCTTGTCTTTCATAAGCTAATTTGAGTATTTTTACATAAAGGCTATCTTCTGTTTTCATAGATATATTTTTATATTTAATCATCCAGATACGAGCAGCAAAAATATTCCTACGGTAATTATTTTTTTGGCGGAGTATATTTTGATATGAAAGGATTTTTTTCTTGAGCATCTTCTTCGCCAGTTTTATAACTTTTGTCCTTTTTTAATTGAGCAAAAGCCATAATAAACATTCCTATAATAATACCTAACAAAATATAACCAGAAGCAGGAGATGATAAAAAATTTTGCATAAATTTTTTTTATTAATTTTTTAACCCGGGGTCAAGCGGTAGGCACATTCCTACCGCCCACCCCTGGATTCCCGCCTCCCCTCGGCAAGCTCGGGGCAAGTCGCGGGAATGACAGATTAGAGATTGTCATTGCGAGGAGCGATGGCGAACGCGGATCCCTCGCTATCGCTCGGGACAAGCTTCGCAATCCCACGAACAATAATCTTTAGACTAAATTTGCCATACGTGAGATTGCTTCGCCCCACTGATGTGGGGCTCGCAATGACATGCTTCTTATTTCTTCCCCGTCTTTATCTTAATCGTCTTGGGCTTGGTTTCCGGCGCCTTTGGTACGACAATTTTCAAAATACCGTTAACCGCTTCGGCCGAAGCTTTTTCGCCGATAACATGCGACGGCAAAGGCACGCTCCGGTAGAAACTGCCGCGCCTGATTTCTTTGCGGTAATAATTCTTTTCTTCCACCTCGCTTTTCTTTTCGCTCTCGCCCTTAATGGTCAAAACGTCATTTTCAATGGAAATGTCAACTTTTTCCGGGTCAATTCCGGCTAATTGCGTTTCAATATAGACTTTATCTTTGTCCTGATAAACGTCCACAGCCGGCATATAACCGGTCATGCCGCTTCGCGCCGGCATTAAATTTTCAAACATTTTATCCATATCCTCAAACGGTTCGAGGAATGGCGTCCATTTTATGATTGGTGACATATATTTGTTTCGCTGTCATTGCGAGGAGCGTCAGCGACGAAGCAATCTCACGGACATCAATCTTTTATCTGAACTTGACATTCGTGAGATTGCTTCGTTCCCTCCGGTCGCTCGCAATGACAATTAGTATTATTTTAATTTATAAACAATAACTTTGGCCGCTTCAATCACTTTGCCGTTCAACCTGTAGCCGGCTTTCACCTGCTTCGCCACTTTGCCATCCAGGCTGGCGTCTTCAGTTTCTTCGCTACTGACAGCGTCCATTAAATTATGGTCAAACTTTTTATCTTTAACTTTAATTTCTACCACGCCGACCTTCGCCAAGGCATCCTTAAACTGCTTAACCACATACTCCACGCCCTTAAGCCAGTCGTCGGTTGATTCGCCGTTATGATGCTCCAGAGCCATTTTTAAATGGTCGTAGACCGGTAAAATTTCTTTCAACATCTGCTCATTGGCGTAAACCGCAAATTCCATTTTTTCTCTGACCGTTTGCTTTAATAAATTTTGGTAATCCGCCAAAGCGCGTTTGTACTTATCTTCATAACCGTTAGTTTTTTCTTCAATATGCTTTAAATAAAATCCGATAGTTTTAATGGTAGCCGGGTCAATTTTTAAAGTTTTTAAGGCTTCATTAGGCTGAAGCCAAATATATTCTTCCATCTCATTACTTTTGGTTATTTTCCCGCCCGACATTCTGGCGCAAAAATCCAAAAAAATAAAATGCTTTTTTTTAAAAAATCCTACCGGTTCAATCGCGTCCTGCCAGCCGATGAATTCTATATTATCTATTTCTAACCCGGTTTCTTCCATTATTTCTCTTTTTAAGGCTTGCTCACTAGTTTCTCCTATTTCAATATGCCCGCCCGGTATGTGCCAGTAATCCCCCCACTTCGGGCATTGAATTAATAAAATTTCCCCGTTGTCATTATATATAATCGGTCCGACGGTCGGCTCCGGATATTTTTTCTCTTCCGTCATAAGATTATTTTTCCATTAAAATATTATTTATAAATTTCACCAAGGCTAAATTCTTTTCATAATTCATTCTAATCGGGCCTAAAATTCCGACTAATCCGATATTGTCGCCCAGTTTATATTTTGCCACCACCGTACCGCAATAAGCGCCGAAAGGATTTTTTGAGCCGATTAAAATTTGCGGGCCGTATTTCAAATCATTAAAAATACTGCCGATTATCTCATCCACCCGATCAATAACTTCAGAAATGTCATATATCAAATTAGTTTCCCGAAACTCCGGCTGATGCAGGAGGTTAGAAATACCGGTGTAATAAAGATCATATTTATGAAATGCCCAAAAAATTGCCGTTTGAGAAATCTTGGCCATAGCTTTGGCCGCTTGTTTGAAATTCTCCTCGTCTTTTTCCGCCAGCAATTTTTCAAAAACTTTAACCTCGGCTTCGCTTAATCTTTTTTCGCTTAAATTTTCCAAATAAAAATTATACGCCTTTTCCGTGGGAATGCGGCCGGCTGAAGTGTGCGGCTGGGCGATAAACCCCAGCTCTTCCAGCTCGGCCATTTCGTTCCTTACCGTAGCCGAAGAAATGTCCAGATTATATTTATCAACCAAGCCTTCCGAACCCACGGGCTGGGCGGTTTTTATATGCTCTTTTATAATGGTTTTCAGGATTAATTCCTTGCGTTTATCCATAAAATTTCAGTATATTTCCATTTTACACTAATTAGCACTCACCTGTCAAGAGTGCTAATCCGCCCCCTTTATCAAGGGGGTTTCAGCGTTTGCTAAACCACCAATCCAACACCTCCTTGGCCACGGGCACGGCCGCGGCCGAGCCTTCGCCGCCCTGCTCAATTAAAATGGTAACCACGATTTCCGGATTATTATAAGGCGCGAAGCCGGTAAACCAGGCGTGCGTGGGTTTGTCCGATGCCCACTGGGCCGTGCCGGTCTTGCCAGCCACGGGCACGGCCACCGACAATAAGCTCTGCGCCGAGCCACTGGTGACGGCCTGGCGCATGCCCTGGCGCACGATCTCAATCGTTTTCGGGCTCACTACCTGGCTTCTAATCGGTTTGGCGTCGGCCTCAACCATCAGCTTATCTTGGCTGTCTAAAACCTGCTTGATTAAATGCGGCCGGTAAAGCGAGCCGCCGTTAGCGAACACGGCCGTATAGTCCGCCACCTGTAAGGGCGTTACCAAAATATCGCCCTGGCCGATGGCCAAATGATAAGTGTCGCCGATATACCACTTCTCGTGCTTGGTTTTTAATTTCCAATCAGCCGAAGGCAAAAACCCCGCGGCTTCGCCGGGCAAATCAACGCCGGTTTGCGCGTCCAGACCGAACAGCCGCTCATACTTGGTCATTAAATCAAGGCCCAAACCTTTAAAATCCTGATAGCCGCCGCCGATATAATAGAAAAAAGTATTAATGGATTCGGCCAGCGCCCGTTTGACGCTGGCTAAGCCGTGGCCGCCGGCTTTCCAGTCCGGGAAAAACCACTGGCTGATATGCAGGCCGCCGGTGCTTAGAAAACTGGTATTCTCGTTAATAATCCCTTCGGCCAGGGCCGCGGCCGCCACCACCGGCTTGATAGTGGAGCCGGACGGGTACTCGCCGGAAATGCAGCGGTTAAACATGGGCTGGTCCGGATGGCCGGAAATTTTTTGATACTCACTAACCGTCAGGCCGCGCGCGAAATCATTATTATTAAACGACGGCAGGCTCACCATGGCCAAAATTTCCCCGTTATTCGGATCCAGGGCGACGGCGCAGGCTTTGTTTAAACGGAGTTTTTTTAATTCGCTCGCTAAGGATTCTTCCAACTTTTTTTGCAGTTCAATGTCAAGCGACAAAACCAAATTATGGCCGTCCAGGCCGGCTTCCTGATTGATGATTTTTTTCTCCTTGCCCAAAGCGTCGACTTCAATC
>Ga0210018_1000485_pt1 | contig 20135 bp, 17 predicted proteins | sample CryGeyCG2014_010_2_FD_183967 | JGI IMG/M metagenome (GOLD analysis project Ga0210018, IMG submission 183967) | Groundwater microbial communities from aquifer - Crystal Geyser CG09_land_8/20/14_0.10 (SPAdes) (version 2) | ecosystem: Environmental > Aquatic > Deep subsurface > Groundwater | place...
GTGCCGAAGCACCGGCTCAAGTTTGATGAAGACGCGTGATGGCGCAGAGTCTCTTGCAACAAGAATAACATTTCGACTCATGGGACACCTCCTTTCTGTAAAATCGTTAAAGAAATCAAGAAAACATACCTAATTCGTTTAGCTCTCCTTTTTTCTTTATTTCAAAGAACTTAACTTAAACTAAATATGATTACTCGAAGAACATTCGTTCTTCACCAACCTTCGCTGCGGCTCGGGTAACCAATTTAATTTCTTTATTGTGTGGGCGTGTGCGGATTTGAACCACAGACCTCACGGATGTGAACCGTGCGCTCTAACCAACTGAGCTACACGCCCTTTTTTATTTATTAACAAATTTTGACTCCAATGTAAAACAAAAATCCCGGCAGCTGCCGGGATTTTTGTTTTACATTAATTTATTCTTCAAGAATTCCTGAATTCTGATTTTTTTGACTTTTAGCCTGAATACCTTGTCGGATTTGTATTCTTGGTACCCTTTTTTTCTCCCATCCAGCCACTGCTCCAATTTTATAATATTTGAACGAAGAAGCCAGATAAGGGTTAAAGCAATTACCAGAGGTATAAGAAAAGAATCAATAAAGATATTATTCGTCAGCCCGGTAGAAATTGTGGTAGCTCCTGCCACTGCTCTTTTAGTGACAATGACTTTTGCGGTATCTGAACCTGAGGTATTGCCGGTATAAACTAAAGCAGAATTAATTAACTGGGTATCGCCGAAAACAAATCCATCGGCCCCGGATATATCAGCATCAAAAGTAATCGTCTTTTTTTGATTAGCCGATAAACTTCCGATGTTCAAACCAGAGAATATGTCGCCGGCTGAAGAAACACCGTCTATCTTCAAGGTATTGGTGCGATAAGTCATTTTATCCGGCAATGTGTCTTTAACAGTCACATTCTGAAGCGAAGAATTAACGGCCGTGACCTCAATTAAAAAAGAAATAACTTCGGAAGGGTCAGCCGAAACTGAATCTAGCCACCCGGTTCCATCCGAAAGATTACGGACCCATTTGTTTACGGTTAAAATGCCTGTTGATGTCATGTTAACCGTTGCTGTGTCTGTATTTGAACCGCCAGAGCCGGTACAAGTGAGGCTGTAGCTTTTTGAAGAAAAGAGGTTTCCGGTTGATTCAGAGCCTGAAATTGATTTTGAACCTGACCAATCGCCCGAAGCCGTGCAGTAATTGGCATTGTTAGACGTCCAGGTTAAGGTGGCAATGGAATTATAAGGCAGGGCGATTGAACCGTCGTAACCATTAATTTTTAAATCAACGCTCACCGGAGATTGGCAGGAAAGAACATTAATATTGGCTGTGTTTTCGGCAGAAACGCCCTGATTCTCAATTTTTACTTTTGCCGTGTAATTGCCGGTTGAACCGAAATTACAGACATCGTAAGCAGTATAAGAATTTGAATAATAAGTAGTTATTTTTTCCCAGGTTCCGTCATTAGTACAGTCAAAAAAGTAAACGATGTCTCCGCCGAAATTGCCGGAAACCGAACCAGTCAAATCAACGCCGTTTAAAGGAACGCAACCAGAAGACGGTGAAGGAGAAAGAGAAACGGATAAAGAAGGCGAACCGATATTAACGGTAACATTGTCTGAAGCTGAACCGGCAGAACCTGTACAGTTTAAAGTAAATGTCTTTGAAGAAGTCAAATTATAGACTGCTTGCGAGCCGGAAGTTGATTTATAACCCGTCCAATCCCCGGAAGCCTGACAAGTATCGGCACTGCTGGAAATCCAGGTTAAGGTAACGGAACTTCCGTAAGCAACGCTGATGGGACCGTCTGAGCCATTTGCTTTAAGGTCAACCGTGGGACCGCAACTCGTGGTAAAGGTTTTGTTTTCACCAAAAGTCGTGCCGGCGCTGTTTTGAGCCACCGCCCTATAATGGTAAGTAGTACAAGGACTCAAGTTGGAAACAATAATACAATAAGTCCCTAATTGGCTTGAAATTTTTTGAGAGGTCGTTTGACCGTAACCGGTTGTCTGGCCGTATTCAAACCAGCCCGTAACCGTACTGTCTCCTCCCATGTCGGTGAATTCACCGACAAAATTAACGGTCGTTCCGGTAACCGTTGTGACGCTGGGACAACTTTGAGCCAAAGCAAAATTCGCCAAAGCAAAAGTTCCTGACAATATTAAAATTAAAGGAATAAGAAAAATAATATACTTTTTAGTATTTGTTTTTAATTGCATATTTTTAACGATTTTACATTATTCACGTAAATAACCGTTAGTAAGTAACAATCGCAGGTTTGGTAATAACTGTCGGCGGCTTTGCATTGACAATCACCTGAACCGAATCTGTGGACATCTGAGTCTGACCGGCATTTTTGCAAACAATAGTAAAATTGTATGTTTTTACCGAATTCAGTTGAATGGTTTGTGAACCGGAAGTCGTTTTGGAACCCGACCAGTCTCCGGAAGCTTCGCAGGAAACAGCGTTTTGGGATGTCCAGGATAAATTCACGGATTCTTGGTAATTAAGAGTGATGGGGCCATTTGAACCGTTGGCTTTGATATCAATTGACACGGGCGCGCATTTGGCGGTAAAGGTTTTGTTTTCACCGTAAGAAATGCCCGAGCTGTTTTTAGCCACGGCCCGGTAATAGTAAGTGGTACAGGGTTCTAAGTTATATACAGTGGAGCAGAAGAGTCCGGTACCGTATTTAGAAAAATGAGCAGTTTGATAGGCATAGCCCATACTCTTTCCGTAATCAAACCAAACTTCCAAATTGGGATCGCCTCCGTCATCAGTGATTTCACCGACCAAAGTAGCTTGCGTCTCCCCTACTTCGGTATTCAGAGGACAATTATCTGCCAAAGCAAAATTAACAGCTATTAAACTCGCTATCAAAAAGATAGCAGAAAAAATTGCGATTTTAATTATTGTTTTTTGTGACATTTTAATTTATTTATTATTTATTTTTTTCTCTAGTTTTTCGATTTTTTAATCAATCCCTCCGCTTTTTGAGCAAAAACTTTTTAGCTGAAAAAGTGGAGGGAGGAAGAAAATTATTAATTCTTCCTCCTTAAAAACAATTTTAGCGAGTCCGGACTCCTGGCGGACGCACACCACCTCTGTAATAGTGACCACCACCTCTGTAATAGTGACCACCTCGGTGATGATAACCGCCCCCTCGGTAATAATAACCGCCGCCCCATCCTGAGTAGTAATCTCCGTAGAAGTTTCCCCACCCACCATCAAATCTTCCGTACCAACCCGAGTATGGACCATAGTACCCACCATAATATGTGAATGGATAACATGGATAACATGGTGAATAACATGGTTGAAACTGCTGACCATACAATATCACCTGCTGTTGCTGTTGCGGTGGTGCTTGAGCATATTGCACACGCTCATACTCACCGGGGGGTGCTTCGGTTCTGCTGCGTCTTTTCAAGACGTTTACACAGGCGTTACCTAACAGTATCTCCTGGCGGCCTTTATATTCAAAAGAAATAAGATATCCATTCAAATTGTGGCTTCCGGCCCAAACCGTAGGTCCGGTGTTTTGATTGGACACCCCATAGAGCATCCAATCAAAGGAAGCTTCTGGAGAACTTGGGGTAACTGTAATTCTTTGAAAATTACCAGTTTTGACGGCAGCATCAATTTGCCTTACTGCCTCGTCCCCATTCCATCCTGGTTCCGCCGATTGTAATCCTCTTGCAAGTTTTGACCTAAAAGCAGAATTATTAAACAACGCCTGCAGGTCTTGTTCAGACCTCAATGGTGTTTGCCAGAATGGTGATGTCCCTTCCCGGGTCCAGCGGAAAACTCGCTCGCTTCCGAAAATATCGCCTACAACGCCGAGAAACAGAAACAAAAACACTATAATCATATATCTTTTCATAGCAATCCCTCCTTTCAATAAGGTTTTTTCTGTTATTCTTTCCGTTTAAATTTTAAAAAATCGGCTTACTTTGCCACGACGGCAATTCTTCTTAAATCTTTGCCGGGCGGCCAACAACTAATTAAGACTAACATATTGTCAGAATTTGTCAATAGTTTAGGCATTTCCTCTCCCCTATCCAAAAAAAACTTTCCGCTCACCAAAAAACTATATTTCCGGTGATTAAAATAAACAAAAATTTCATCTCCTTCGGTCAATTCGGAAATTCTGGTAAAAACCCAATCATATTTTATTTTGGGCCAGTTAGGAGGCGCGGAATGCCCCAGAATTATCGTCTGGCCGTTTTCTCCCGGCAAAACTGATTCGGGAAAATGAACTACTCCTCTGTTTAAAGCAGCATTAACATCTTTTTCGTTTTGACTTTCAACGAAAACCAAAGGCGCAGAAATGCCAAGCTTGGGGACTTCTACGCTGTTTTCTTTACTTGAAGACTCGGAACTTTTTAGCGGCGCGGCAGTCTCTTTTTTTCCAGAAACATCAGCACTTTTGGCAATTATTTTTGATTCAAAAACACCGGAAACCAAACCAGAAACCGCTTTGTAATTAAAAATCCAGGAAATTTCCTGCCAGTTAATAATCAAAACGCTAATCAAAAACACTAAAACAAAGTATTTAAATAGAATCTTTTTCTCTTTTTTCATTGTTCTTAATAGATATAAAAATTATGAGGAATCAGCTTTATTATCACGCCTTTGTCAACCAGAATAAATAAAACCAAAACCGCAACAAAACCGAGCGTTTTCAGAATCAAATCAGCGTGCTGAATATCCGGTCTGACGAAAATGTTTATTATTAAGGCAAGAATAATCAACGCTAAGAAGCCGTAAACTATTATCTGAAGGACTTTGGAATAATCTAAAACAAGAAAAGAAAGAAAATTGAAGGTCGCTTTTCCCTGAGCTTCTTGCAAGGCCGGTACCACTTGTTTTGTCATAGAAGCGAATTCAGCTGAAAGCGTTTGTGTGCCGGTTGCTTCTTTTTCCATTTTTTCTGGTTCAGGCGTAACTGTTTCTTTTTTCACCTCTTCTTTTGTTACAACCTTAGGCCCCGCTGCGGTTTGCTGAAGCGTTCCGAAAAGCTGAACTACGACGGTGGTTTCATTTCCCTGAAAATCTCCTTTCAGAATGGCAATGCCGACATCTTTATAATTAGAATTTAAAAGATTTGCCCGGTGCGAAGGAGAATCCAGCCAAGCCCGATTCAACTCTCTTGAATCCAGAAAACCAATGGCTAAATTTTCTCCGGCAATTTTATAATTATAGCCGGCAATTTTGAACCAGTACCAAGGAGCTACTCCATCCGGACTTTGATGGGAAAAGTAATCTTTTTCTAAAATATCCTGCGCTTTCAAAACAGCGGCATTATCCAACGTCGTATTTTCTTTTAAAGGCTGAAGCCCCAAAGATTTTCTTTCTTGATTCAATAATTCAATCAGGGTCGTTTTAACAATGGCGCTGAAAAAAATACTCTTTGGAAAATAAATCAAAAAGGGAATGGTAATCAGTTTTAAAATAAACAAAGCCAATAAACACCAGATTAAAACCCGGCTTTCCAAAAATTTAGGCCGATAATTATTCTCCTGCCCGGGAACAAATATCAATTTTAACTTCAATAAAAGATTTTTTACCGTCATTTAAGTAAGAAGGAGGAATTGCTCTCCTTCTCTAAATTATACAGAATTTTTATAAAAAGTCAAGTCACTGTAATTGGGGGGCCAACCCTTTTCTTTTTAATTATCTTATGGTATAACTTTTAAGAGTAAAATGTCGCTCTTTAAAAACTTAAAATTAGGGAGGTAGTCAATGATGGAAAAGACAAATCGAGAAGAGGAAGAATATTTAGAGAGGCTGAAAAAGAGTACCATGGGTCTTTTTGAGCCTTGGATGCAAAAATGTCTGCAAAGACAGATAGAGCACTGGCGGAAGAATCTCAAAGGTCAGGATACTCAATATCCAGAATGTCAATTATTCTTTACTGGTCAAGGGCCAATCAAAATTGAAGAATTATTGAAAAAGAAAGGGGTGAAAGAAAATGAATGATATAAGATATTTAATGATTTTGCCTTTGAGAGGTCCTGTTATATTTCCTGGCACACGAGCTCCTTTGGCCGTGGGCAGAGAAAGCTCAATTAAATTAGTTAAAGAAGCTTGGGCAGGGGACAAAATATTTGGGGTCATTACTCAAAAAGAGACTCAAAAAGATAATCCAGGGCCAGAAGACCTTTATTCAGTCGGCTGTTTGACTGAATTGCTTGTTTTGCAGAAGGCAGAAGAGGCAGAAAAAACGTTTAAATTGATGATAGAAGGCCAGCAGAGATTCAGAGTAATTAAGTATGTGGAATCCTTATATTATTTAGTAGCCAAAGTAGAAATAATTGAAGAAGAAAAGCCAAGTCCAGAAGCAGAAAAGATGATGGGAATGGAACAAGTCAAGAAAATAGTTTTAGACATACTTGAGCATACACCAATACCACCGCCGGCCGTAAAGTCAATAGAAAAGCAACTCAATCAGTTTTCTCATCCTGGTCGATTAGCAGATGTGATAGCTTTTTTTGGCCCCTTTGAAACTGCCAGAAAACAAGAAATTTTGGAGACCATAAATATTAAAGAAAGGGTGAAGAAACTTTTAAACCTACTTAGGGAAACAGAAGTAGGTATGGAGGTTTGCCAAGAGGCTGATAAAGAAGTTTTTAAAGGTCAGAGAGCTTATTGGCTTCGTGAGCAAATAAAAGCAGCTCAGAAAGAAATAAAAGAAATGGGGGAGGAAGCAGAAGTATCTCCTGAGTTAGCCGAGTTAAAAGAAAAAGTAGACAACGCTCAGATGCCAGAAGAAGCTAAAAAAACAGCGGAAAAGGAGTTAGGACGGCTGGAATATGTTCATCCGGCTTCACCTGAATATGGGACCATTAGAACCTATTTAGATTGGTTGATAGAAGTTCCCTGGTCAGAAAGTACTGAGGATAACTTGGATGTTAATCAGGCAGAGACAGTTTTAAATGAAGACCATTATGATTTGGAAAAGGTGAAAAAGAGAATTCTTGAATATCTGGCGGTTCGTCAACTTAAATCTGATATGAAAGGGCCGATTCTCTGTTTTGTTGGACCGCCTGGGACTGGCAAGACTTCTTTAGGCAAATCTATTGCTCGGGCTCTAGGCAGAAAGTTTGTCAGAATCTCTTTGGGTGGAGTTAGGGATGAGGCAGAAATCAGGGGACATCGCCGAACCTATATTGGTGCTTTGCCTGGTCGGATTATTCAACAGATCAAGAAAGCAGGCTCAAATAATCCGGTTTTTATGATTGATGAGATGGACAAAATTGGAGCTGATTGGCGAGGTGATCCTTCATCAGCTTTGCTGGAAGTTTTAGATCCAGAACAAAATTTCTCCTTTTCTGACCATTATCTGGAAGTACCTTTTGATCTTTCTAAAGTCATGTTCATTGGTACAGCTAATCTGGAAGATCCGATTTTACCAGCTTTAAAAGACCGAATGGAAATCCTGCGTCTGCCAGGATACACCCGGGAAGAGAAACTTAAAATTGCCAAACAGTTCTTAATTCCCAGACAACTTGAAGAACATGGCCTTTCTCCAGAGCAGCTTGAATTTGAGGACGAAGCAGTAGAAACAATGATCAGGGACTATACCAGAGAAGCAGGCGTGAGGAATTTAGAGCGAGAGATTGCCAGTGTTTGCCGCGGGGTAGCTAAAAATATTGTGGCTAAAAAAATTGAAAAAGCCCGTATTGGGGTAGAAGATCTCCATAATTATTTAGGGCCGATAAAATTCTTCTCAGAATTGGCAGAAAGGACCTCGAAATCAGGGGTAGCTATAGGTTTAGCCTGGACTGAATACGGAGGAGAGATACTTTTTGTAGAAGTCACTAAAATGACGGGTAAAGAAAAACTGACCCTGACCGGACATTTAGGTAAGGTAATGAAAGAATCAGCTCAAGCGGCCTTAAGCTATGCCAGGTCTAATGCTTCTCAATTGGGTTTGGAAGATAATTTCTTTCAAGATAAAGAAATTCATCTTCATGTTCCTTCCGGAGCTACTCCTAAAGATGGGCCTTCAGCTGGTCTAACTATGTTTGTGGCTTTAGTTTCTTTGTTGACCAAAAGGCCAAGCCGGGCTGAAGTAGCGATGACTGGAGAAATTACTCTGCGGGGTAGAGTTCTGCCAGTTGGCGGTATCAAAGAAAAGATTTTGGCTGCTAAAGAGGCTGGTATAAAAACCGTGATTTTACCCAAAAAAAACGAGAAAGATTTAAAAGAAATTCCAAAGGAAGTCAGAGAAGCTCTAAGGTTTAAATTTATCGAAGAGATGGAAGAGGCCATAGAAGTCGCCTTAGAAAGAACCGGTATCTGATAAAATTTAAATCAAAAAGGATTAGTCTAATTTTTTATTTTGACTAATCCTTTTTATTTTAAGAAGCTTTTAAGTTTTCGGCTTCTTTTCGAGTGTCGGAGTTTTTTGAGAGTTTTTTCTTCTATTTGGCGAATGCGTTCTCTGGTTAAGCCAAAGTCCTGGGCTATTTCTTTAAGGGTTTCTTCTTTGCCAAAACGTCTTCTGAGGATTTTCTCTTCTCGAGGGGTCAGAGTTCCGAGGATTTTCTCTATTTCTTCCCTAAGTAATTTTTTATTCGTCTCTTTTTCCGGATTAATGGCTTTTTTGTCAGCAGTGAATTCTTGTAAAGTTTTGGGCTCCTTCCACCCGTCTCCAGAATAAAGAGGCTTATCTAAAGAAACGACTTTATGAATCTCAAGGATTCTTTTTAGTTTTTTGTTGGAAACTCCCATTTTCTTACCTATTTCTTCTGGTTGTGGTTCTCGCTCTAATTTTTGATAAAGTTGTCGCTTGGTCTTTGTGTATATCTTGATAACTTCATTAAAATAAGCAGGAACACGAATAGTCCGCGAATCCTCATCTATAGCTAGCGTAATATGTTGCCTGATCCACCAAATAGCATAAGTGGAGAATCTCCATCCTCTGCCTGGATCGAATTTCTCAACAGCTCTAAAGAGCCCTAGATTTCCTTCCTGAACCAGATCCTCAAATTCTAATCCCTGACCAATATATTTTTTCGCGATACTCACTACCAGCCGAAGGTTAGCCTTAACCATCTCTTTCTTAGCTTTTTCATCCCCCTTTTGGACTTTTTCAGCCAATTTTTTTTCTTCTACCGGAGTCAGAAGAGGAGTAGACCTTATTTCTTTGAGATAGAGAGAGAAAGGATTTATCCTTTTACAGCCATCTAAACCTGTTTCTTTGGGCATCTCCTTAGCTTCCATTTCTTGGCTAATTTCTGGTTCTTCTGGTTCTTTAGATATCTCTTCAAAAAGTTCTTCTCGCTGTTTTAATAAATAAGCTCTCTCTTTCTTTAATTCCGCTAAGTCCAAATTTGTCTCCAAACCATTCTTTATATCTCCTAAAAACTCAAGACCTTTTTCTATCGTTTCAATCTCAAACATTGTTATCACCTCCCTCTGATAGGATTTTTTTAAAAGGACTGATTTTATCTTATCTTTATCTTATCTTTTTTAGAATCCCACGTCAATTTCCTGTTTGTGTTCTAGGGGAAAAAATCTTACAATAAAAATAGCATGCCTCAGATTTTTGAATTTCACTTTAATCCAAAAGCAAAAGAAGATTTAATTTTTGACAGTTTTTGTTATGAGCCGGAAAATGTTTATGAAAAACGGTTGGGTTCTCTTTTTCTGGTTGGCGAACTTAAGAATGCCTTGCCTCAAAATCTGAAATTTTTGGATAATTTTGTTTCTTACTTTAAGAGAGAATATTATTCAGCGCCCATCAAATTTTCTCCGGAAGCCGCCTTAAAGCTTGGTTTAAAAAAATCAAATGAATTTTTAGAAGGAATCGCCAAAGCTGGTAACGTGAGCTGGCTGGGAAACCTAAATCTGGCAATCTTGAGTTTTAAAAATTTTGATTTGAATTTAACCAAAGTGGGCGCAGTAAAAATTTTACTCTTAAGGCAGGGGCAGATAATTGATATTGGAAAAAATCTGGAATTTGAAGACATTGAACCTTATCCTTTAAAAATATTCGGTAATATCGTTGCGGGAAAACTGGCTGAAAAAGACATTATTTTAGCGCTCACCAAAGACGTTTTTGATTTTTTTTCAAGCACCCGAGCGTCAGCGAAGGGTGGAGATGAACGAAGTTCAGCGACCCAGAATTTATTGAAAGAAATTGCCAAAATAGAGCCTTTTGAGGAAAAGAAATTAAGAACGATTTTAAAAACTAGAGAAAAAGAGCTTTTAAAAATTTCTGGGGTTTGCCTTCAGCTGTTTTTAACCAAAGAGGTTTGGCCAAAAATAGAAAAACCCAGAGCTTTAATTTTCCAAGAAAAACCTGAAAAATTTTCCTTCAAAAAAGCCCTTTTGCCCTTGGTTAATCTCTTCAAAAAAGAAAACCGGGTTTCCTTAAATATTTTATCAAGATTCAGTGGTATCAAAAAAAATTTCCAAAAATTAAAAGAAATTAAAATAAGATCTGGTATAAAAATACCGAAAATTAATATCGTTTTGAAAAAACCGCAAATTAAATTCCCTGTTATTTTTAAAGGGAACTTAATCTTAGTTTTATCATTGATTTTCGTTCTTATTTTGGGATTTTTCATTTTCCAGAAACAAGAAAATGATAATTTAAAACAGCTCCGAGCTGTTCTAACCGCGGTTCAAAAAAATATCTCGCAGGCGGAAAATTATTTGGCTTTAAATAACGAAAAGAAAGCCTATGAAATTTTAAAAGAAGCTTTGGAAAATGTTCTTCCCATAACTGAGGAAAAAAGCGCCTTGCAAGAGGAAGCTGTTTCTCTTAAAGATTCTATCCAAAAAAGTCTTGAAAAAATAAGCAAATTAGAGCAGGTAACAGACCCCTCCCTCCTCTTTGAATTTGACGAAAAAGAGTTTATTCCGCAAAAAATGGTCTTTTTCAAAGATAATTTGTATTTATTCAGTCCGATTTCCGACAATGTTTATAAACTAAGCCTTGCCAATGAAAAAAATGTTTTAGAAACCAACCAAAGATTCAATGAGGCTGTTTCTTTTGACAATCAAATTTTGTTTTTTCAAAAACCGAATCTTATTTTTTTCTTAAAAAACGGCGGCTTAGTCGATGAACTTCGTTCATCTTCACCTTTCGCTAACGCTCAGGTAGTCGATGAACTTCGTTCATCTTCACCTTTCGCTAACGCTCAGGTAGTCGATGAACTTCGTTCATCTTCACCTTTCGCTAACGCTCAGGTAGTCGATGAACTTCGTTCATCTTCACCTTTCGCTAACGCTCAGGTGAGCGAACCCATTTCCCTGAGTCTTCCTTATCCGGATTTTGACCCCAAAACTTTGGCCGTCTATCGTTCCAGCATCTATTTTTTAGATGAAAAAAAAGGCGAGATTATTAAATATCCGGCTCCCCTGACGCAAAACAAAGATTTTCCCCAGACCTGGCTGGCTAAAGAAACAAAGAAAGCAGTGGGAGCTAAATCAATTGCCATTGACGGTCCCATCTGGATTTTAAACAAAGACAATACAATTTCGCAGTATTTCAGGGGAAATCTAAAAGAAACAATCATCCCGGATTTCTTTCCTGAACCGGAAAATTTATCAAGCATTCAGGCATCCTATGAACTATTTTACGTATTAGAGCCGGCGCAAAAACGAATAATTGTTTTGACCAAAACCGGCGAGGTAATAAAGCAATTTCAAAGCGAAAAATTTGATAACCTAAAGGATTTCGCAGTTTCCGAAGACGGCAAAACCATCTGGCTTCTAAACGGGGTTAAAGTTTATCAGATTAATTTTTAGTTTTAGCTTTTTTACAAAAGCCCCGACTGCGTCGGGGCTTTTGTTTTTAAATTTCCTCAAGACAAAGATTATTCCATCGGCGTCGCTTTCTTCCTCAAAATAAGGAACGAAATTGCCGAAAGAGAAATGATAATAATTAACCACAGATAATTAGCGCAGCTTAAAAAACTGTATAAAATAATCAAGATTAATATAATTAAAGGTAAAATCCATTGCTTTTTCTTTTCCTGTTTCTTCCCGGCAACAGAGAGCAGGAATAAAACAAGCAGAATCGCTATAAGAAGTAAAAGAAGCCAGCATAAATTTCCTGAACCGAAAAAACTGCCAATTGCCGCTAAGAATTTTCCCAATCCCGTACCTGATTCTTCTTGACCGACCGCAGTTTCCTCGCTTACCGCTCCTTCAACCATCTCTCCAGGAACAGCTTCCCCCGCTCCAGCAGGACCGGGCTCTGTCCCTTCATAGACAAACGCTTCCTCGCCGGCGACTATCTCTACTCCCGGCGGTTGAGATTGTGATAAAACCGCTGTAGTAAAAACTAATTCCTGTCCCCAAACTTCGCCTGAACCGTGAGAAATTGCTCTCCAATAATAAGTGGTATTGGGAGTCAAACCTGTAATTGTCACCGCATGGAAGGTAATCTTATTTGAATCTTCCAAAGTTGAGTAAGTATACCCGTAATTTGGCGAAGTGCCAAAATCATAGTTATGAGGAACAGTATTATAAACAACTCTGGTGGTAGCGGGCAAACTGGTAAACCACATAACAATAGCGGTAGTTGTTAAAACATCTCCATTTGCCTCGTTAAATATTATCAATATCCGCGCACCGCCGCCACTTCCGCCACTAGGAGGAGCGGGAGATTGAGGAGCTACATAAGTATTGGTGATAGTGCAATCTTTAACATCTCCGACATTTAAAGTAACGTTTCCATTTGGGTCACAAGCGCCACTTATTGCCGATGTGTAATTTGATCGATTGTTGGTCTCACTGACTATATAAGTGCCGGTTGCATCGAGAGTAGTTGTAACGCCAGAAATTACAGAAGTCGTTCCAATAAATAATGGGAAGTCTGATACCTGTTTATCTCCGCCGTTAACAATTTTATTTACCGTTAACGTTGGCTTAAAAGCAGCGCAATCAGGATCTAACAAATCAATTAATTGGTCTTCGTCATTATCTATGCCGTCAGAACAAAGAGTTAAGTTATTTTCTACTGGTTGTAGCGTAATAACAACATCGCGAGTAGTTGAAGCACTTAAACTGCCCGAATCTGTCACCGAGTATACAATAGTAAACGTGCCCGGCAAAGAAGTGGTCGCTATACTGCCAGTAACCACAATGCTTGCGGTAAGATCACCATCTTCAATATCTGACGCAGTCGCGCCGGGATCGGTAAATGTATCCCCAACTACAAGATTAAACGGATTTGAGCCATTTAAGGTAATCTCTAGCGCATCATTGACCGGGTTAACAGTGATATCAATTGTAGCCTCATTGCTGTCTGCTACCCCATCGTTTGTTTTAAAGGTGAAAGAATCTGCGCCATTGTAATTTGGATTAGGAGTGTAAGTAACAGGATTACCAGAAGTAGCGCTTAATATTCCATTGATAGGCAACGTAACGATAAAATAATTTAATGTTTGTGGTGGAATATCATTGTCAGAAGCGGAAAGAGTAATATCAACAGACACATCTTCGTCGGTAGTGACCGAGTCATCATCTTCCGCAACCGGAGCCGCATTCGCCTCTTCTACGATTATGTCAAAACTTGTTTGATCCTGCATGCCACCATCAGAAACTATGATTGTCACCGAATAAACACCGGGTCCCTGCTCTTCTGTTGGAGTCCAAGTAAAAACACCCGTATTTGAATCGATACTCGCGCCCGCTGGCGCACCGCCTAAAGAGAAAGTTAATGGATCGTCATTCGGATCAGATGCGGTCGCAGTAAGAGATAATTCAACAAGTTCTGTAGCCACTTGGTCTACAATAGGATCTATGGTCGGCCCATCATTGGAAACCGCAATATTTATTGTAGCTGTATTACTATCTACCGTTCCGTCATTAGATTTGAATGTGAAAAAGTCTGCTCCGTTGTAATCTGCGTCAGGAGTGTATGTTACTTAAAACCTGCTTTGGCTTTCAGCTCTTTTAATCATAAAAACAATGTTTTCGTTAGAGTTTTGATATTGGATTTTAATATCGGGGTGATGGTTCTGCCAAACTCTAAAAACTTCGTCGGCAAATGCCTGACCAATGGTATCAATATTATGAAAGTCAAGAATAACTGTTTTGAATTTCTCAAGACCAGTTAAAATTCTCCTTGCTTGGGACCTGGAAATATAATTTGTATCAGTTTTGTACAATTTAACAATTACCTTTGTCTTGTCGAATTTAAAAGTTTCCCCGGCGTATTCTTTAAAAACATTCTCAAGCCGGCGTTTAGACCCTACACTAATGAAAAATGTTATTTTTGTCCCTTTTAATCTTTTAATGTCATTGATAAAAACATCGTTTAAAATATTATCAAATATTAATTTCTTATTTGAACTCTGTATTATTAATTTATCAACCACGCGGGAAGTAAAAAAAATCCCCTCTCCGCTGTGTTCCTTTGGAGCGGTTGTTAATTTACCCTTGGTTAATTCCTGGATTGCCTCAAGTTCATTTTTTAAATTTCGCTTTTTTATAATACTGTTAAAAACTCCTATTCCCTTATCAACTATGCTGAAACGAATAAAATTTTCATCTTTATCTGCCAAAACATCGATTGTTTGCGATTTTGAATGTTCAATGGCATTATTCAACATTTCGGTAAAGGCATAATCAATAATTAAAATAATATTTTTCGGCAAATCTAAGAAAATTCCGGTATTTTCCTTCATTTTACCCAAAACCTCATCTTCCAAAAGATTTTTATTCTTTAAAATATAATGGCCGGTTAAAATTTCTTTTTTTGCTTTTAAAATTTTGTTTTTATCGGGCAACACATAATGAGCGCGGTTAGCTTTTCCAACCAGTATAATTTTTCCATCTTCTTTCAATTCCTTAAAGAAACGATTTATATAGGCACGGGAAAAGCCGGTTTTTTTGGTAATATCAGAAATTCTAATTTGTCCTTTCTTTGATATTTTTTCTAAAATAAGTTTTTTAATATCCATAAATTATAAAGTATTATGGGTTTACAACTTTATGATAAATTAAAAATATAAAGTTGTCAACAAGTTGTCAACCTCTCCAAGGTTATGCTCTAAAAGAAAACGGGGCTTTCCCCCGTTTCCCCTTTTATGTTATTTTCTTTACTTTAACTCCACTTTAGCGCCAACTGCCTCAAATTTCTTTTTCAGCTCTTCGGCTTCTTCTTTCTTGACGTTTTCTTTGACCACCTGAGCCGAGCTGCCTGCCGCGTCAACCAAATCTTTGGCTTCTTTCAAACCCTTTTCTGTCGCATCCCTGACCGCTTTAATCACTTCAATCTTTTTATCACCCACGGCTGTCAAAAAAACGTTAAAAATTGTTTTTTCTTCCTTGCCAGCCTGAGCTTCAGCGGAGGCGGGAGCTGCGGCGACCGCAACAGGTGCTGAAGCCGAAACTCCGAATTTCTTCTCTAAAATCTTGACCAACTCTGCTAAATCCAAAACCGACAATTCTTCTATTGTTTTAACGATACCCTCAAATTTCTTTGGGATATCGATTTTTTCTTCAGTTTTTTCTTCCTTTGTTTTTTCTGTCATAAATTTTTAAATTTAAAATTAATAATTAAAAATTTATGTTTTGGCTTTTGCCAAAACAGTTATCAGACCTTTAATGTTTCCTTGTAAAACGCTAACGAAATTTGATACGGGAGCTGATATTGTGCCAAGCAATTTCGCCAAAAGCTCTTCCCTGGATGGAAGCTGGGCTAAAACAATAATATCTTCCGCTGTCCTGAATTTGTCTTCAAAAAACCCGCCCAAAATCTTTAAATGCTCATTTTCTTTGGAAAACTGATAAATTGTTTTTGCGGGACCCATTCCGTCTTTATAACCGAACACCAGAGCAATTTCGCCGGGCATTTTTTTGGGCTCTGCTTCTATTTTTGCCTTTTTAAAAGCAATTTCCATTAAGTTTTTTTTAACCACCTTCAGTTCGTCGCCGACTGCTTTTATTGATTTGCGCAAATTGGAAAAATCTTTCACCTTCAACCCGGTAAAGTCAATAAAAATGATCGCTTTGTGCTTTTCTATTTTCTTTCCTAGCTCTTCCAATATTGCTTTTTTCTGCTCTCGCGTTACCGCCATAGTTTTAATAAATTATAAACAAAAATCCGTGGTTTTATCCACAGACAACGATTATCTATTGATTTACGAAATCAATAGATTGAAATTTATCCTCGGTGGGATTTACGCTTTGAGCTACCCACTGTCTGCGGATATTCTAATTTTAATCTTTCTAAAAATATTGTCAAGCTAAATCTTACTGCTGGACGCAAAGTAGTTTTTGGGCAGTATTACAAAGCCTTCCTAACGAAGGAGAAAAAAATTGCGTCTCGCTTTCCGGGCCAACCAAACCCGACGATAGGCCACTCAAAGCAGCAGCGTTGATTACTTTGCCCTGCGGGTTATAACATATTGGAAGCTCTATTGTCTGACCAGATACTGGAGGATAACCGGAAACTACTTCCCTGTCCGCGGTCCAATTCTGGCAAGTGGTAGTGAAACTATAGCCTCTGGAAGGGTCAAGAGCCGGAAATTTAGTAAAAACAGTCACGCAGTCTCTTTTACTTTCCTGGTTTATTCTGCCCAACCAGATATTTGAGAATTCCCTGTCTAAAAAAGTATCTTCAAATTTTTCTCTATTTATAGTAAGGCTGTCCGATAATTTTTTAAAAAAATCTTCAAAATTTCTTCCCCAGAGCTGGTGGCAGGTTTTTCCTTCAGGTAAAGTGCCGGCAGACCTGGCATCAATAAAGATGCCCTCAAGATTCAATCTGTCTTGCGCTAAAGTCTGGTCTGAGCCCAAAAAAGCTTTCCAGGTTCCTTGAAAGCCCTCGCTTTCGGCCTGCTCCTGACATTTTTTATCGGCTCCTTCCAGGCCTTGTAAATTTCCCGCAAAACTTTGCGCCGTTATAAAAACTTTTCTCAAATTTGGATAATCACTTGGGATATAAGGCCATTCTTTTTCAACCGACAAATTATCGCAGGAGGCAAATTTAGGCCCCAAAATGGTAAAATTATCGTTAGAATAATCAATTTTGTTGCCTTCCTGCCAGAGATATTCAAGAATGACAATTTTATAATCTTCACGCGGTTCTTGCCACACAAAAATATTCCAATCGTATTTCCCATCAAGAGCCGGAACGTCTTTGGCAATCCATTGCGTGTCTTTTGAGCCTTCTTTTATCAGCATAATGCCGACTTTTCCTATTTTTCTGGCCTTCCAAGTAATTTGATAGGTTCGGTTAGCTTCCCAAGCTTCTTTGCCGTTGGGTGAGGTAAGCCTAAGAGATTTTTCAACAAAGAAATAATAATAAACGCCGCCGCCGATAATGCCGGTAAAAAAACCTAAGGCTATTATCTTTAAAGACAGGATTAAAAGTTTTTTTATTGCGATTGTCATTGAAACTGAATTATCTTAAATTTTTAATTAGGGCTTGGGCGAATTCTTCCGCGGCTTGAGGACCATTGGCCGTGATAATTTTTTCTTCAATCACCACTGATTCGCTTTGATAAACTGCTTTGCCCCGCTCTAAAGTCTTTGCCGCGCTCTTATCCATTAACGAGGTCCAAACAGTGGCTTTTTTTCCTTCCAGCACACCGGCTTTGGCTAAAATAGCAGGAGAAATGCAGATTGCCGCTAAAATCTTATTTTTTGCCGCGGTTTCTTTCGCCAGATTATAGGAATTTTCGTTGTCCAAATTTTCAAGGCAGCCGGGACCGCCAATAAAAATAACGGCATCAAATTTTTCAGGTTTTATTTCCGATACCAGCAAATCCACCAGTACTTCCCCGCCATCCGCGCCGATGGCTTGACCTGGTTTATTAGAAGCGGTTTTTACTTCTGCTCCTGCTTTCTCTAAAATCTCTTTGGGCATAAAATATTCCTCGTCGCGGAAATTCTTAAAAGCAACCACCATCACTATTTTTTTATTTTCTAATGTTTTGGGCATAGTTATTTTTTTTCTCAAGAGGAATCTCTTTTTAAACCCAATTTTGATAAATCAAAAACCCAACTATTATTATTATAACAACTATAACAATAAAAAGTAAAGGTCGTTTCATTAGAAATTTATAATGTTTAAACTTCAAGTTTAAACACTTTTATTTAAGATATTCTGCCTGGGCTTGATTATGTTTTTCAAAAGTTTTGTTGAAAATGGTTTCGCCATCCGGCGCTGATAAATAATACCAAAATTCACTCTCTTGAGGATAGATGGCGGCAATAATGCTTTCCAAACCGGGGTTTGAAATCGGACCCAAAGGCAGGTCGCGGTATTTGTAGGTATTATAAGGAGAATCAATTTTGGTTTCTTCAGCTGAAACCTTAGTTGTTTTTTTGCCTGTAATGTAGTTGATTGTGGCGTCAACCTGCAAAGGCATGCCGCTTTCCAGCCTTTTCCACAAAATACCTGAAACCAATTTTTTATCCGGCGTGGTTTTGACTTCTTCTTCAATCAAAGAAGCCATTGTTATTATCTCAAAAATCGTTTTATCCTGTTTTTTTATTTCTTCTCTCAATTCGGGGTTTAATTTTTGGTCAAAATTTTTTAAAATTTTTCTAACAATTTCTTCTGCAATTTCACCTTCTTGGGTTTCGTAAGTATCGGGGAAAAGATAACCTTCTAAACTTAAATCCTTTGGTTTGTCTTTTAAAAAATCGAATTCTTTACTAAAATCTTTTGGCAAGCTGACTATTCCAAAAAATTCTATTGTCGTAACTAACTCCTGTTCTTTTAAATAAAAAGCTATGTCTCTTAAATTCCACCCTTCAATAATGGTAATTTTTTCTCTGACGATATCGCCTGAAACTAATTTTTTTGTAATTTCCGGCGTGGCCATTGAAGGCGACAATAAATAGTCCCCGGCCTGAAGTTTATCTGCCACCCCCCTTGTTAAAACATAAAACCTGAAAAAAAACCCGTATTTTATAAATCCTTGCTTTTCCAGATTGATTGAGATTTCTTTTATCCCCTCGCCTTTCTTTGCCGAAAATATTTTTGTTTCTTCAAAACCCGGCGTCTTTGGCACATAAATTCCTTCCCAGACAAAAACAGCCAAGGCTAACACAATAAATAAAAAAGAGGCTGCGGTAATAATTTTTTGGCTTGATTTCTTCATTTTTCTACCCCGTAGTGAATTTTTGACTCGCTTCGCGATATTAGGTTTTCTTTTAGAAAACCTTGTCAAAAATCTACTATCGGGGTTCTACAAACGGCACAAAGACAAATCCCGGATATTCGGTCTCCTCAAATTCGGTCTCATTTTTCTTAACGAATAACCAGATTGAAGAATCAATTGGCGCCACAATTCTTCCGCCGATTTTTAATTGATCCTTCCACGCTGGCGGAATTTCTTTGCCCTCCCGAGCGCCAGCGAAGGGGGAAGAAGAAGATTTATCTTCTTTGCCCTGGTTAGGAATTTCATTTTTAACAGATCGAATTGAAGCTGAAGCTAAAATTTTATCAAAGGGCGCCTGCTTTTCACAACCCTTTGAACCATCGCCGCAGATAAATTGGGCTATTCCTCTTTTAATGAAATCGTATTTGCCGACATTGCTCTCGCCAAACGTTTTTAATTCGGGGATGAGCTCAACGGCAACCACCTTGCCCATCTCTCCTACCAGCTCTGCCAAAAGAGCGGTTGTCCAGCCCGAACCGGAACCTACATCTAAAATTTTCTCTCCTTCTTTTGGCTCTAACAATTCAATCATAAAAGCCACGACCAATGGCTGGGAAATCGTTTGACCGTAACCAATGGGCAGGGCTTCATTAAGTTGAGCCAAATCTTCCATTCCGGGAGTCATAAAATCAACCCTTTTTATTTTTGTGAAGGCAGAAACAATTCTGTCATCTTTTAACCAACCGCCTCCTATTAAATCGTCAATTAGAGACATTAGAATATTATACCATATTTTAACGCATCAAAAACCCGAGCGCAGCGAAGGGTGAAGATGAAGGCAAACTCCGAAGGAGGCAAACTTCATCGACTACCCGAGCGCAGCGAAGGGTGAAGATGGTCGCAGAAACAAGTTTCTTCTCCCGTCTCCCCTTCGGCTCGACGAACGAAGTTCATCGACGAAGGCGCGGCTGCTCAGCCGCGCATTTTTTTTGCGTGTGCGGGCCTTCCGCCCGGCGGAAGCGGGCTTTAACCCGCGAAGGCGGGG
>Ga0210018_1000487_pt1 | contig 20113 bp, 16 predicted proteins | sample CryGeyCG2014_010_2_FD_183967 | JGI IMG/M metagenome (GOLD analysis project Ga0210018, IMG submission 183967) | Groundwater microbial communities from aquifer - Crystal Geyser CG09_land_8/20/14_0.10 (SPAdes) (version 2) | ecosystem: Environmental > Aquatic > Deep subsurface > Groundwater | place...
CGGAAGAAAAACTAGCCCAAATGCAAGGGAAAATAGTCAGCGTTAAATTTATAGCTGTCAAACCAAAAGAATAAGTCCTGTCTATCCGAGGTTCAGCTTGCTGAGCTAAAAGAATTTGCCGCCAAAGAAAAACTTGAAATTGTCAAAGAACGCGGCGAGCCCGCTTGCGGGCGAGCCGCACCAATCAGGCAGACGTATCTTTGCCGCCGCAGGCGGCAAAAAATGTTCGAACTATTTTCAGAATAGAGCACCACAATCAAACTTTCAGGAATTTTGCCAACGGATTCGGCCACGCGCCATAAATCTTAGTCCCGTTCTCTCCTTTTCCGCCAACTGACAAATTCGGACAAGCAAGCAAAAAAGTTCTGGCAGGGTTGTATACCCCGTAGTAGAAATGCGACAGAATTTGATGCCGTATTTCTGATTTCATTTTATAAACAACATAATTCATGCCACTTGATTTGTATGCATTTATTTATGAATTCTCTTGTTAAGGCAGTCGCATTTTCACTACAGGGTATAATTCCACAAACATTTTTACAAAAAGAAAAATCTGCTTGATGTGTTGTGCGTCAAGCAAATTTGCAATTCCCAGACAATTTTTTACACTTGTTTTCGCACGATATCAGCGCCGATTTGCTGCAAACGCTGTTCAATTTGTTCAAATCCCCTATCAATAATATGCGCGTCAAGAATCGTTGTTTCGCCTTGTGCAACTAAACCCGCAATAATCATAGTTATACCTGCGCGAATATCCAGGCTTTTCAATTCCGCGCCGCGCAGGACTGTCGGCCCCACAATCAACGCGCGATGCGGGTCCATGATAATGGCATTTGCACCCATTTTGATAATCTCATTCACGTATCCCAACCTGCCCTCATACATCCATTCCTGAATCATAGATACGCCTTGCGCTTGCGTGGCAAGCAATGCAAACGGCGGCACTTGGTCCGACATCAATTTGGGGTACAAACCGCATTGGATTTTCGCCGCGCGATAAATGTCCGCGGGCTTGTGCACACGCGTCCATGTATCTCCGAACTCAATGTTCGCCCCCATGAGTTGCAATTGTAATATACCCGCGTCAATAAAATCAGGGTTGATGTTTGAAATTTGAACTTCGGACCGCGTTGCCGCGCACAACACCGCAATGTTCACTGCTTCATCAGAATCGGAAATAATCGCATGCGTAACATCCATGCGTATCGCGGACGCATCAATGCCGTGAATAATAATCGTGCTCGTGCCCAACCCCTCAATACGCACGCCGAGTTTTTGCAAAAACGCTCCCAAATCCTGCACATGCGGCTCGGTCGCGGCAAGCTTGATAATAGTTGTTCCTTCGGCGCCCGCAGATGCCATCATCAACGCTTCAGTTGCGGTAACGCTTGTTTCTTTCAAAACGATTTTCGCAGCGTGCAGTCCTTGCGGAGCGCAAATATCCAGCACATCTTTATTTTGTTCAATACACGCGCCCAAAGCGCGAAGCCCGTCAAATAACGCATCAAGCGGACGCGCGCCAATAGTATCTCCGCCTGGAAGCGGAATCCGTATTTCCCCGAACCGCGCAAGCATTGCACCAATACACAAAACCGAGCCGCGGAGTTTGCGCACTAACGCATCTGCTTGAGTATTGCTGAACACGGACGCGCATGCGCCTGCGTTAATCGTTATTGTATGGCTATTGATTTGCGTTTTTGCGCCCCAGGCATTTAAAATCTCGCCGAGTTTGAACACGTCCTGAATCATTGCCGCGTTTTCAAGCCGCGTAGAGCCGCGGTTTAACATTGATGCGGCAAAAATCGGCAATGTCGCATTTTTGGAACCGCGAATGGCAATCTCGCCTTGTAAGGGTTTGCCGCCATGAATAATAAAAATGTCAGCCATAAACGCTTTACTTAAGCAAAAACTTATCCACGAAAAAGATAATCATGCCGAATCCGGCTGCCAAACCGGATACAATCCAAAACCTCATGGTTACGCGCGGCTCTGGCCACCCGCGCGCCTCAAAATGATGGTGAAGCGGAGCGGAAATAAAAACTTTTTTCTTAAAGAACTTTTTTGAAGTCAATTGAACAATATCAGTCAGGGATTCAAGCACCATAACAAATCCAAAAAACGGAAGCAAAAGCGCTGTGTTCGTCAAAAGCGCAATGACGGCGATCACTACGCCAAGCGACATTGCTCCTGTGTCGCCCATAAAAAACCGCGCAGGATAAATGTTAAACCACAAAAATGCCACCAACCCGCCTATCAAACTTCCGGTAAACACGGCTAAGTCGTAACGGCCTTCAGCAAACGCCACCACTGCAAGACACGACAACGCAACCAACGCCACACCCTCTGCCAAACCGTCAAGCCCATTCGTTAAATCAAGAGAAAACGATGTTGCAACAACGACCATAATGAAAAAAAGAGCATAGGGAATAATGCCAATTGTTACGTCACCCAAAAACGGAATATGCAACACGTCCCAGCCGAGCTTTGCCGCAAACCACCACGCACCGATAAGCGCAACAGCAGTAAAAAGAACCAAGCGCTCTTTCATGGAAAATCCATTCTTGCCCCGGAATTTAACAATTCCTGCGATATCATCAGCAGCGCCGACTAGGGCGGCAATCACCATCATGGCGAGCGGTAAATACGTTTGCGAACGGTTTAAAAACGAAACTTGGCCCCAAAATCCGTCAAATGATTTTGAAAAAATAAAAAACACAATGACAAGCACCACCACGGTTCCCCAAACAATCATACCCGCCATCACCGGCGTGCCTTCTTTTGCCGCATGCATCTGACTGAAAATCGGCGCTCCTTGCTTAGCAATATGCTTTCTGCTATTGAGTTTTGTGATGATTTTTTCAACGGGTACCACAAGCACCATACCAACGCCAAATGCAACAAGCACTACGAAAACAAAACGAATGATTTGTATAAATGGCTCTACCATTTTTTAAATCCTAAATCCTAATTTCTTCAGCCAGAGGTTGATCCGCCTATGGCGGAAAATCCTAAACAAATCATAAACCCTAAATCTTGAATCCTGAACCCTGAAACTTGAAGCTTAAATCTTGAATCTTGAATCCTAATTTTTTATGAATTACGATTGGATTATTTTTGAAATATCATGCCGTAGCGCATTTTCAACTCGTTCATATTCCACCGAAGGTGGATGTTGAAAATCTACTACGGGGATACACAGGCAATTACTCTTGTGCCTTCATTGTATCAGATAGATGATTCCAATACCACGACAATATGCGCGATGTGTCGCCAAACCTATCCGGAGACCCCAACACGATGCTTGCAAGCGTTCCGCGCGGAGTTTCAAACACCACAAGCAAGCTTCCACCTGTTTCAGGCGTGTATCCGGTTTTGGAACCAACAAAACCCGGAATCTGACTGATGAGTTGATTCGTATTGGTTAACGTGAACGTCCTGCCTTGCTCGGTAATCATAGTCAAATGCGCGTAACGTGAAAACGAAAACAGGTCAGGATGATGAGCCAACACATATTGCACAAAACGCGCAAGGTCAGAAGCAGTTGAAACATTGTCACCCAATCCGATTGCATCTGAGAAATGCGTGGCAGTCATGCCTAAATCAATTGCGGTCTGGTTCATCAGGGAAACAAACGCATCAGCTTGGGTGTCAAACAACGTTCTTTGCGCCGCATGGGCAAGCGCGTTATCAGACGCGATGAGTAAAAAATGCATGACTTCGTTTGCGGTAAATTGGTCTCCTAAACGCAAATCCTTGTTAACCGATTCAATTGCTAAATCGCTTGTCGCAATGGTAAACAATTTGCCATCCCCATATTCTTTAACCAAGAGCGCGGTCATAAGTTTTGTAACCGACGCAATTCCAACCCGGGCATCGGCGCGGTATTCCCACACGGGATTTTGAGCAGATACGTTATACAATCCTGCTGATTGCGCGTACACATCGGGAAACAGCGCATTCTCGCGCGGGGCCTGATTTCCCAAATCCTGCACGCGAGAAAACAAAGGAAAATACGTTACCAATGGATACGAAACCGACTGCGCCGGCGCAATCGGTTTGGGGCTTGCCACGCCGCGCGCAGGCAAGCCGCGGCGGCTGTTTGCCAAAACAAACATAAAAATCATCACGCATATTGCGCCTGCATATACATATATAGTACGAAACCGCGCACTCATGTTATTTTCCCGTCTTGGTTTTGTTCGCTTGCGCCGTATATCCCGCCATAGCGGAATTGTACGGGAGCGGTTGTTTGAACAATATCGTTCTCGCTTTCCGCGTTTTGTTCGAACAGCATATCGCACCTTTTTTTCAGCGTATCAAAATCAGGAAGCGATTCACGCGATGAAATGCCTAAAAGCTGTAAAAGCGCTATGGTCGGTTTATATAAAAATATATGATGCCCTTTTGTATCGGGTACGCGTTCCACCAGTCCGCGCAAAAGCAAATTGCGCACAATAAAACTTGAATTAACTCCGCGGATTGCATCAATTTCCGCGCGCGAAATGGGCGCCCGATACAACACAATGCTTAACGCTTCCAAACTCGCGCGGCTGAGGTCTTGCTGAAAATCCTGTTTGATACACGCATCAATCAAAGCATAGTGTTCTGACTTCGTGCCCAGTTGGTACGCATCGTCATGCCGCACCATGCACAACCCTTGAGACGCATCTCGCTCGTACTTTTGCGCCAGCGCGTCGCACGCGCGGCGCGCATCCGCTTCGGAAATACCAACGGCATCTGCAATGCGCTTTGCGTCCAACGCCTCGCCGTACGCAAATAACAGCGCTTCTATTTTTGATTGTATGAATTGCAATTCTTGTTCTTCCATACACAAATTACGTTCCGAACACGGATGTCTCGTGTTGAGTTGCTGCATTTTTCACCACGATATCCGATGATTCGTCCGTTTGCTCCAAGTATATCATTTTTTTCTTGAACAAAAAAAGCAAAGCTAAAAACGCCACAATGATTTCTCCTTTCTTTTTTGAACCATTGACTAACACGCGCAGGGTCGTGCGGGCATGCGTTTGAATGCGGCCAATGATTTCTTGGATTTTCTGCTCAATGCTTGCGGCACGCTCCAAAACCTGCTTTTCCTTCGGTTGAACAAACCGCTCCCATATTGCAAGCGATTTTGCAAACAGCTCATTTGCCATAGTTATTGAAAAACCTTGAGGAGAAACAAATGAGACCGGACGGCCTTGCCATAGCGTCCGCGCGATAATTCCCACGGGACTTTTCGCGCGCTCCTGAATATAGCGCGTTTTTTCCTTGTAACGCTGATACTCCTGCAGCGCGTATTTCAATGCAACAACTTCCTGTTCTTCTTCAGGCGAGAGTTCTATTGTTGGCAAAAGCGCTTTTGATTTGATGAGAAGCAATCGGGACGCCACAACCAAAAAATCAACCAGCTCGTTCATAGAAAGATGCTGCAGCTCGCCCACTGCTTCAAGATACTGGTCAGTCACGGCAGCAAGCGCCACATCGGTCACAGAGAGTTTTTGCGACTCAATCAATTCCGCGAGCAATTCCAACGGACCTTCAAATTTTTCAAGTTTGATATGCATCATGGTGTCTCTGCGCCAAACGCATTATGACCGCAAACAGCTGAAAATCAATTTGGTCTAAAAGATCCCTGAACATTCGATACCCTTCTTTGCGATATTCCACCAGCGGATCATGCTGGCCGTATGAACGAAGATTTGCCGTGTCGCGCAAATGCTCCATCATTTCCAAATGGTCAACCCACAATGTATCAAACACGCGAAGCGCGTTCACACGAAATGCTCGTACGAATTGTTCCGTATCTTCTATCTCACGCGCCTCAATCATACCCAAACATACGCGTTCAATCGCTCCTGCTACATCATCCGTATGTTGGCCCTTGATACGCTCCGTAAAATCCAGCGGAAGCTTTATCAACGACCCAAGCGAATGTATGAAGTCAGCTTCTGTCTGCCCTGATGCGTTATAAAACGAAACAATGCGGTCAACGCTTTGCGACACAACAGTACGCATCATGCTGTGCGCACCATCCAATGTTAATGCAAGCATTTCGTCGCGCTTGCGGTAAAAAGCTTGACGCTGCTTGCTTAACACGTCATCGTACTCCAGCACATGCTTGCGCACATCAAAATACAAACCTTCCACCTTTGCCTGCGCGGAATCAAGCGCGCGGCTCACAAACGCATGCTCAATAGCCTCGTCTTCCTTGATTCCTAATTTAGTTATATACGGTTTCATATGATCTGACCCGAAAATGCGCATCAAATCATCTTCCATAGAAACGAAAAACTGGCTTGACCCATGGTCTCCCTGCCTGCCCGAACGGCCGCGCAACTGGTTATCAATACGCCGCGCTTCATGGCGCTCTGTGCCTATGACATGAAGGCCGCCCATATCGCATATCTCTGTTGATTCTTGTTCTGAAGCTGGATTTCCGCCTAAAATAATGTCCACGCCGCGGCCAGCCATATTTGTGGCAACGGTGACTGCGCCGCGCCTGCCTGCTTGCGCAATAATATGCGCTTCTTGTTCGTGATTTTTCGCGTTCAATACTTCATGCGGAATACCTTCACGACTCAATAGTTTTGACAGGTATTCATTTTTTTCAATGGAAATTGTGCCGACCAGCACCGGCTGACCTTTTTCGTGGCGCTCCTTGATTTCCTGAACCAGCGCCTTGAATTTTCCTTGTTCGGTTAAAAAGATTTTGTCAGGCAAACCAATCCTTATCATTGGTTTATTGGTCGGAATCGCTATGACATCCAATCCATACACTTTATGAAATTCTTCAGCTGATGTTATAGCAGTGCCGGTCATACCGGAAAGAATTGGATACATGCGAAAATAATTTTGAATCGTGATCGTCGCGTAGGTCCTGCTTTCTTCTTGAATTCTCACTTTTTCTTTTGCCTCCAGCGCCTGATGAAGCCCCCCGGAATACCTTCTGCCGAACATCAGCCGCCCCGTAAATTCATCCACGATAATCACGCCCCCATCTTTGACCACATAATCCCTGTCGCGCTGAAACAGCAAATTGGCTTTCAACGCCTCTTCAAGATGATGAACTAAAATGAGATTATTTTCCTCATACACGTTTCTGCCGAGCAATTCGCTCATGCGCTCAATTCCTTGTTCGGTCAAAGAAACGAGTTTGTGTTTCTCGTCAATGGTGTAATCCGTTTCTTTGTTGAGACGAGGCACCAATTTGCTGAATTCGCGGTACAATTTCCCCGCGTCCTGGTCCGGCGCGGAAATAATCAACGGCGTGCGCGATTCATCAATAAGAATGCTGTCCACTTCATCAATAATGGCAAATGCGCACGGACGCTGGACTTTTTCTTCGACAGCATAAACGAGATTATCGCGTAAATAGTCAAATCCGAACTCATTGTTCGTCCCGTACGTGATATCCGCAGCATATGCCTCACGGCGTGAAATCGGGCGCAAATATTCGTGAAATATCTTAAAACCTCCTTCAGTATCCCGGGCGCGGTCATCAGCGCGTTCCTGGGATTTTGGTTTTATGCTCTCCTGATAATCAGGGTCATAAGAAAAGGCATGGTCATGCACTAAACACGCCACAGAAACCCCGAGCGCATGATAAATCTGCCCCATCCACACCGTATCGCGCTGAGCAAGATAATCATTAACCGTCACCACGTGCACGCCTTTGCCAAAAAGCGAGTGAACATACGCGGGAAACGTCGCCGCAAGCGTTTTCCCTTCACCTGTTTTCATTTCTGCGATTTTGCCTTGCGCCAGCACGATGCCGCCCATAATCTGCACATCAAACGCCCGCTGTTTCAGCGTTCGCTTCCCTGCTTCCCTGACAAGCGGAAATGCTTCAATAATCATATCCGCCAGCGCGACGCCGCTTTGCGCGCGCTTCCGCATATGCGCGCCTTTTTCCAAAAGCCCGGTATCTGATAGCGTTTCAATTTCCGATTCTTGCGCATTGATACGTTCAAGCACAGGAACAAGCGCGTGAATTGCGCGCGCATTTGCATCGGGGAAAAATTTTTTCAATAAAAACTTCACGAATAACTAACAACTACTCTTTCGGAGTTTGGCGCAGAAGTATTTCTTTGAATTTGCGCGCGGCGCGGCGCCAGCGTTCAATTGGTTTTCCCTTTCCCTGTTCAAGTTGACGCACAAGCTCAAGAGCTATTTTATCTATCGCAAAATACATGTCTGCCGCACGCTCGGTATTAACACAAATTTTTCGCGGCGCACGCACGGTCACAGTTATCTCAAACACATCACCTTCGCGATGCTGCGTGACACGATGAGCGGAAAATTCAAACAACGGATCGCCATCATACCGCTCTGCCGCGCGCGCAACTTTTTCAAACCGTTGAATAATATAATCCTTCAACGCCTGGGTGACGTTGATTTTTCGGAATGAAAATTTAATCCTCATAGCGTATTGCGTCCATGCACCACGTTAGAAGTCTGCTATTAAATTTTGTAGCAGAAGAGTGTTAAAAACACTTCTTGGTCATTGTTATTTATGGGCTTCGTCTTCGCAAGAACTTTGTTCTTGCGAAGACCATGATATTTTACCACAAGAGGCAGCATTATATCATATATCATAATTATTGTAATGGCACAAATATATATGACATAAAAGACGAGCGTTCGCGACTTCTAACGGGGCAAGCCCCTCATGCCAAATTTTGGTGTGGGGGCAAGGGCGTGGAACGGGAACAAAAAACCAGTCCCTTGCTTGCGGCCTTGATTGCGCACAATCAAGAATACAAGTAAGGGACTGGTGAGAACAAAGTTAGCGAGCCCTTCGTGCCTTCTTTGCCTTCTTTGCCTTCTTTGCAGGCTTCTTTGCCACTTTCTTGGCCGCCTTTCTCTTCTTTGCTGACATAGATGTAAATATGTTTACGCGCTTACGCGCAAAGAATTAATTGCAAGCGTTCGACTTGCACGCTTGATTATGAAAAGAAACAAAAATATAAAATGCAATGTGCTTCTTGCTATCAATTGTAGAACGCAAAAAAAGTTTGGCAAGTGTGGATAACTCACACACATGAAAAAAATCAATGCGCGACAAAAACAGAATGCAAAAAATGAAAAACTCTTGCCTGCCAGTCGCTTACGCTCCAGACACTTGCGGGCAAGATTCCGCAAACGGGTCGCGGTCAAAACCCATTAATCGCACTTCGTGCTGCAAACGGACGCCGAATCGTTCAAAAACTTTCTTTTGAGCGAATTGTGCAAGCTTTATCACGTCCAGGGCGGTCGCAGAACCCGCATTGACGAAATAATTTGCTTGATGCCGCATAATTTGCGCACCGCCAATCTTTTTTCCCGCAACCCCGGCTTGCTCTAACAAATAACCCGCGCCTATTTCCTTTTGCGATTTGGCAAAACGAGGAAGTTTGCTTAAAAAATTCGGACTGAACATTCCAGCAGCTGCGTTGCCAAAGAAACATCCGGCGCTTTTGTTCTTTGGAGGATATCGAACGTTGCGATACGCTATAATTGCTTGACGCAAATTCATCTTTTCCCATGGCATGTTTGAACCAACATCAAGAAACAGCTCTACTTGCCAGATCACACCGGGCATTTCACCCTGTTTCTGTTTGAACACGCTTGTACCATATGAAAATCCGCACGCATCTTGAGAAAATGATTTTTTAACGCCGTTGCAGTCAAAAAATACCACCTGGCGGACCATATCACCTATGCTCCCACCAAATGCGCGGGCGTTTCCGTAAATCGCTCCGCCAATCGTTCCCGGAATGCCGCTCAAATTTTCCAATCCCCGTAAATTCTTTTTGACCGACATCTCAACCAGTTTATCCAGAGACATTCCGGCACCGACAACAATACGGTTGCCGCTGATCACACATGTATCATGCGCAACGCATATCACTAAGCCTTGCACCCCTGCATCGGCTATCAACACATTACTGCCGCCGCCCATCACGGTAACAGGCAATACGTTTTGTTTGGCAAACATAAACGCCTGCTTTAATTCAGACAACGTTTTTACGCAACAAAAATATTCAGCGGGTCCGCCGATACCGAGTGTGGTATAGCGCTTGAGAGAAATATTTTGTTTGATTTTCATATTCATTCATCTCATTGTACCATGCGGCAAAGATGCACAATGAACATCAAAGGGTGACACATTGAGCGACCCTTTCTCTGAATTAACGAAATCAACAGGTATATTACAGAATCAACAATTACCATTTACGAGCTATACCCATACATTATGTGTCTATGCACGTACGCGTTATATGAAGTTGAAAAAATAGTTAACACTATTACCCAGGGGCATTGAAGCCATTACATTGTGGTATCACCTGAACAACGAATTGACCCTGTAGTGATTTTTTGACCTACGTTAAAAAGTTGAAAACGCGAATTGCGAAGCTTGTTAAAAATCTACTACGGGGTTGACTTTCATATCCGCACACGGCAAAATATATACATATCTTGCGCCTTGCAATCCCTATCGGACAGCGCTCACTTAAAATCATAACTTTTGGAGCAAACTTCCGATAGGGATTGCAAGGCGTAAATCCATCCCGTACTGACCGCGGATTTTATACACCCCAGTACCAGTTCTGCCTTGCGGAACAATAACGGGGTGTTCGTCCAGCGAACAACCTGAATAGAAAAAGACCATATGTGCCGCAGCAAAACGCCCTATGTAATATTCCATAAACGCGCGAGTCTCCACAAAATCGAACCCCCGACTTACGTCGGAGGTTCGATACATAACTCTTGGAGTTCCCTTTCCGCTCAAAAGAGCTAATTGGGAATACGCTCACTTGTCCCTATTGTAGCACAAAAATTGAAAAAATCAACCCCGTGTATAATGCCACCCAATTCTGTATTTGTGAAAAACTTAGCTTCCTACAAAAAAAGTATCCTCAAAACAACTCGCTAAAGAGTGGTGATGTGACGAGACTGAACAATAAATAGTTTGCCACCCCCAATCGTCCACTCAATATCCTGTGGTTCGCCAAAATGTTCCTCTATTCTTTTTGATATTCTCGCTATTGTTTTTATCTGAACGGTTGAAAGCTTTTGTTTGTCTCTCTTGGCGTCTAAAACGGGAGTTATTTTATTCCCGCTTTTATCCAGAGCAATCATTTTATCTTGCGGGTTTTTGTTTATATCCAAGACCTTAAGAGAATTCTTTTCAACCACATAAGTGTCCGGGGTCTGCTGGCCGGAAACCAATAACTCTCCCAAGCCCCAGCAAGCCTCAATTACCATTTGGTTTTTATCCTTTGTCACCGGATGCACGGTAAAACAGACGCCGGAAACATCGGATTGGATCATTTTTTGGACGACCACCGCCACGCTTACTTTCTTTCTCTTTAGGCCTTTTTTTACCCGATAAAACAAGGCTCTGGGAGCAAAAAGGGAAGCCCAGCATTTTTTAACATTCTTGATCAAGTCCTTTCTTGCCGTATTCAAATAGGTTTCCAGCTCTCCGGCCCAAGAATCAATTTTTGAATCTTCAGCTGTAGCCGAACTTCTGACGGCAACATATTTTGCTCCTAATCTTTCAAACGAATCCATAATTTCTTTTTCAATGCTTTTGGGCATTTCTGCTTCCATAATCAATCTCCTGATAATTTCTGCGCTTTCTTCCACCGATTCTAAATCCTCAATATTGATTCTGTTCAACATTGCCTTTATTTCCACGTTTATATCCGTTTCTTTTAAGAATCTTTCAAAGGCCGAGGCCAAAACTACAAAACCGGGTGGCACGGGCATTTTGATAAACGCTAACTCTCCAAGATTAGCCCCCTTTCCCCCGGCAATCTTAATATCTCGCCTGTTTATTTCTTTGAAAGTTTTTATGAATTTCATTTTGCTTTTTTTAAGATTTTAACGGTTCCAATATCAGCATCTACTTCCACTGTATCTCCATCCTTTAACACTTTGGTTGCGTTTCTCGTAGCGATGAGGCAAGGGATTTTTAACTCTCTTGAGCATATTGCAGCATGACAAGTGATGCCTCCTTCATCGGTTACAATCGCCGTTGCTTTATGTATCGCTATAGTCATGTCCGGCGTAGTCATAGATGCCACCAATATCTCGCCTTTTTGTAATTTTTGGACATCTTTAACAATCTTTATTACTCTGACCCTTCCCTTAACTTTTCCTGGGTAAGCCGTAGTTCCTTTTAAGGCCTCTGTTTCAATCTTCTCTTCTAACTCTCTTTTAATTTCGGCAAGTTCTTTCTCGTCGCTAACCACTTCGATAATCCCGTTTCTCATAACGATAGCATAGTGCTTTTTACGTCTTTCTATTTCTTTTGAATCCGGGAATATATTTTGAAGGAGAAACGCTTTGATCTCATAGGGGGTTAAGAATAACACATCATTGAACTCTAATTTTGCTCTTCTTGATAATTCTTTCAGAAAAGGCGTTATGTGGCAAAAAGCCTGTCTTAATATATCCGTTCGATAAGTTCTTAGATATAAATATTCTTGGGTAAGATTAATAAGTTGTACTAACCTTTTATTATCCTTGAATTCTTCTTTGACCTTATTAAATGTTCTTTCACCCTGTTTTATTTTGTCCAATGTGTTTTCTAACTCTCTTTCGGGATTATGGGTATTCTTCAGATTCTTCGTAAAATATTCTTTGCTCCATATCGGGAGCGATAAAGCATAGTGTGGCAACCAGTAAAACCTTCTTGTGTGTTTTTGAAGCAGGTCGCTAATTTCCTTATCAATTTTTCCCTTCTTTTTGTATTTGATTGCTATTTTTAGTAAATTAATCCTTTCTTCGTCAACCGCATTCAATTTAGTTTTTGTCGTTATTACTTGCCAATATCTCTCAAAAAGATTTTGCTTATCTTTGGATTTTAACTCTTCGTTTAACACATTCTTCGTTTCTTCTTCAAGAAATTTCTCAATTACTAGCGGTGCGTACAAACCAAAGGAAAACTTGCTCCGTCCATATCCATAGTTTTTATAATATTGATAAAGCTGACTATTTGCTATCTTGCTTAAATCCAACCTTGATATAACTTGAAACGCCTTAAGCCACTCACTGCAAATTTTATAGATATTATCTGTTTCTCTTTTCAACCAATTCTTATTGTTTTTTATTTTATTTATAATTCTTTTCGCAAATTCTTCCCATTCTTCTTTGTAGAAAAAATATGTATGCTTATCGCCTTGAGGAAAATATATTTTGTTCTTGATCCCAGCACCTAACTTTTTAAGATAAATGTCCCTTTCCCCCTCTAAGTCATGAATTTCCACAGGCAAACTAGCCTCTCTGGTAATAGTCTCAATCCATTTTATTTTTGCTCTTTTCATAATTTTATTTCTTTGAAAGTTTTTATGAATTTCATTTTGCTTTTTCCAAAATTCTCACGATTCCTTTTTCTGCATTAACTCCTAGCAAATCCCGTTTTTAAATACCCTCGCCACAATTTTTGTCACAATTATACAGGAAATCTTGAATTCTCGGGCAAGAATAGCGGCATAACTCAAATCCTTCCATTCTGAAAATCTGGAACCAATTTCACGTCAGTATGGTCAAACAAAGACGATTTATTCTAAGGATCAATCCGGGGGTCACACATTGTGTAAAACCGTTCTTTTGTCATTTTGATTACAGATCTCTTCGGCTTAAAAGAAGGAAACCCTTTTCGAACCTTTTCCAGTAAACTTTTGGAGGGCTGCCACTTTTTTCCTAAAAGCTTGTAGATTGGTCTCATGCGATAATAGACTCTTTTAACCGACTCTACCACTTGCTCTTTTTCGCTTAAACCCTCTGCCCACAAACTTATCTTCAAAGCCTCTTTTTCAATGACTTCACAGACCTTAAATAGTAATCTTTCTTCATTCAAGAACTCTTTATTTCTTCCCCTATGGGCAAATCCGAAAACTGCCAGTGTATTTTCTACCAAAGACAAGTTGTGGGTATAATCATTCAATACCGGAAAATCAAAACGGACTTTCGTGTTGTAAATCGTATAAGCTGTAACCGCTTTGTAGGGAAACCGGGTTTTAAAAGGAAGGAGCTTAGGCTCTCTTAGATTGTAATATTCGCGTACTATCAACTGAGCAGAAGAACCTTTCCATTTTACAGGATAGGGTCCGTGGGTTTCCCTGGTGGCGCAGACTGCGTTCCAAAACACAGCTTCGTCTAGACTCAAAAGATCCCCATGAAGTCGGGCAAATAGTTTGGCAAAGTTGGGATTAAGTCGCGTATCAATCCAGTCTGCTTTTTTAATCTCTTTCCTAATCCTTTCTTTATTCCAGATAATATTAAGTCCGTCCTCGCAGAAAACGCTTCCTACCATTAAAAACTTCATCATTTTTAAAAATTCTAAATCTATTTTCATTCTTTCTCTTTTCTTAAGCTTGGCTGTTTTCACCGTTGATATGAATCGAGACAAAGCTAACCATACTGCATTAGGATATTGAAATGCCAAGGCAATTTCTCTTAAAGATTTAGATTTCCTTAGTAACAAATAGTCTGCGCAGAACGATCGAGAAGAAACTTCGTCAAACAAGGGGGAATAAAAAAGGAAGTTGATGGGCCACCAAGCATAAGGGTCTAAAACCTTTCCGCTTTGATAAGCAGCCTTATCAAAAGCCTTAAGCATTTTGTCAATAAGAAGATTGTCTTTTTGCATAGATTTTTCCTTGGTTACCATCGACAATAATATACATGCCGTCTTTTAGCAATCGCGTGGCGTTTTGCGTTCCGACAACAGCTGGAATTCCAAACTCTCGGCAGACAATCGCCGGATGCGAGAGCATACCGCCTTTATCGGTTACGATAGCGATTGCCTTTCTCATTACCAAAATCCATGGAGGGCTAGTTATAGGGGCGACAAGAATTCGACCGTTTTTCATCTTTGAAAACTCTTTTATGGTTCTAATAACTACTACTTTTCCTTCAACTAAACCATAACTCGCCCTTATTCCTTTTAAAATAATTTTTTGTCTTGGCATATTATTTTACTTTTTTAATAATCCTAGAAACCCTCATAGGTATTTAATTCAATCATATCACCGTTTTAAAAAAACCTTAGCCGTCTTTCCGGTTCAGTCATATTAACTAATTTGATTGTACAAAACAAATTATCTTCGCCATCCTATTGATTCAACCTTCTTACTAATCCTTTGGTGGCGTCAAGCTCAATCATTTGTCCGTCCTGTATAACGTTCCTGGCAAAGTTCGTGCCCATAATCGAGGGCAACTTTAACGCCTTGCCGTAGAGAGTGGCATGAGAAGTCAACGAATCCTCGTCAACAACAAACCCCTTAACCCGATAAAGAGAAGAAAGGTATTCCGGAGTGGTTTGGGGGGCGATCAATATATCTCCTGTTTTTACCTTGGGAAAATCAGAAGCGTCCAAAACAATTCTCGCCTGGCCCCGAACCCTGCCCTTGTAAATGGTTTTCCCTGGTATAACCTTGATGTTTTTTGGCGCTTCAACTGCTTCCATTATTCTGACTATTCCTTCAATGGCGTCAACTTCTACCAGATCATTATCATTGAGAATCTGAGTAGCGTTCTTGGTCCCGATAATGCAGGGAAGATTCGCTTCTCTAGCAACCAAAGCCGCATGGCAAGTTATCCCTCCCTCATCGGTAACAATCGCGGCTGCCTTGTTAATGGCCACCATATAGTCAGGAGTGGTCATTTTGGTTACCAGGATATCTCCCTTTTCCACTTTAGAAAGTTCGGAAAGCTTTCTTACCACCTTAACCTTTCCTATCGCTTTCCCCCGACAGGCAATGTTCCCTTTAACCGCCCTTTGCATTGCCGAACCCGGAGAAATAATTTGAAAACGCTCCATGGTTTCAATTATTTCCTTTGTTCCAATAATAGTCCTTATTTTTCCTTTCCACATTAAAATTGCCCAGCCTTTTTGTCTTTGTTTTACCAGGTTTTTTACTTTTCCTTTGCTAATATTTACGGATAAACCAGTCAATATCTCCTCATAAGATAATAGTTTTACTTCTTTTGCATTTAAATCCAACCGCCAGCCCGCTTCATATAAAAGAGGTAAATGGTAATAATGTGCCTGGCAAATGGCGTTTTTTCTGTAGATTCTTAAATAAATATATTCCTGGAGGAACTTTACTCTTTCAATAAGAGTATGAGAGGCTTTAATTTTCTTAAGAACGTTTGCCAATTTTTTTCCTGCCTTATTCCCCTCGTTGTTGAGTCGCTTAAGCTCTTTGGCCGGGTTGGCAACTTTTTCCAGCATATTTTTTACTTCATTTTCAAAATAGTCTTTTGTCAAAGGTTCGGCATAAATGCTCCACATAGGAAGCCAGCAGAAATTCTCGCGGTGTTTTTCCAGTAATCGATAAAACTTCTGGTCAAAACCTTGTTCTTTAGCATATACAGCGATTTTTAAGGCACTGTCGCGCTCCTTATCTTCAGCAGAAACTGGTGATAAAAGTATTTTTACATCTTCCTCATTAGAAACTTCTTCCCTTATCTTTTTTTCAAAATAACCCTCTATTCCGTGCGGAACTGTAACGAAAGGAAATACTTTCAGATAGTGCCGGTAAAAAACTTTCAACAAACCCAATATTTCCCGATCACTCTTCTTAGTAAGATCTATTTTAGGAATCTTCATGGCAACATTAACCAAACGGTCGCAGGCCTGACGGCAGAGAATAATATCTTTTTTGACAAAACTAGGATTAGAATCAATTTTTTTCGAGATCGTCTTCCCTAAAAGAATCAAATCTTCTTTAGCATGATAAACTCCAAAAGTGATGTTGTTATACCAAAGGGCGCTCATGGATACTCCATAAACCTTTCTCATCTCAATAACCAATCCTTTCGTCCAGGCTGATGCAAAAGAAAACGAAGTTTGCCTATTAAGAATTTTTACCCACTTTTGCCCGTCTTTAACTTGCGTTCGTTTAGCCACCACCTTTATCCCAACAATCTTTTTGATCTCCGGAATAAATTCAAAAGACCGGTTAAGGCTATATGGCTTTAGCCTGCCTTTGCGAGAAGATTTAAGAATTCCCTGGTTTTCCAAGGTTTTTAACGCCTGAAAAACGGCGTTAGGATAAAGACCGGTTTCGCGGACGAGTTCGTTAATATAAAAACTCCGGTCCGGATTAGAGAAGAATACCCTCAGTATTTTTTGCGAGGTATTAGACAACTGCATTAATTAACTATACAACTACCTTGTATAAAGTCAACCAACTGTATAATGCAACGAAAGTTTGTTTTGAATGATTGATGAATTGAATAGTCGTGGTCTGATGATATCACTTTGCTGGCATTAAGACATTTCAGTTGACTCAGTTATACCGCGCAATAGTTCCTTTGCCTTTTTCAGAACTTCTGCGGGAACATCTCCGGTGAATCCATCAGGGCTTTGAACCTGCACCGTACCATTTTCCAAACAACACACAAACGTGCCAAATTGAGTGAGTATGTCTGCAAATGCTTTATTTTCTTGTATCCGTATACCAAAATTTGTAATCACTGAGCTAAGTTGATGGAGATTTCGTTTGTCCATATCGTATAACCATTTTATTTATAATGGAGCCCCACGTGCGAAGCTCGTGGTACCTACTTTCTCGCACTTTGGGCGACATCCCGAAACGTCATTCATCCACGCCTACGTGTCGAAATACACTTCGGCGTGCAGGCATGCCTGCGTTGTTAAAACGCACTTCGGCGTGCAGGCATGGGCACAGCCCATGGTCTTCTGGCGTGAGGGATGAAAACATAATACCATATACACGCGCTGGAAACAATAATCAATATTTTATTTGCCGCAACTGTTTCCCGTACGACCCGCGCTTGCATTTTACCATCCTACGCTCATGCTTCAGAATGGCTGTCACGAAAAATCAGAAAAGGAATTCGGAGTAGATAATTGGTATTCCGTGGCTTTTCGCGAAGGAGAGTAAACCCTCCGAAGCTTAAGCAAAAGAAGGTAAATTTCACAAGCTCATACTAATAAAAAATCCTCATGTAGGAAAAAGTTCATCCGGACCGCGCGAAAGCCCAATTGCGGGTCGGCTGCTGCTGGAAAGAAACACGGTATACTGATACACTGAATTTTTGACATACCGCGTAGTTCCTAAGCCCCGTTAGAAATCTCGCCCGCGTTCAAGCGCGCCCGTAGGGCTTAAGGGCAGGCTATTTCTAACGGGGTAAGCCTTGTTAGAGACCGTTCTCGGTCCTTATATTTTTCACTATCCACAGCATGATTATTCACTTACATAAATATACTGCATTGTTCGCGCTCGGACTCGGAGCCGTGATTTCAATTGGCATTTTTTCGTTCGGGTTGCGCAACCACAATGCACAACAGCCCATATTCGGATTTCCAAAAGTCATCACATTCGTTGCGCAAAAAGTCGCTCCCCAACCAACTCCGCAACAGCCCAAACGCCTGTCACCTGTCCCGCAAACCGTCAAGGCAGTATATTTGACCGCATGGTCTGCAGGAAATCCAAAAACCATTGACACAATCATCAACCTTGCAGACACCACAGAACTGAACGGCGTGGTAATTGACATCAAGGATTACACCGGCCGTGTCATGTTTGAAACGACAAGCGACGCAATTAAAAAACTCGGAGCAGAACAAATCCAAATCCCGAATTTCAAAGACCTTATTGAAAAACTCCATAGCCACAACATATATGTCATTGCACGCATCGCAGGGTTCCAAGATGTATATCTTGCGGAGCATAGACCGGAACTTGCGGTTCGCAACGCGTATACCGGAGCTATTTGGCGCGATAAAAAAAACCTTGCGTGGGTTGACCCTGCAAATACAGAAGTATGGGACTATTTGATTGATATCTCAAACCAAGCCATAAACCTCGGTGTTGACGAAATCAATTTTGATTACATCAGATTCCCGTCTGACGGCGACATAAGCTTGCTCGCGTATCCGACATACGATGCGACAAAACTAAATAAGGCAAAACAAATTAAAGCGTTTTTCGCATATATATCCGAACATCTTGGGCAAACAGACGCGAAGCTCTCATTAGACCTGTTCGGGTTAAGCACAGTAAGCACAACAGACATGGGTATTGGCCAAGTGCTTGAATACGCGCTTCCGTATTTTGATTATGTCAGTCCTATGGTGTACCCAAGCCATTACGCGAACGGTTCATTCGGATACAAAAACCCCGCAGCGTATCCGTACGAAATCGTGTTCCAATCCATGTCGCAAGCGGAACTTCGACGTGCAAAATTATTGCAATCGCTTGCGAGCACCACAATAGCTATTGCCTCTTCCACGCAGCAGTTTGACGCAAGCGAAAAAAACAATACAATAAAACCAGATACCCCGCTTGGCAAATTCCGACCGTGGCTGCAAGCATTTGATTTGGGCGCAGTGTATACGCCCGATATGGTGCGCAAACAAATACAGGCAACGTATGATGCACATGCAACGTCTGGATGGTATTTGTGGAACCCGACAAACACATACGATCCCACGATATTTTTAAAAAAGTAATATGAAGGAAAATAAAATCGTCGTCGAAATCGACAAGCCTGCAGCAGAAGTTTACGCTTTTTATATCAACCCCCTAAATACACCAAAGTGGATAGATTCCATTAAGGTAGAAAAAACGAGCGAATGGCCAATAAGAATTGGCACAATATACAGGAATCAAGATATTAATGGAGCAGAAATGGAATACCGAGTAACTGACTTGAAAGAAAATGAATTATTCGAACTGACCTCGAAAGACGGAGGTTATCATGTTCGATATACGCATAAAGCACTGGGGGATGGAAAATCAGAGTTGGAATATTATGAATGGGTTGAAAAGGGAGAAATAGAAAAACCGTTCACGAAAGATATATTGCTTAAACTAAAACAAATGGTAGAAAAGTAAGTTAAGTCAGGGTAGCTCAGCTGGTTAGAGCGCAGCACTTTCACCCGCCCACTTCATGCCTATGTAGTTTCCTCCTTCGCGCCTCGATACTTTCGGTGCTTCGGACGGACGAGTAATGATAGGTTATGTATTATTCGCCCATCGAAGCTCCGACGATAATTCGGAGCGAAGTTGGGCCTATGTAGTTCAACGGCTAGAACGAGTGACTCATAAACACTAGAAGGAAGTTCGACTCTTCCCATAGGCAC
>Ga0210018_1000488_pt1 | contig 20113 bp, 33 predicted proteins | sample CryGeyCG2014_010_2_FD_183967 | JGI IMG/M metagenome (GOLD analysis project Ga0210018, IMG submission 183967) | Groundwater microbial communities from aquifer - Crystal Geyser CG09_land_8/20/14_0.10 (SPAdes) (version 2) | ecosystem: Environmental > Aquatic > Deep subsurface > Groundwater | place...
ATAAAAAAAATTAATAATCAAGAAATATATTTCGTTTCTCCAGAAGATTTAATCCTAAGTAAACTTACTTGGTCTAAAGACAGCGAGTCCACCCGGCATATAGAAGATATTAAAACTGTTCTTGATACTCAGAAATCTAAGCTTGATCTGAATTACATAAAAAATTGGTCAAAAAAGCAATCAACAATTAAAATTTTAAATAAAATACTGAAAAATTTATGAAAAATATAAAGGTGCTAAAATACTTTTTATCTCTATTATTGTTTTTAATAAACATCTTTGGGCTAACGATGATTTTATTGGTTAGGTTTACTCCCCTAAGAAGAGACGTATTTATATGCAGTTCTCTCCCATTTTTTCTCCGTTTATTAGCACTAATATTTTTCATTTTTTCTTTTATTAAATTTAAAAAACTTAAGATTGCCTATATTCTTTCTATCACCGCCCTCATTTTGTTAATAATAAGCGGAAGCTTGGCAGGTAGTATTGTTTGCAGGTTAGAATAAACCAGCTTTTACACCTGTCTATTACTAAGCAATATGAAAATAATGAATGCAAGGAGACCTGTAAAAAATGCGTTCTACTTTTCGGTTTTCCCCGTAAAGTCGCCTTCGGCGACCACGGGCGGGTGGAGTAAAAATTGCTTAACTCTATTTTTAAATATGGTGATTCGTATCTTCGATGCTTCTTTAGAAAAATTTATTAAAAGTTTGCAAAAACCGATAATTGCTAAAGTTTTACGCACCATTGATTTACTTGAGGAGTTTGGTCAAAAATTAGGACCACCTCATACAAAAAAGATTTCTGCTAATCTTTTTGAGCTCAGAATTCCCGGGAAACAAGAAGTCAGAATTTTTTATTATTTTCATAAATCGCAAATTTTTCTTTTACATGGTTTTGTTAAAAAGTCACAAAAAATTCCTCAAAGAGAAATAAAAATTGCCCTCCAAAAATTAAAATTGCTTGACAGCATATAACATACATGTTATATAGAAAATATGAAAAAGAAAACTTATAAACAATTAAAGAGAGAATTATTGAAAGATGGAAGAATTAAAAAGGCTTATGAGCAACTTGGGCCTGAATTTGCCGTGATTGAGATAATTATTAAAAGAAGAATTGAAAAGGGTTTGACCCAAAAAGAACTGGCTCAAAGAATTGGCACGAAACAATCAGCTATTTCCCGGCTTGAATCAGGAACTTACAACCCCAGCCTTTCCTTTTTGCAGAAAGTAAGCGAAGCCTTAGGGACAAAGTTAAAAATTTCCTTATTAGAAAAATAAAAATTTGAATTTTGATTTTTGATTATTAAATTTTTATTAATGCTTTCGACCTTTCGGTTTTCAGGGTAAAAGTCAATAAAGGTCATTCTCAAATAAAAACTTAAATCACAATATGCCTATTCTTAAAAGAGGAAAAACAAATTGGAAATATATTTTGATTGTGTTGATTTGGAGCGTCATAGTTTGGGGAGGAATAGAACTTCTCTTTTGGCGGTTGGAGGTTTATCAAACTAGAAAGTGGCTGATGGTGGAGAAAGAAATAAAAGCACCAGAAGTAAAAGTGTCAGAAGAAGTTATCGAAGACGAAACCGTCAGTTGGAAGACTTATCGGAATGAAGAGTATAGATATAGTTTAAAATATCCCCCTGATCGTTGGGAAGCATACGAAAGAGAAAATAATCAGTGTTTAGGGGGAATTGAATTAGCGGTAGTATCACTTTCACTCGAGCAACAGACTCTTTATCTTCATCTCCCAGATGGTGGTGAAAAAGAGGTAACTGATAGTTACTATCCTCAATTGAGAATAAGAGTTTTGAATGAAGAGATAATGAAGCCTTATATAGATTGGGCATTGAAGAGAAATATAATAGATACCCAACGGATAGGAGGGAAGCTGTATGATGTTCGTGAGGTTAAGGATTATTATAGACACGGCCAGGAGTACTATCCGGTCCCTCTTGAGAGTATATTTATTCAACATCGAGGAAATATAATTGAAGTACTTTATCATAGAAATGCTAAGAAAGTCATAAAAGATTTGATAAATACTATTACTATTGATTAAGTTTCTAATACCAAGATATTTAGATTTGGGTGTTAGATAGCGAATTGAATGCTTTCTACTTTTACCCTGTACTAAATTTTGCAAGAGATGCCTTGGCGATGGTCTCTCCTTCGGAAAGCCCTATTCGGGCCCGACCATCGCGAAAAGATTTCCAAGGTCAATTTTTTAACCAAGCGATTACAACTTTTAGATGGCAAAATTAGTACAGGGCAGGGGTTTTTGCAGTAAAAATATGAGTGAGATAAAAAAAAGAGAAAAAATTAAAAAAATTCTTCCTAAAATTCCTAAAAGCTGGCAGGGGATTTTATGGTCATGCAATGTAAAGAAACTTGATTGGGAAAGAGATAAAAACTATATTATTCATCAAGTATTAATGTATGGAGATTTAAATGATATAGCCCTGCTTTTTAAGATTTACTCAAAAAAAGAGATAAAAGAGGTTTTCAAAAAGAAGCCAATGAAAATTTACACTCCTCAAACCTTCAATTTTATCAAAAGGATAATTTTGGATATACGAGATAAATCAATGACTCCTGAAAAATATGTTGCAACTTCCTAAAACTTTTGAACCTTTGTTTTGGTCATATAGATTTTCTTCAATAAATGCTGAAAGAGACAAAAAAAGAATTATTATTAATACCATTAACTATGGGAAATGGGAGCATTGGCAATGGCTGATAAAAAATTATAGGAAAAAAGAGCTAAAAAGAATAATTGAAAATACTCCAAAAACCGAATTTCGACCCCAAGCCTTGAAATTGATTTGTCTTTTACTAAATATAAAAAAATTAAAATATGCATCCCGAAGCGATTACATTAGAGCAAAGAAAAATTTTCGATAAATTAAAAAACTTCACCGAATTTTATTTAGCTGGCGGGACTGTATTAGCTTTACAAATCGGTCACCGAATTTCAATTGACTTTGATTTATTTTCTGAAAAAGAAATTCCATCTTGGATACTACCAAGAATTAAAAAAATCTTTAAAGATTCAAAAATAGAAATAATAGTTGATCATTCAGAACAGCTTACAGTGAGTATGGATGGGATAAATCTTACCTTCGTTAAATATCCTTTTCCCCCGATTTTTAAATTAAAAAAATATAAAGGAGTAAAATTATTATCTACTTCTGAAATTGCGGCAGCTAAAGCCTATGCACTGGGACGACGAGCTACTTTAAAGGATTACGTGGATTTATATTTTATTTTAAAAGAAAAATATTTAGATCTATCAAAACTTATTGAAATTACCAAGAAAAAATATAAAGAATTTGACCCGCGGTTATTTTTGGAACAATTAATTTATTTAAAAGACGTTGAGGATATGGAAATTCAGTTTTTAAAAAGCAAAGTTACAAAAAAAGAAATTGGAATTTTTTTTAAAAATCAAGTCAAGAAAATTAAATTATGATTGAAATTAATAATTTAACGACAAATCCCATTGATGAAGATTTTTTGGAAAAAATTGCAAAGTTCGTCTTGGAAGGTGAGGGCAAAGGAGAATCCGATTTGTCGATTGCCTTAATTGGTCCGGGAAAGATGAGAAAGTTGAATAAGAGATATTTGGGGAAAAATCGGGCGACCGATGTCCTGGCCTTTGGCCAAACTTCGAGATATAAGGTTAAAGATGTAAAATATAAGACGCAAGATTTGGGCGAAATCGTAATTTGTTTAAGAGAAGTTAGGAAAAATGCAAAAAGATTCAAATCAAGTTTTGAAAAGGAATTGACCAGGGTTTTAATTCACGGAATATTGCATTTGGTAGGTTACGATCATGAAAAAAACGAAAAGAAAGCTAAGAAAATGGAGGAAAAAGAAAAATATTATTTGAAACTAATGGAAACCCATATCGGAGAGGGGTCGGGAGAACCCTTCGGTTCTCCCGAGTAGGAAAATATTAAAAACCGAGGGTTTTTAAAGAGCGAGCCCGAAGCCCGAAGGGCGCCAGCACGAAGTGCTGGAAAGGGCGAGCGAATAACTATGATTATTACAGGTCTAGATATTGGAACAGCGACCATCAAAACTTTAGTGTGCCAAAAAAAGCCAAAAAAAACTGATTTGGAAGTTTTGAGTCAAGCCAAAGAAATTTCTTCTGGAGTGAGGAAAGGGGTAATAATTAATACCGCAGAGGTTTCAAAGATTATAAAATCTTCTGTTGAAAGGGCCGAAGAAATTTCAAAAGAAAAAATTAGATCGGTCTTGGTCAATGTTGGCGGGGCCCATATATTTTTTACTAATTCCCACGGATTAATCTCAGTTTCCAGGGCCGATCAAAAAATTTCCCAAGAAGATATCGAAAGAGTCGTTCAGGCTGCCCAAACTTTTTCCCTACCTTCAAACAAAGAAATTTTATCAGTAATTCCAAAAGAATTTATTATTGATAGTGAGAAAGGAATAAAAGAACCCTTGGGATTGAAGGGGGTAAGATTAGAGGTTGAGGCTTCAATTTTGGGAGGTTTTTCCCCGTATCTAAAAAATTTGACCAAGGCGATTTTAGATTCAGGCCTTCAAATTGATGATTTAATATTGAATCCCCTAGCCAGCGCTCAGGCCGTTTTAACACCGAGAGAAAAAGAGATAGGAGTTTTGATTTTAGATATTGGTGCTGGCACAACAGGTTTAGCTGCTTTTGAAGAAAGGGAATTAATTTATACAACGATTTTTCCCATTGGCTCAGCCCATATTACAAATGATATTGCTATTGGTTTAAAATGCGACATTGATACAGCCGAAGAAATAAAATTGGAATCTGGAACTTTATTTTTTAAAGGACCGGATAAAAAGAAAAAGATTGAGACGGTGGAAGGGGAGACCTTGATTTTTTCTCAGAAAATGTTAAGTAGAATTATTGAGGCCAGGGTTCGGGAAATTTTTGAAATAGTGGCCAAGGAACTGAAGAAAATAGCTCGGCAAGGAAAGTTTCCAGCCGGAGTAGTTTTGACCGGTGGGGGAGCGAAGTTGCCAAGAATTAAAGAATTGGCTAAAAAAGAATTAAGGTTGCATTGTCGGATTGGTTTTCCCCAGGGATTTTCTCCTTCCTTGGAGGATCCGGAATTAGCGACGGTTTGTGGATTGGTTTTGCTTGGAGTTGATTTAGAGGGAGAGAAGAATTTCTCCAATTTAGGAAGAGGACTTCTTTCTCGAATGAAAAAGTTATTTAAAATTTTCCTGCCCTGATTTGACTTTCAAATTAAGAAAACTTATAATGGAAAAAGGTTGACAATCTTTTTAATTTTAATAAAATAACAAATTAGAGGCGGATAGACGCAGATGACAACGCGGAAGGACGCGGAAAATATCCGCCTGAATCCGCGTAGCTATCCGCGTAAATCTGCTTCTACAAATTATGGCAGAAAAAGCAAAATTTGTGAGGACAAAACCTCATTTAAATATCGGTACTATCGGTCACGTTGCTCATGGTAAAAGTACTTTAACGGCGGCTATTACCCATGTTTTAAAAATGAAAGGTTTGGCAACAAAAGAAGTGACCGTTGAAGATCTTAACGCCGCCCCAGAAGAAAAAGCCCGAGGGTTAACGATAACTGTTTCTCACGTTGAATACGAAACTGATAAAAGACACTACGCCCACATTGATTGTCCCGGTCACGCTGACTATGTCAAAAATATGATCACCGGCGCCGCTCAAATGGATGGCGGAGTTTTGGTGGTATCAGCGGTTGACGGTCCAATGCCTCAAACCAGAGAACACATTTTATTAGCCAGACAGGTTGGTTTGCCGGCGATAGTGGTCTTTTTGAATAAATGCGATGCGGTTGAAGATCCGGAAATTATTAATTTGGTCGAATCAGAAGTAAGAGAACTTTTGAAAAAATACGATTATCCCGGAGATAAAATTCCGGTGATTCGCGGTTCAGCCCTAAAAGCCTTAGAAGCCAAATCCCTTGACGATGAGGCAGTGAAACCGATTTTGGAGGTGATTAAGGCAATAGATGAATATATTCCCGAACCGGTCAGAGAAATAGATAAGCCATTTTTGATGGCGATTGAAGATGTCTTCTCGATTGGCGGTCGGGGTACCGTTCCCACCGGAAGAATCGAGAGAGGAGTCATCCACCCCAACGAGGAAGTGGAATTAGTGGGACTTCGACCAACTGTTAAAACGGTAGCCGTTAGTATCGAAATGTTTAACAAAACCCTCGACGAAGGAAGAGCCGGAGATAATGTTGGGATTTTACTCAGGGGTTTAAAAAAAGAAGAAGTGGAAAGGGGACAGGTTTTAGCCAGACCAGGCTCAATCACCCCCCATACTGAATTTGAGGGCCAAATTTATGTCTTGACCAAAGAAGAAGGCGGAAGGCACACCCCATTTTTCTCCGGATACAAGCCCCAATTCTATTTCCGAACTACCGATGTGACAGGGGACGTAACTTTGGTCGAAGGCACGGAAATGGTGATGCCGGGCGATACCGTTAATTTGAAAATTAAATTGTTAGCTCCGGTGGCTTTAGAAGAAAAGCAAAGATTTGCTATTAGAGAAGGAGGAAAAACAGTCGGAGCCGGTGTGGTTACAAAAATAATTAAATAAATGTACCCGAATAAATTATTATTGTTCTTTCAATCAGATGGCCAGAAAGAAACAGGCAGTAGTTGAAGAAGTTAAACAAAAAATCAGGATTAGGTTAAGAGCTTACGATCATAAAGTTTTGGATAATAGCGCTCGTCAGATTGTCGAGACAGTTTTACGTTATGGAGCTGAAATTTTAGGTCCGGTGCCTTTACCGACCGAAATTCACAAATATACTGTTAATCGATCATCCTTCGTTCATAAAGATGCCAGAGAGCAATTTGAAATCAGGGTTCACAAAAGATTGATTGATATTTTAAATCCCAATCCAAAAGTTATCGATGCCCTGATGAGTTTAAATTTACCAGCCGGAGTCGACATCGAAATTAAGATGTAAATCCCTTACGAAATTACGAAAATTTTACGAAAATACGAAAAATTATTATGTTTTTTCTTTCTAAAACATTTTGATATAATTCAGAAAAGGGGTTAACCTGCTAATGTCGGGTTAAATCCCGACATTTTTATTTCGTACTTTCGTACCGATTTCGTAGTTTCGTAAGAGATTTATGAAGTTTATTCTCGGTAAAAAATTGAAGATGAGCCAAATATTTGATGAAAAAGGAAATCAAATTCCCATCGCTTTGATTGAGGCCGGTCCTTGTTTTGTCACCCAAATAAAAACAAAAGAACCCCATACCACCCCGCCCTCAAAACGAGGGCGGGGGCTACGGGGCATGGATGGTTACAATGCGGTTCAGATCGGATTTGAAAAATTGAAAGAAAAGAAAATTAAAAAAACAATGAGGGGAAAAGAATTTAGATATATTAAAGAACAAAGAACAGAGAACAAAGAACAATTTAAAGTTGGTGATAAAATCGATGTTTCAATTTTTAAAGAAGGGGAAAAAGTTACTGTTTCCGGGATTTCTAAAGGAAAAGGTTTTGCTGGAGCAGTGAAAAGATTTAAAGTTGCCGGTTTTCCCAAAACTCACGGGACAAAACACGGCCTGAGAAGTATTGGTTCCATTGGTTCGAGATTTCCCCAGAGAGTGATCAAAGGGAAAAAGATGGCAGGTAGAATGGGAGGAGAAAGAGTGACAGTTAAAAATTTGAAAATTGTTAAAATTGATAAGGAAAATAATTTAATAGCAGTTCGGGGTGCTGTTCCGGGAAGAAAGGGAACATTATTAGAGATAAGAGGATAAATCGCTCGGGCATTGCCCTCGTTCCTTTTCTATGCTTGTCAATACCTACAATCAAAATGGAGAAAAAGTTGATTAAACGAAGTTACCTTCGGACCCGCCAAAATTTTCTTCGAAAATTTAAGCGGGCAAGAATTTTTGAATATGAAAATTGAAACTTACAATCAAAGTGGTGAAAAAGTTGGACAGACCTTGCTTCCAAAGGAGATTTTTGATATTGAAATCAATCCCGACCTAGTTTATCAAGTGGCTGTTTCCCAGATGGCGAATAGAAGAAAAACAATTGCTCATACCAAAACCAGAGGAGAAGTTTCAGGTGGAGGAAGAAAGCCTTGGCGACAGAAAGGAACAGGCAGGGCAAGGCATGGCTCAATTCGCTCTCCAATTTGGAGACATGGCGGTGTGGTTTTTGGTCCAAGAAAAGAAAAAATTTTTAAAAAGGAAATTCCAAAGAAAATGAGAAGGAAAGCCCTTTCGATGGTTTTGAGTGCCAAGGCAAAAGAAAATTTATTAATTTTATTGGATTCTTTGAAAATTGAAAAGGCAAAGACAAAATTAATGGCAAAAATTATTGAGAATTTGAAGAAAAAAATTAAAGATTTTAAAGGTAGTTTACTCATTGCTCTTCCTCAAAAGGAGGAAACAATTTACAGAGCCGGTCGGAATATTCCCGATGTTGGAATTATTGAAGCCAGAAATCTTAATGCCTTGGATTTACTTTCTTTTAAATATTTGCTAATGCCAAAAGAAACCATTAAAGTAATTAAAGAAACATTTTTAAAATCATGAAATCAATTTTAAAAGCCCCTCATATTACAGAGAAAGCAACCAATTTGGCAGAAAAAAATCAATATGTTTTTAAGGTTTGGGGAAAGGCAAACAAAAACGAAATTAAAAAAGCAATTGAGAGTTTGTATAAAGTGAAAGTGATGGATGTAAAAATTATTAATGTTCCGGCAAAGAGAAGGAGGCTGGGCCGAATTTCCGGCTGGAAAAAAGGATTTAAAAAGGCGATCGTGAAAACAAAAGAAGGGCAAAAAATTGAAGTGTTACCTCGCTAATATTATGAAAAATAAATTATTAACAAAAAAAGAGCCGGAAAAGAAACTTCTTTTGTCTTTCAAAAAAAGAGCTGGTAGATCAAGATCAGGGGAGATTACTATTCGCCATCGAGGCGGAGGAGCAAAACGACTTTATCGTCTCATTGACTTTGGTCAAGAAAAAATCAATGTTCCAGGAAAAGTCATTGCCTTAGAATATGATCCCTATCGGACAGCTTACATTGCTCTGATTCAATATCGAGATGGTGAAAAAAGATATATTTTGGCTCCTCAGGATTTGAAAGTCGGAGATGAGGTTTTGATTGCTGAAAAAACTGATCTTCGGCCAGGAAATCGAATGAAATTGAAAAATATTCCTCCGGGGACCTTGGTTCATAATATCGAAATTTTGCCTGGCCAGGAAGGAAAATTAATTAGGGGGGCAGGAACAGGGGCTAAAGTTTTGGCTCAAGAAAGTAGATATAGCCATCTTGAAATGCCTTCAAAAGAAATTCGAAAGATTCACGGAGAATGCTTTGCTTCCATTGGAGTTGTTTCCCGTCCCGAACATCGTTTTGAAATTTTAGGTAAAGCTGGGAGAACGCGTTATTTAAGAAGAAGACCGATAGTGCGAGGCGCAGCTATGAATCCCATGGATCATCCCCACGGAGGTCGCGGAGGAGGAAAGAGACCGATCGGATTAAAGCATCCAAAAACTCCTTGGGGTAAAATAGCTCGAGGAGTAAAAACCAGAAGAAGAAAACACACCGACAAATACATTATTAAAAGAAGAAAATAATAATTATGGCAAGGTCACTAAAAAAAGGTCCATATATTGACCAAAAAATATTGGAAAAAATTAAAAAGATTGGAAAGCCCGATCCGAAAATAGTTATCAAGACCTGGGCCAGGGATTGCATCATTTCTCCAGAAATGATAGGTTTTACTTTTGAAGTTCATAATGGCAAAGAATTTATTCCCGTCAGAGCCACCGAAGAAATGGTTGGTCACAAATTAGGCGAATTTGCTCCGACTACCAAATTTTTTAGGCACGGAGGTAAAATACAAAGAGAATTAGAAGCTCAAGTAGCCCAAAAAGAAGCCGAAAAGTTAAAGAAAGCTGAATAAATTACACGAATTAGGACACGAATGATATACGAATGAGACACGAATAAAGTATTCGTATATAATTCGCATATAATTCGCATCATAATTCGTGTGTCATTATGTCAATTGTTGCTAAACTTCGTTATTTAAGAATAGCGCCCAGGAAAGTAAGATTAGTTGCTGACTTAATCAGAGGAAAAAAAGTTTCCCAAGCTTTAAATTTCTTGGAATTTTTGCCAAAAAAATCTGCTCTTCCTTTTTTGAAACTTTTAAAGCAAGCCATTGCCAACGCTAAACATAATTTCCAATTGGATGAATCCAATTTATATATTTCAAAAATTTTAGTTAATGAAGGCCCAAAATTAAAGAGACAGATGCCCAGGGCCAGAGGTATAGCTTATGAAATCCAAAAAAGGACTTCCCACATTATTTTAGTTTTAGATGAAATTGAAAAGAAACCAAAAGAAACTAAAGAAATAAAAGGAGTCGAGAAAAAAGAAAAAATTAAAAAAGTTTTAAAGGTGGAAAAACCGAAATTTAGACCTGAATTAGAAAAACCAAAACCAAAAATAGAAAAAGGTTTTAGGAGAATTTTTAGGCGAAAAGCCATCTAACGATTTAGAAGCGGATAGACGCGGATCTAAACGCGGAAGGACGCGGAAAATATCCGCGTGAATCAGCGTAGATATCAGCGTTAATCCGCTTCTACAAAGTGAAACGTGTCACACCAAGTTCATCCCAAAATTTTTAGAATAAAAGAAATAACCGATTGGAATTCTCGCGGTTTTTATGAGAAGGGGTTTTCGAATTTTCTCAAGGAAGATTTTGAAATCAGAGACTTCCTTACTAAAAAATTACCCAAAGGCGTGATTGAAAAAATTGAGATAGAGAGATTTCCAAGTAAAATCAGCGTTATTTTATTTACCGCTCGCCCCGGTTTGGTTATCGGTCGGAGAGGTGAGGGGATTGAAGCCTTAAAATCTCAATTGGAAAGAAAAATTTTAACGAAGAATAAGAAATCTCCAATCAAAGAACTCAAAATAGAAATTATCGATGTGAAAGACCCCTGGACATCGGCTAGTTTAGCCGCTCAATGGATGGCACAACAAATTGAAGCCAGAGTTCCCTATCGAAGGGTTTTAAAACAGGCCCTGAGCAAAATTACGACCCGTAAAGAGGTTCAAGGAGCCAGGGTTCAGGTAGCTGGAAGATTGGATGGGGTAGAAATTGCCAGAACTGAGTGGCTCAAAAAAGGGAAATTACCTCGCCAAACCATAAGAGCAGATATTGATTATGCGACAGCCAGGGCTTATTGTCGATACGGAGTAGTAGGAATAAAGGTCTGGATTTACAAAGGTGAAAAACTTGAGTAAATACGAGCGAATAGAAAGAGCGAAGTATTTACGAAACCCCGCCCTCTATGTCATTTATTAATCGGGTGGGAAAGCAGAGAAGAAGCAAATCCATACAATATAATAAATAATTATTAGCTTAGAGGGCGGGGTGCTCGCCTTCTAACAAATCGGCTCGCATGCTGTATCCTAAAAAAGTAAAACATCGAAAAGAAATGAAGGGTAGAAGTCGGGGAATTGATACTCGAGGAACGGAGTTGGTTTTTGGTACTTTTGGTTTAAAATCCTTGGGGACTCGCTGGATTACTTCTCGCCAACTGGAGGCAGCCCGGAGAACCATTATGCGCTATTTGAAAAAAGGAGGAAAGCTCTGGATTAGGATTTTCCCTCAAAAGCCAGTCACGACAAAAGGGAGCGAAAGTTCAATGGGCGGAGGAAAAGGAAGGGTTGACCATTATGTTTTTCCAATAAAACCCGGACGGATAATTTTTGAGTTGGAAGGGATACCAGAAAAAGAAGCCATCGATGCTTTAAAAAAAGCCAGCGATAAGTTACCATTAAAAACGAAAATTATAAAGAAATAAAAATACACGAATTAAAACACGAATTATACGCAAATGAAACACGAATAAAGCATTTGCATATAATTTGTATATAATTCGCATATAAATTCGCGTGAAGTCTGCTGAGTTACAAAAAAAGTCGAAAACGGATTTGGAAAAACTTTTAAAAGAAAAAGGGGAACGCCTGAGAATTTTACGATTTGGTTTAGCTGGTGGTAAAATTAAAAATACTCGAGAAATTCGAGAAATAAAAAAAGATATTGCCAGAATATTAACTATAGAAGCGGAACTACGCGGAATTCAACGCGGAAAGGCGCCGAAAAATCAGCGTAAATCCGCGTAACTATCCGCGTAAACCCCGTTAGAAATTTTTGATACCAACATTTTCTGTAAATTCAAGTTTATCTCGAGAAAATAAAAAGTCAACTATTCACTTTTTACTTAAAATTTCTAAACGGGGTAAATCCGCTTCTACAAATATGGCCAAGAAACAATTAACAGGAACAGTTGTATCAAATAAAATGCAAAAGACAGTGGTGGTTGAGATTGAGCAAATCAAAGAGCACCCGAAATATAGAAGAAGATATAAGGTTCATAAAAAATACAAAGCCCATGACGAAAAGGGAGAATGTAAAGTTGGAGATAAAGTTTTGATTGAGGAGTGTCGGCCAATTTCGAAAGAAAAAAGATGGAGAGTGATAAAGAAAGTAAATGAGTAGATGAGTAGATGAGTTTATGAGTTAATGAGTGATTAATTTTTTCTCATCTACTCATCAACTAATTGCTCATAAACTAATTATGATACAGCCACAGACAATGTTAAAAGTAGCCGATAATACTGGAGCAAAGATTTTGCTGTGCTTTCGGGTTTTGGTTGGGCACTGGAAAAGATGTGCTCAATTGGGTGATGTGATTGTTGGCACAGTGAAAGAAGCCGAACCGAGAAGAGAAGTGAAAACTCACGATGTAGTGAGAGCCGTAGTTATTCGCCAAAGAAAATCTTATCGAAGGCCAGACGGAACCTATATTCGATTTGATGACAATGCCGTCGTCATTTTAGAAGAAAAAACAAAAGATCCTAAAGGAGGGAGAATTTTCGGGCCAGTAGCAAAAGAAGTAAAGGAAAAAGGTTTTGAGAAAGTAGCGGCTCTGGCCGAAGAACTAGTATAACACACGAATTATGACACAAATTATATACGAATGATATACGAATATCGTATTCGCATATAATTAGCATATAATTCGTATAGAAATTCGTGTGATTTAAAATGAAAATACGCCAAGGCGATACAGTTTTAATAATTTCTGGTAAAGATAGAAGAAGAAAAGGTAAGGTTTTAAAAGCTTTTCCTAAAGAGCTCAAGATTTTAGTTGAGGGGATGAATTTAAAGAAAAAACACGTTCGACCAAAAAGAGAAGGAGAAAAGGGTCAGATTGTTCAAATTCCCGCCCCCATTCCTGTTTCTAATGTAAAACTCGTTTGTCCAAAATGTGCGAAACCAACCCGAGTTGGCTATAAAATTGTTGATAAAAAGAAATATAGAATTTGTAAAAAGTGCCGAAAAGAAATATAACTACAATGATGCGTTTAACAGAAAAATATATAAAAGAAGTGGTGCCCCAGATGATGGAGAAGTTCGGTTACAAGAATGCGATGGCTGTTCCTAAAATTGAAAAAGTTATTATTAACACTGGTTTTGGTAAATTAGTAGTCGGTAAAACGAGCGATGAGCAAAAAAAGATTCGAGAATCTATCTTAAATGATCTTGCTTTAATCACCGGTCAGAGACCAATTTTGACCGAAGCAAAGAAATCAATTTCGGCTTTTAAAATTCGAAGAGGAATGCCTTTAGGAGCTCGAGTAACTTTGAGGAAAAAAAGAATGTTTGATTTTTTGGAGAGATTAATTCACATTGCCTTGCCCAGATCGCGAGATTTTCAGGGTATTGATCCAAAATCTTTTGATAAAAAAGGAAATTTAACTATTGGAATAAAGGAACACATTACTTTTCCTGAAGTTTCCCCGGAAAAAATAAAACAAATTTTTGGTTTTGAAATCACAATAGTAACCACCGCCAAAAGTCGAGAAGAAGGAATAGAATTATTAAGATTAATGGGATTTCCAATTAAATAATAATTAATAAGACATAATTAATAATGACGACGAAGGCTCAATTTGCCAAATCTCAAAAGAAGCCAAAGTTTAAAACCCGAATTGTCCGGCGTTGTTTTCGTTGCGGAAGAAAACGGGGTTTTTTAAGAAAGTTTGGATTGTGTCGAATTTGTTTTCGAGAATTAGCTAATCAAGGATTAATCCCCGGTGTAAAAAAATCAAGTTGGTAAAATTTTATGACAGACCCTATAACAGACATGTTAAATCGAATCAGAAATGCTCAGGCCGTTTTAAAGCCAACGGTTGATGTTCCTATTTCCAAAATTAAACTTGAAATTTGCCAGATTTTAGCCAGGGAAGGATTTATTAAAACCTTTGAGAAGAAGGGCAGAAAAAATAAAAAAGTTATCCAAATTACTTTAAAATATGATGGAAAAATACCGGCCATTTCTGGAATGAAAAGAATTTCAAAGCCCGGTCAAAAAATTTACCTTCCCTACAAAAAAATTAAAAGAGTAAAAGGAGGTTACGGTCTTTCCATAATTTCTACTTCCAAAGGTTTAATAACTAATAAAGAGGCAAGAAAAAAAAGATTGGGTGGTGAGGTAATTTGCGAGATCTGGTAAATAATAGAAGCGGATCGCTTCGCCCCGCACCATTACGGTGCAGGGCTTCGCTTCACGCGGATTTAAACGCGGAAAGACGCGGAAAATATCCGCGTAAATCAGCGTAGATATCAGCGTTAATCCGCTTCTACAATTATGAGCAGAATCGGGAAAAAACCAATTGAAATACCAAAAGGGGTTGAGGTGAAAATCTCGCCTGCCCAAATTTCTTCGAAATTTGGCGCAGGTAAAGGAGATTTAGTGAAAATTAAGGGTCCAAAGGGCGAGCTTTCTCAAAAGATTCGACCCGAAATTAAAATTGAAATTAAGGAGGGAAAAATTTTTGTTTCGCCCAAAATTGAAACCAAAAAGACTAAAGCATTCTGGGGTTTGACTCGGACGCTCCTATCCAATAATATTAAAGGAGTTGTCGAAGGATATGAAAAGAAATTAGAGATCCAAGGTTTGGGATATAAAGCAGAAATAGAAGGTGAGAATTTAATATTGCGAGTTGGTTTTTCTCACCTAGTAAAATTTGAACCTCCAAAAGGAATAAAACTGGCGGTTGATAAAAATATCATTACTGTTTCCGGAATCAGTAAAGAACTGGTTAGTCAGGTGGCAGCCAAAATAAGAAAAATTAGGCCTCCTGAGCCATATAAAGGGAAGGGAATTCGTTATCTTGGAGAGATAGTAAAAATAAAACCGGGGAAGAAAGTGGTGACAACAGCCGGCTAAATTTATGGAGATTAAAATAAAACGGGAAAAAAGACATAGACGACATAAAAGGGTAAGGGCAAAGATTTTTGGCACGGCTCAGAGACCGCGGCTTTGCGTTTTCCGATCGAATAGACATGTTTGGACGAAATTGATTGATGATGAAAAAGGAAAAACTTTGCTTTTTGCCAGCGATTTAGAATTAAAAAAACTAAAAACCAGAGAACAAAAAACAAAAAACAAAGAACAAAGAACGGGCAAAGTTGCTATTGCTTATGACGTTGGAAAACTAATCGCTGAAAAAGCAAAAGATTTAAAAATTGAGAAAGTCGTTTTTGATCGAGGTGGCTACAAATATCATGGAAGAGTAAAGGCACTGGCTGAAGGAGCTCGAAGCGGTGGATTAAGGTTTTAATCTTATTTATGAGTTATATTTGTAGCCTCCTCAGAAAGGGGTCGGGGAAACCCGTGGTTTCCCCGTAGCGGAAATATTAAAACCGAGGGGTTTTAAGGAGCGAAGCGAAACCCGAGGGGCGCTCGAGCGAACGAAGTGAACGAGAGAGAGCGGAGCGACGGTGGCTACAAATATCATGGAAGAGTAAAAGCACTGGTTGAAGGAGCGAGAGAGGGAGGTTTAAAATTTTAAATTGCAAATTGTAGATTTATGGTTGAAGAAAAAGAAACAAAAATTAATAAAAAAGAAAGGCCTTCTTTTGCCGCTCCCTTACCAAGGCCAAGGAGCTTCGGCAACAAGATTTGGGAGGATAAAGAATTTGAAACGAAGCTTTTGGATTTGGATAGGGTGATCAGGGTAACAGGGGGCGGAAAACGCCTTCGTTTTCGGGCTTTAATAGTGGCTGGAAATAAAACTGGGAAAGTGGGAATCGGAGTAGCCAAAGGTTTAGATGTTCCCCAGGCTATTGAAAAAGCAACTAAATTAGCAAAAAAACATTTGATTGAGGTGCCGATTGTTCGAGATACTATTCCCCACGAAGTTTCAGCAAAATTTGGGGCAGCCAAAGTTTTATTAAAACCCCAAAAAAAAGGAAGGGGATTGGTGGCAGGTGGTACCGTTCGGGTCATTTGTAATTTAGCGGGAATTAAGAATATTTCTTCAAAAGTTTTAGGGACAACAAAAAATAAAATTAACAATGGCAAAGCAACCATTTTGGCTTTGAGCAAATTAAAGAGATTAAGTTAATTAAGTGATTAAGTTTAAATATTTTCCATTTTTTATCTTAATCTCTTAATCTCTTAATCGCTTAATATACTTAGTTAACTTTAAAATATGCAATTACACGAGTTAAAACCAATTCATAAGCCAAAAAAGAAAAAAAGATTGGGTCAGGGAGATAGATTTTGCGGTCGGGGGAGCGGAACCAGAGGACAAAAAGCTCGCGCCGGTCGGAAATTAAAACCCCTGATTCGAGTATTGATCAAACGATATCCAAAATTAAGGGGATATAAATTTAAACCGGTCTCGGAAAAACCAGTTATCATTAATATCGAAACTTTAAACAGAAAATTCAAAGCCGGCGATAAAATTAACCCTGAGGTCTTGTTAGAAAAAAAATTAATTTCTAAAATAAAAGGGAAGACACCCAAAGTGAAAATTTTAGGACGCCACCCACCCGCCACCCGAGGGGCCCGCGATAAGCGGGAGGGCGGAGGGAGGGTCGGAGTCCCGCCCAAAGGGCGGCCCCCTGGGGAAATAACCAAAAAGTTAATTATTGAAGGTTGCCAGGTTTCAAAAAAAGCCAGAGAAGAAATTGAAAAAGCCGGCGGCACGGTAAGAGAGTAGAAAAAGTAGAAATCGTAGCAAAAGTAGAAATCGTTAACGATGTCTACGATTTAAACAATTTCTACCTTTAAACCTTTGATGTGGTTTAACAAAATTACCCAAATCTTTAAAATAAAAGACCTTCGAAATAAGATTTTATTTGTTTTGGCTATGTTGGCAATTTTTCGGTTGATGGCAAATATTCCTATTCCCGGGGTAAATAAAGAAGCCCTGGAATCTTTCTTTAAGCAATTTCAAACATTTCGCTTGGTCAATCTTTTTACTGGTGGCGCCTTAGAAAAAGTTTCCATTGTTATGCTGGGTGTCGGTCCTTATATTACTGCCACAATTATTTTACAATTACTGACAATGATTTTTCCCCAATTAGAAAAAATGTATCGAGAAGAAGGAGAAATTGGCCGTCAAAAATTTAATCAATATGGAAGAATTTTGACTGTTCCTTTAGCTGCTTTACAAGCGTATGGAATGATAAGATTATTTCAAAGGGGACAAAATCCCGTCATTGGTCATCTTTCCCCTCTTTTACTTTTAGCTTCGATTTCAGTGATTATGGCTAGTTCTTTGTTTTTGATGTGGCTGGGAGAATTAATTTCTGAAAAGGGAATTGGGGAAGGGGTTTCCCTTTTGATTTTCGCTGGAATCATTGCCGATTTCCCTTCCAATATCAATCAAATGATTTCATTGGTTAAAACCCAACATCTTCCTTTTTATTCTTATTTATTGTTTTTTAGTATGATCCTTTTAATTATTGCTGGGGTTGTTTTATTTACTGAAGCCAGAAGAAATATTTCGGTTTCTTATGCCAAAAGAGTGCGGGGAACAAAAGTATATGGCGGTGCCTCAACTTTCTTGCCAATAAACATTAATCCGGCTGGCGTGATGCCCATAATTTTTGCTTTGTCTATTTTAACTTTCCCGGGAATGATTGCCAACTTTTTGACTAGTTTTGGAGGGAAAATCAAGCAAATTGCTCTTAGTGTCAGTAATTTTTTAAATCCGGAATTAAATCTCTGGCCCCATTTAATTTTATATTTTTTATTAGTTTGCGTCTTTACTTATTTTTATACGGCGGTGACTTTTGATCCTAAAAATGTTTCCGAAAATTTACAAAAGATGGGCGGATTCATTCCCGGAATTCGACCGGGGACCTCGACTGCCGGTTATTTATCCCGTATTTTAAATAGAATTTTACTCATTGGCGCTATCTTTTTGGGATTAATTGCTATTATGCCTTCAATTGTTGGTCAGATTACAAAAATTGTGGCCTTCCAATTTTTAATTGGGGGAACCGGGATTTTAATTATTGTCTCGGTAGTTTTAGATACCCTGCGCCAAATCAACGCCCAATTAGAAATGAGAGAGTATGAGACACTATAAAAAACTAAAAACTAAAAACTTAAAACTAAAAACTAAGAATCACCTCGTGGTGATTCTTCTGGGGCCACCGGGCTCCGGAAAGGGAACTCAGGCTAAATTGTTGGCAGAGAAACTAAATTTAGATTATCCCGAAACTGCCAAGATTGGGGAAGAGAGGATAAAAAAAGCCAAAAAAGGCGAATATATTGAAGTGGATGGCAAGAAATTTTATTTCTATGAGCAAAGAAAATTATGGGAAACGGGGAAATTATGGGATCCGCCTTTTATTACCTATTTAATGAAAGAGAAAATTAAAGAGATCTATAAAAAGGGGAAAGGAATTGTTTTTGCCGGTTCTCCTCGGACCCTCTACGAGGGAGAGAAAATCATTCCTCTTTTGAAAAAAATATACGGTCCAAAAAATATTAAAATCATTTTGCTCGATATTTCAGCCCAAGAAACAATTTTTAGAAATTCTCATCGCCGAATTTGTCAATTAATGCGCCACCCAATTCTCTCAACAAAAAAGGAATTTTTGAATCTTAAATATTGTCCTTTAGATGGTTCAAAGCTGATGAAAAGAAAAGGATTGGATAAGCCAGAAACAATTAAAGTAAGATTAAAGGAATATAAAGAAAGAACCTTCCCCTTAATAGAATATTTCAAAAAACAGGGCCTAAAAGTGAAAAAAATAAATGGTGAAAAGTCAGTCGCCGATGTCTTCAAAGAGATTTTAAAAGCCCTAAAATAGCTATAATACATTTTGGCCGATCGGACAAAAGTTATTATATTGAGAATGATTACTATAAAGTCAAAAGAGGAAATTGAAACAATGGCCGAAGGTGGGAAAATCCTGGCCAAGATTATGAAAGAGTTAGAAAAGAGAGTGAGGCCGGGAATTAGCACCAAAGAGTTAGACGGGCTCGCCGAGAACCTGATTTTAGAATCAGGAGGAAAATGTTCTTTTAAGGGTTACGAAGGATTTCCCAATTGTTTATGTACTTCCGTCAACGAAGAGATTGTCCACGGCCTTCCTTCAGATCGAATTTTAAAAGAAGGAGATATCATTTCTTTGGATTTGGGGATTTTTTATAAGGGCTTCCATTCCGATATGGCAACGACGGTTCCGGTCCTAAACCCGTCCGCGGGTCGGACTAGGGTGGGAAAAGTTTCGCCCGAAGTTCAAAGATTAATTCAAGTGACAAAAAAGGCATTAAAAAGAGGAATTAAAAAATCAAGGATTGGAAATACTTTTGGCGATATTGGAAACACAATTCAAAGATATGTTGAGAGTCAATCCTATACGGCTTCCGAAGCTGTCGGCCCGGCCCGAGCAGAGCTCGGGCATAGGGGATTTAATGTCATTCGAGATTTATGCGGACATGGAATTGGCAGAGAATTACACGAAGAACCAGAAGTTCTAAATTTTGGCAAAAGACACACCGGAGAAAAAATAAGAGAGGGAATGGTCTTTTGCATCGAACCAATGGTTTCAATGGGGGACTATAAAATAAAAAAAAGTAAAAATGGCTATACCTGGCAAACCGCCGATGGTTCTCTATCAGTCCATTTTGAGCATATGGTGGCAGCGATGAAAAATGGCTGTCAGGTATTAACAAAATTAGAATAAAAGTTCAGCGAAAAAAGAGGCGTACTTTTTCTT
>Ga0210018_1000490_pt1 | contig 20100 bp, 23 predicted proteins | sample CryGeyCG2014_010_2_FD_183967 | JGI IMG/M metagenome (GOLD analysis project Ga0210018, IMG submission 183967) | Groundwater microbial communities from aquifer - Crystal Geyser CG09_land_8/20/14_0.10 (SPAdes) (version 2) | ecosystem: Environmental > Aquatic > Deep subsurface > Groundwater | place...
ACCAACACCAGCCATTTTCTATGGTTATTATAAAGGCGAAGATTTTTTTTGCAATACCCAGTTCTCTATTGACAAGATGTACATTGGGTGGTAAATTAGGACTATGCAAACAATTACTTGGTCGGCAACTAAAGCCAGAAATGAGTTTTTTGACCTCTTGACGCAGGTGGCGATGGGTCAATCTTTTATAGTGGAAAGAGATAAAAAGGAAGTTGCCCTTGTTACACCCATAAAAAAAGGAACCGATTGGAAAGGTCTCAAAAAAGCTATGGATGCCCTTCATGGTGTGGCGAAGGATTTTGATTTGAGTAAAAGCCCATTAAGAAATAAAAGAGCAAGATTGTGGCTTAAAAGAATTAGAAATTACTAATGAAATTGATTGTTGATACGAGTATCTTAATTGACAAACTTCGTGGGGGAAGAAAGTGGGATAACTTTTTGGAAAATTTAGACAACGGAGTAGAACTTTATTTACCATCGATCGTTATTTTTGAACTATTTTCCGGTCTTAGTTCTAAGAAAACTCAGGTATCATTTAAAATATTTAGTTTTAGAAAATTCTTTAGTGAAATTGATTTAACTTTTGAGATCGCAAAAAGAGCGGGGGAATTAAATAGAGACATTGCCGGGAATCTTGATTTACCGGATTATATTATTGCCGCGTCTGCCATAGAAATAGGGGCGCAGGTTGTAACTTTAAATAAAAAACACTTTTCCAAAATCCCCGGAGTTTCAATTTACCAGATTCCTTAAAAACTGCTAGAATGGGTGTATGCCCATATTTCCCGAAAGAGAAAAAAATATTATTGAAACTCCTGAAGAGGCTTCTCCCTTAACAATTGAGAGAAAAGAAGTTGTCACTCCAATTCCGATTACCTTTCAAAAACAAGTTAAAACCGATTCCGGAAAGCCTTTAATTGAAGTTCCCGGACAAGGGGGAAGGATTAAAATTACAATTCCCAAACCTCAGACTGAATTAGAAAGTCTTTCCAAAGGATCAATCTCTGATTCAATTACCTGGTTTGCGGCATTTTGGATTAGAATGATTAAGAAAGCAATTTACTATGGTTACAGAATCTTTATTAAATCTTAATTTTATAATTGCCGTACTTATTTCGGCAGGAGTTGCCGCCATTTTACTTGTTGCCTTAGGGCAAATTGCTTTGACCTTTTTTAAACATCGGGGTAGGGAAGAAAGAAGTATCGATTCGGTTTTACTGCAGGTGGCCGTTCCCAGAAACAACGAAACCAAAATTGACGCCATGGAACAGGTCTTTTCTTCTCTTTATTCAATTAAAAAAGGTGGTTGGAAGCAGAAATTTGCGGTTCAGCCAACTGTTTCTTTTGAAATTGTGGCCAAGCAGGAAGATATCAGATTTTTTGTCTGGTGCCCGAAGAAGCTTCAGGACCTTGTCGAAAAACAAATTAACGGTGGTTTTCCCGAGGCCGAAATTAAAGAAGTTTCTGAAGAAAGCATTTTTACGGAAACCGGCAAGGTTGCCTATAAGGCCCTTCAGCTTTCCAAAGCCAATTATTACCCCTTAAAAACATTTAAGGATTTAGCAACGGATCCGTTAAGCACCATTACTTCAACTTTGGCTAAGATGGGGCCGGGGGAGGGAGCAGTCATTCAGATTTTAATCTCTCCCGCCGAATCCGATTGGCAAAAATCGGGAAGCAAATTTATATCAGATACCAAAAAACAGGAATCGGATCCGGAAAAAGCCAAATTTTCAACTTCGGCAAAAACTTTGGAAGCGGTTGAGAGTAAGGTTGCAAAACCCGGGTTTGAAACTTCGATTAGAATGGCGGTGGTTTCGGAAAAGGCTGATATTGCCAAGAGCCATCTTGATAATATTGTTTCAGCCTTTGGTCAATTTGCTTCAGATACCAACCTTTTAAAGAAAAGAAAGATTTTAAGCAAGGGCGGATTTATGGAGGACTTTTTATATAGATATCAGTCTATGTTTAATATTGCCGGCAATCGTCATTCCATCTTGAATTCGGAAGAACTGGCAACAATTTTCCATTTTCCAAATAAGCAGGTAACCACTCCCCATGTCTTTTGGTTGAATGCCAAAACGGCCCCTGCCCCCGCCGGGATTCCGACCGAAGGCCTTTATTTAGGAAGCAGTACCTACAGAGGGATAAAAAGGGCCGTCTTTATTTCCGGTGAAGACCGAATGAAACATGTTTATATTATTGGCAAGACGGGAGTGGGGAAGTCGGAACTGCTGCATGATATGATACTTCAAGATATCAAAGCGGGAAAGGGCCTTTGTTTTATTGATCCTCACGGAGACGCTCTTCAGGATATTTTAAAACAGATTCCTCCGGAAAGGGCCGAAGATGTAATCTACTTCAATCCGGCCGATACCGAGCGACCGATGGGCATAAACCTTCTGGAGGCCAAAACCGAAGACGAAAAGCATTTCGCTGCAACCTCAATTATTAACATGATGTATAAACTTTTCGATCCATATAAAACCGGAATTGTGGGACCCAGATTCGAACACGGCGTCAGAAACGCAATGCTTACCGCCATGTGCGAGGAGGGAAGCACTTTTGTTGAAGTGATGAGGATTATGACCGATTCAAGATATGTTCAGGAAATTCTTCCTAAGGTACAGGACCCGATTGTCAGACGCTACTGGACGGATCAAATTGCCCAGACAGCGGACTTTCATAAATCGGAGGTTCTTGACTACACCGTTTCCAAGTTTGGCAGATTTGTCACCAATAAGCTAATCAGAAACATTATTGGCCAGTCAAAGTCATCGTTTGATTTTAGGCAGATTATGGATCAGGGGAAAATCATTCTTATTAGTTTGGCCAAAGGAGAATTGGGAGAAGAAAATTCTAATTTCTTGGGCTTAATTTTAGTTCCAAGAATATTAATGGCGGCGATGAGCAGAGCCGATACCCCAATGGAAAATCGAAGGGACTTTTATTTATATGTCGATGAGTTTCAAAACTTTGCCACTCCGGATTTTGCCACAATTATGTCTGAGGCAAGAAAGTACCGTCTGGGTCTTTGTGTAGCCAACCAGTTTATCGGTCAAGTTGAAGAAGAAGTTAAAAATGCGGTTTTTGGCAATGTCGGCACAATCATTTCTTTTAGGGTAGGAGTTTCTGATGCAAACTATCTTCAGCATGAGTTTACCCCGACCTTTGCGGAAGACGATCTTCTCAATGTGGAAAGATACCATGCCTATATTAAAACCATTGTCAACGGTGAACCAGTTCCTCCCTTTTCAATGGATTTAACCAAAGACATGGCCAAGCAAAAAGCGGCGGAAAACCAAAGGGTGGCAGAAATAATCAAAGAAATGAGCAGGCTTAAGTATGGACGCGATGAGAAAATTGTTGAAGCTGAGATTGCAAGGCGCGCCAAGCTGTGATAACCTTCATTCTATGAATATTGGTATTATCGGTTGGGGGTTTGTCGGCCAGGCAACTGGAAAAGGGCTTGCAACAAGTAAAAAAAATAAAATCTTTGTTTACGACAAACAAAGAACCAGCCCCTTAACCTTAGAGGAAGTTGTAAAAAAGAGTGAGTTTATCTTCATTTGTGTCCCCACCCCAATGCATAGCGATTATTCGGGAATGAGTATGGCAATTGTTGAAGAAGTTGCGGGACAGATTGCCAAAGAAGCATCCGGAACTGACAAAATTGCCATTGTCAAATCAACCGTTCTTCCGGGGACAACTCAAGGCTTTATTAAAAAATACGCAAAGGTTAATTGGGCGATGAATCCGGAATTTCTGACTCAAAATAATGCCAATTATGATTTTGCTCATCCGTATCGCACGGTCATCGGGGCATCAAGTAAAAAGGTGGGGGAAAGAATCAAGAAACTCTATCAGACAATTTATCCTAAAGACCAACCTTATTACATTATGGACGTAACTTCCGCAGAACTTACTAAATACATGAGCAATAATATACTAGCTTCCAAGGTTTTAATTGCGGATGAATTTTTCTTTCTGGCAAAGAAGGTAGGAGCAAACTACAATGATGTAAGAAAGGCAGTTGAAGCAGATCCCAGAATTGGGTCACATCTTAGAGTGCCGGGTCCGGATGGCGACGTTGGTTTTGGGGGAGCCTGTTTTCCGAAAGATATGATTGGGATTTTAGGGCTTGCGAAGAAATTAAAAGTAGATATGTCCGCACTTTCCGCAGTTTGGCAGAAGAACCTAAAGATTAGAAAGAATAGAGATTGGGAACATATGACTTCGGCGTTTCGGCCAAAATGATATAATTGCTTCAGGTAGTCAAGGCTCGGTAACTCAGTGGTCAGAGTACGTCTCTTATGACAGAAAAATGGGCATGTAGCTCAGCGGTAGAGCGCTACTCTTATAAAGTAGATGTCCATGGTTCGAATCCATGCATGCCCACATTTTTCTGATATGTCAGGTTCGTAGAATCTGTCATAAAGACGGAGTCGATGGTTCGAGTCCATCCCGAGCCACAAGAATTTACAGCTCAATGAGGGTTTGGGGTTTGCCGGATTCTTTAAATTGTACGTTTGTACAACTTGACAACTTCTGGAATATTAGATAAGATACCCTTATATGAGAGTAATATCAACTTACGATTTTAGGAACAATCTATCGGATTATATTGATGAGGTATATCTAGATAAAGTTCCGCTTGTTGTTGGACGTTTCAATAAGCCATTGGTTGTTATTAAACCTTTTAAGGAAGGCGACGATAATGATTTTATGAGGTTTTTTGGATTTATGGGTAAAGGCGGAGAAGGTGGGGAGGCATATGTAAATAGGATTAGAAGGTCAGCTAGGGAAAAAAGACGCATTGAAAACTTAAGAAAAAGAAATGTATAAGATTTTGGTTGATACCGACGTTTTGATCGATTTTTCTAAAGGCAAAAGCCTGTTTCTTAAAAATTTACTGCTTTTACAAAGTAAGAGCGGGGCTAGTCTTTACATAACTCCAGTTAATATTACTGAATTTTTAAATGACGAAGTTCTGATTGAAAAAAGAAAATTTGAAGAGGCGATGGAGTTTTTGGAGAACTTTAAGACTTTGGGGATTGATAAGCAAATTGGTGTTTTGGCAGGTAAGTTTCTTCGAGAAAAAGAAACCTCTTACATTGCTGATGCATTAGTTGCAGCGCTATGTGTTGAGAAAAAATTGGTGTTGGCGACAAGAAACATAAAACATTTTCAGAGAATTACAAATTTGAAATTTTTTGATGAAGAGAATTCTCAATTTAATTAATAATTACCACTTCATTATTTACAACTCCATTAGGGTTTGGCGTTTGCCGGATTCGGTAACTCCTGCAAGTTCGAGGTATCTTTCGGTTGTAGACAGTCTTTTGTGTCCCGAAACCTGAGAAAGAAGAACAAGGTCAACCCCAGCCTTAATGTTCTCAATCATGAAAGTTGTTCTTAAATCATTAACCGAATAGTTTGGAATTTCTGCCCTTTGCATATATCTGTCAACTGCAGCCCTAATGTTTCTTACTGCAATGGGTTTTCCGGTTTTTGAGATAAAGACATATTCAGATTCTACTTTTGGACGATTAACTAAATATGAATCAAGAGCGTCTTTGGCCGGTTTATTAAGAGGAATTGACCTTTCTGCTTGTGTTGCATATGCTTCGACTTTAACGGTTCCGTCTTTAACATCTTCTGTTTTAAGGTTAGCTACTTCAGAAATTCTCATTCCGGTTTGCAGGATTAGTTCAATCATGGCAGCAATTCGCAAATCTCCCCTGACAACATCTCTTAAGGCCCTGTATTCAAGCTGTGAGAGGAATTTAGGAAGAGAGCTTTCTACCTTTGGGTGGGAAACTGCAGTTGATGCGTCAGTTGTTGATAATCCTTCTGAGACTAACCATCTAAAGAAGGTCTTAACCGCATTAAGTTTTCTTGAAACTGATTTTGGTGTGTATTTTTGGGAAAGAAGGGTGTCTCGGAAAGACTCTAAATCGGATGATATAACCTGTTCCAAAAGCGGTTTATTTTTAGTAAGAAGAAATGCTACCAACTGTTCCAAATCTGCTCTATAGGCAATAACCGTAGAAGGGGATCTTCCTTTAACCTTTAAGCTTTCAATAAACCTTGGTACCAGGTTTTTAACTGTCTCTTGTGTCATAATGAACCCATATTATATTCCGAAATATATTTAAGTCAACACTATGGGAGAAAAACTAAAACAAAGGCTTATTAAAGCAAGAGTTTATGTTCTAATCATCTTGGTTTTTCTTTTTGGGCTTTCTCTTTTTAAAAACATTTTAAAAATAAATGAAGCTAAGAACAGGATACAGAAGGAAAAGGAGAAAGTCATAAAACTTGAACAAGAAGGAAGAATTCTGGAAGAAGAACTCAAAAAGATGCAGGGAAATGAATATTTAGAAACTCAATTAAGAGACAAGCTGGGACTTGCTAAAAAAGGAGAGAGCGTGGTAATCCTTCCGGACTCTGAAACTTTAAAAAAGCTGGTTCCCGAAATTCCCGATGAAAAAGACTATCTTCCGGACCCGCCCTATAAAAAATGGTTAAAAATTTTTGACATTAAGATATGACATTTATCAAAAAGAAGAAGACAATTTTGAAGAAATCCTTAAAACTTCTTTAACAAATACTCTCAGAATTTATATGCTATAATAGCCTTGTTAGCTATATGCGGGGTAGTGTACGGCTGCACGCGAGGCTCAAAATGGGCAGTCCTGATATAAAATCAGGATTGAATTTGGCTATATCGGTGAAACCTAAATGGTGAGTGTAAATCGAACCACATGGCAACGCCGAGGAAAGATCCTGAGTAAAAATCGAGGGAAATCCGTAGAGACTATACGCCAAACCCTGAGTGGAATCGAAGGGAAGACATAGTCCGATACTTATCGAAAGGTGAGAATAACAAAAAGCATAATCTCGCAGGCCAGGTTCAACTCCTGGCTCCGCAACATAAATCAAAAGCTCATCGAAAGATGGGCTTTTTAATTCTGAAATGGTAAGCGAAGCTTGGCCAATTCTATGCGAAATGATAGAATAGAGCCTTGGAGCCAGGGTAGCTTAGTTGGTAGAGCACCGGATTCATATCCCGGCGGTCGTGGGTTCGAATCCCACCTCTGGCACACTTTTACGACATATCGAATTTAATAATTCGTCATAAGCGACAGGTCAGAGGTCCGAATCCTGTCGTTGGCACCTCTTTATCTCAAATTAGTAAATTTTTCAGGTTGAATTTCGATGTCTTTGAGGATTTTCCGAAGTAAGCCCCTGTGTATATTTTCCCCTGAGTGAATAGGAATTGTTGTTTTTCTCCCATCAGAATGAATAAAACGGGCGTGACTTCCTTCCTGTCGTATTTTTTCAAAACCCAATTTTGTTATTATCTTAATTAAGTTTCTTGAAGAAATAGGAGACAATTTAGGCATATTGGACAGTGATATTCTCGAAGCCGATGAAATTTGGTCTTTGAATTTTTTCTAATCTTTTGCAGCTCTTTTCATCCTTTAGACAGACTTTAATTGCTTCTTTAATTCTTTGTTTTGCTTCTTCTAAGGTTTTACCTTGAGTGTAACAACCCGGGATATTGGAAACGGTAGCCACAAAATATCCATCCTCGTCTTGTTCAAAGAGAACATTAAAATGCAGAATTTTTGTTGGTTTTATTTTAGACATAATCAAGTTTAACATATCACTGCAAACTTTTCGTTAAGAATTTGTTTTTAGAATTTTGGTTTGATAATATACATATGGTTTAATAAAAAGCTTTGATCCGAAAGGTTGGAATCGGGGAGCTGAGCAAAAGTATGCTACAGAGTCGAAGGGCCCTTGTAAGATCACTAATATTGGTGGTTTTGCAAGGGCTTTTTTATTTGGAAAAGCTAGGGAAGAAGGTGAATTGTAATGAAAGAAAAAGATAAGAAAGACAAAAGTAAATTTCCTAAATACGCTGAATATGTGGCTCGGCTTCGGTGTGGTGATGGAGATATGGTGCTAATATCTGCCCTAGATGATGTGCTTAGACAAGTGAAAGAGAACGCGGGTGTTAGTGATAATGATATTGAAAATGCACCGTTTTATTTTTTGAAAGGCAAACAATATATCAAAAAACAGGTATAATAGACTAGAAAAACATGACAAAAAAAAGAATATTAACCGGCGACAGGCCAACCGGAAGGTTGCATTTAGGTCATTATGTCGGGAGTTTACAAAATAGAGTTAGGCTTCAAGACGAATATGATCAGTTTGTCATGCTTGCCGATGTCCAGGCTTTAACGGACAACTTCGAGAACCCCGAAGAAGTCAGAAAAAGTATTAAGGAAGTCCTTTTGGATTATTTGGCGGTGGGAATTGATCCCAAAAAGACCACTATTTTAATTCAATCCCTGATTTCTGAAATTGCGGAATTGACTGTTTTCTATCTGAACCTGGTTACTTTGGAGAGAGTCCTTAGAAACCCTACGGTTAAGGATGAGATTAAGCAGAAAGGTTTTGGGCAAAATATTCCGGCAGGGTTTGCCATGTATCCGGTTTCACAAGCCGCCGACATCACCGTTTTTAATGCCAGTCTGGTTCCGGTCGGGGAGGACCAACTACCCATGATTGAACAAACCAGGGAAATTGTCAGAAAGTTTAATTCTTTGTATGGCCAGGTATTTATCGAACCGGAAGCACTTCTTGGTGGGGTTAAAAGACTGCCGGGGATTGACGGCAATGCCAAGATGGGCAAAAGCCTTGGTAATTGTATCTACTTATCTGATTCAAAAGAGGAAGTTGAAAGAAAAGTAATGTCCATGTATACGGACCCTAATAGAATTCATTCAACCGATCCGGGTAAGATTGAAGGAAACCCCGTTTTTGTTTACCATGATGTTTTTAATCCCAACAAAGCCGAAGTGGAAGACCTAAAGAAACGATATCAAGAGGGCAAAGTAGGGGACATCGAGGTTAAGGAAAAGCTGTTTGTGGCTTTAAATAATTTTTTAACTCCCATTAGGGAGAAAAGAAGTGAATTTGAAGGTAAAGATAAAATTCTTGATCAAATTCTTAAAGACGGAACAGAAAAAGCCAGGGGAGTGGCCGGAGAAACAATGAAAAAGGTGAGAAAGGCTATGAAAATAAACTACTTCGGATAAATGAACAAAATTTCCTTATAAAATTGCTCTTGACAAACCTCCAGTTTGTATTGTATGATTAAATACATGAAAGTAAGTTCGGTATTTTCAAAAGTAGTCGAGTTTGAGTGGGATGAGGGAAATTTAGAGCATATAAGGAAACATAGATTTAATTATAAAGAGTGTGAGCAGGTTTTTTATAATAAACCGATTTTGGTAAGTCCTGATGAAAAATATTCTCAAATTGAATCGAGATTTAGGGTTTTAGGAAAGACCAAACTGGAGAGATTGACTGTTTTAGTATTTACGATTAGATGGGGAAGGGTGAGAATTATTTCTGTAAGGGATCAAAACAAAAAAGAGCGATTGATTTACAAATATAAGGAGGTGAACAAAAATGATTAAAAACAAAAAATTTAAAAATATACCGGTATTTAAAAGTGAAAAAGATGAGGCTAATTTCTGGGCAAGCCATGACACCACGGATTATGTGGATTGGAGCAAGGCGTTAGTTAATCCTGTTTTTCCGAACCTTAAAATGTCTACCCGCACAATTACTTTGAGAGTTACCGAATCTCTTTTGGATTCCCTAAAAATGCTAGCTAATAAAAAAGACGTTCCCTACCAATCTTTGATGAAAGTATATCTGGATGAAAAAGTAAGGGAAGAGTTCGCAAACACGTAAAATGGGTACTATTTCATTTGATGACTTTCAGAAGTTGGATATTAGGATCGGAACCGTTGTTAAGGCGGAAGTGCCTGAGTGGAGCCATTGGGTAATAAAACTTACTGTTAACTTCGGGCCATCCTTCGCCAAGGCTACGGACGGCAAATCCACTAGGATTTGTTTTTCGGGAATAATGAAATTTTTCAAGCCAGAAAGTTTATTAACCTATTCGCTAAACGCCATACGCTATTGTATAATTCTTCCGTATGAAAGAGAAGAAAAAGAAAGAGAAAGAACTGCCTAAAGGCAAAGGAGTCCAGGTTAAAATTAGAATTAATTTAAGAAGCATTCTATTGGGCATCTTTCTTCTTTTATTTATTTTACCCGCAATTCTTTCTTTTATTGATTTAAAGGGAGGAGAGTCTAAGGTTGAATTATCCCAAGCTCTTTCTGATTTGAAAGCGGAAAAGATTAAAAAAGTAACGATTCAGGAAGACAAATTATTATTGGATTACAAAGACGGGGGTTTAAAATACACCACCAAAGAACCAACAGACAGCTTTATTTCACTTTTGGAAAAGGTTAGTTTAGATCCTACCAAGGTTAATTACACAATTGCAGATAATTCCCTAATTAAGGCTTTCGGAAGCGTCCTGGGAACAGTTCTTCCAATTGCCTTAATGATCGGGGCCTTCTATTTTATTTTCAAGCTTCAGAGTCGGGGAGCTCAGGACATATTTTCTTTTGGAAGAAGCAAGGCTAAACTTTTTGCTAAAGGCAAGCAAGACACTACCTTTAAAGATGTTGCCGGAGTTGATGATGCCAAAAAAGAGCTTGAGGAAGTTGTCGACTTTCTTAAAAATCCCGCCAAGTACAGAAAAATAGGAGCCAGAACCCCCAAGGGCGTACTTCTTTTCGGGCCGAGCGGTGTCGGAAAAACTTTGCTTGCAAGAGCTGTTGCAGGGGAGGCCAATGTTCCCTTCTTTTCAATGGCAGGATCGGAATTTATGGAAATGCTCGTAGGTATTGGCGCTTCGATAACAGGAGATACATTAGTTCTTATTAAAGACGGTAATGGTACCAGACTTATTCCTATTAGTGAGTTTGTTGATCAATATTACAAAAAAGGTGCAGTGGATAGGGTTGTAAAGATAAACGGTGTTGAAACTCTCGGTTTTGAAAAGAAAAGAACAGGATTTTGGGGAACAAAATCTAAAAATAGTGACAAATCTGTTTTTGAAACAAGCGCCTGGAAAGGTGTTTCAGGTGTTTATAGACACAAAGTAAATAAAATTTACGAGATTTACTACTTGGGTGGAATCTTAAAAACTACCGGAGATCACAGTGTTTTTGTCAGGAACAGTGGCTACATATATCCTAAGCGGGTAGATGAATTAAAGAAGGGAGATTTATTGGTTGAACTACCTTTAAATATGAGACATTGGGATTACCTAAAGAAGAAAACTGTTCATGAAATAAAAGCTCACTTGTTTTCCAAAACGGAAAAGAAACAATATCTTGATTTTTGGGGAGAGGATAAGAAGTTAAGAGAAAAATATGATTATGTGATTGCTCATAAAGGTCAAGTTTCTCAGTATGCATTAGCAAAAGAAATTGGGGTTTCTCAAGCGACAGTTGGAAACTGGCAAAGAGGTAAATACGATCCTCAGTCACTTTCTAAAAAATTAGTAAAAATGAATTTACCAGATAAGGTTTTAGTTTCAAAAGAATTACTTAAAGTTCTTGGTTTCTATACCGCTGAGGGTAGATCAAATCATGGATTACATTTTGTTTTTGGGGCTCATGAGACAGATTTGCATAAGGAATGCATCGATTTAGTGAAAAAAGTATTCGGAGTTGAACCTGGTAAGACTTATAAAACTGAAGATAATGCTTTCAGAATAACGTATCACTCCGCACATTTAGGAAGATTTTTCGAGAGATATTGTGGTACGGGATCACACAATAAACGTATACCTGAATTTCTTTGGGATTTACCGAGGGACTATTTTCTATCCTTCTTGGAAGGTTATTCTCAGGGGGACGGGTATCAGACCAAAACAGGCAAATTAGTTGCTTCTTCAGTAAGTAAACAGTTAATAAGCGAACTTGCCTGGCTTTGTAGTTTACATGGAATAAAAGTTGGTATTAAACATGAAGTTATACCCGGCGGAAGAGTTATCAGAAACAAGCCGCTACCTTCTTGTGAAGTGTGGAGTTTGATAATTGGAAGGACAACAAATCCATTCCTGAAAGAAAAAGTTGAATATCCATACCGATTTAAGAGAGCAATTGTTAACAAAGTAGTAGAGAAGTCATATAAAGGATATGTTTACGATCTTTGTGGGGTAGAAAATGAAGCTTTCTTTGGAGGTGAAAAGCCAGTGCTTTTTCACAATAGTAGGGTTCGTGACCTCTTTTCTCAGGCTAAAGCTTCAGCCCCATCAATTATTTTTATAGATGAGATTGATGCGATAGGGAGGCAAAGGGGAAGGGGTTTAATAGGAGGACATGATGAGAGAGAACAGACACTAAATCAGATCTTAGTGGAAATGGACGGTTTTACCCCCAATGATAATGTTTTGGTCATGGCGGCAACTAACAGGGGGGATCTTCTGGATCCTGCTCTTTTAAGGCCGGGAAGATTTGACAGAAGAGTCACTTTAGATATGCCGGATAAAGAAGGAAGGTTGGCAATTCTTACCATCCATGCCAAAGGAAAGAAATTTGCAAAAGGGATCGCTTGGCAAAAGATTGCCGATAGAACCGTAGGGTTTTCGGGAGCAGACCTTGAAAATGTGCTTAATGAGGCGGCAATTCAGGCTGCAAGAAACGGCAAAGATGCAATTGACATGCTTGATTTGGAAGAATCGGCAACTAAAGTAAAATTAGGTCCAGCCAAGAAAAAGATACAAACAGAAGAAGATAGAAACATAACCGCATATCATGAGGCGGGGCACGCACTTGTTTCCCATGTCCTGCCTAAAACCGATCCTGTTCAAAGAATATCCATAGTTGCCCGTGGAATGAGTTTGGGACATACGGAGATCTCACCAAACGGGGATAGAACCCATGAAACAAAGACAAGGCTTATTCAGGCAATCACCTCAATGCTTGGGGGGCGCGCCGCAGAGCAAATAGTATTTAATGAATTAACTGCAGGAGCTTCAAATGATATTAAAGTTGCAACAAAATATGCCAAGGCAATGGTGGTTGATTTTGGCATGAGCCCGCTTGGCCCTGTTAATTTGGGATCCAATTCCGAAATGGGTGACTTTGGCAATCTGGAGTGGTACGAAGGCCCACAGATCTCCCCGGCGATGCAGGAAAAGGTTGATAACGAAGTGTCAAAGATAATCGAATTTGCCTACAAAGAAGCAGCAAGAATAATTAAAGGAAACAGAAAAACTCTAGATGCAATTGTTAAGAAGCTTCTGGAAAAAGAAACATTAGACAAAGATGAGTTTGAAAAGATTGTCGGGAAGAAATGAAATTGGTTCTAATAGATGCTTTTGCAATACTTCATAGAGCTTTCCATGCGATCCCCCCATTAACCAATAAAAAAGGAGAGCCAACCAATGCCGTATATGGTTTTGTCAGTATGATCCTGAAGGTTGTTCAGGATCTTCAACCTAACTCTCTGGCCGTTTGTTTTGATGTTAAGGCGCCAACATTCAGGCACAAAGAGTTTAAAGATTATCAATCCCAAAGACCTCCGACGGCGGATGAACTCACAAGTCAAATAGAAAAAGCCAAAGATTTCTTAAAAGCTGCCAACATCCCAATTTATTTAAAAGCGGGCTATGAAGCGGATGATTTACTGGGAACAATTGCAAAAAAATCAGATGCGGATAGTGTAATTATTGCAACGGGAGATAAAGACATGCTTCAGCTTGTGGATGAAAAGACAAAAATCTATATGCCGATTGCCGGATTATCATCTGCAAAACTATTTGGGCAGGTCGAGGCAAAAGAAAGAATGGGAGTTTTTCCGTCTCAAATCCCGGACCTCAAATCTCTTATGGGAGACCCCTCGGATAACTACCCTGGAGTTGCGGGAATTGGACCAAAGACGGCAATTAAACTTTTGGAGAAATATTTTAGTTTAGATAAAATATATGCGCATTTACAAGAAATAGAACCGAATGTAAGGGAAAAGCTAGAGGGGGGCAAAAAAGACGTTTTACTCTTTCATAGGCTTGCAACCATTGTTAAAGATGTTTCTATTAAAATTGATTTTGCGGAAATGAAGAAGTGGAATATTGACTCCCCCGATGTATTAAAATTATTTGCAGAGTTTGGTTTTAAGACCTTAACCAAAAGAGTTAAAGAAGTCGGAGAAAAAATTGATCAGGAAAAACAAATGACTCTTTTGTGAATTACGTATTATGTATTATGAATTATGGGCGAGATAAAAACTTTTACTGACTTAAATTCCTGGAAAGAATCTCACAAACTTGTTCTCCTAATTTATAACAGCATTCAAGAACACTCCGCAGTTTACTGCGGAGATGAATTGAACGCTGATATGTCATCCTCCTTTGGAGGGATACCCCGCTCTTTAGAGCGGGGAGGATGTCATAAACTAACAAATAAATTTCCTGCTAAAGAAGATTATGCACTTAATTGAAGAATATAAATTATCAATTGATCAGACAGTTGTTGTACATAAATTGGTTAATGGTTTAATTAAAGGTGTTGCGAATTTGCATAATACATAATTCATGATTCATAATTCACGCATGCGCATTGCACTGGTGCACGATTATCTGAAAGAATTTGGAGGGGCGGAGAGGGTACTGAAGGTATTATCCGAAATATATCCTGACGCTCCAATTTATACAGCATTTTGCGTAAAAGGCTCCACTGCAGAAAAAGAATTTGGGGGGGGAAAAATAATCGAAAGTAAGTTTGCCCCGATATTAAAAATCTGGAAGCTATATTCCCCTTTAAGGTTTTTAATTCCTGCTATCTGGGGAAGTTTTGATTTAAGCAAGTATGATCTGGTAATCACTTCCTCAAGCTGGTATGTAACAAGGGGGTTTAAGGTAGGGAAAAACACAAAAGTAATAGATTATTGTCATACCCCCCCAAGGTGGCTATACGGATATGAAACTTCGGTGGGTTTTACCAAATACTGGCCGGTAAAAATATATGCGGGAGTTGTTAGCCATTTTATTAGAATGTTTGATTTTAAAACCGCACAGGAAGTGGACTGGTTTATTGCCAATTCCAAAAACGTACAAGAGAGAATAAAGAAGTTTTACAGACGTGATTCAACCGTCATTTACCCTTCCTGCGATGTAGAAAAGATAATTAATTTAACCAAAGACATAAAAAAAGAAGACTTCTTCCTACTTGCCTCCCGTCTGACGGGGGCCAAGGGAATTGAAGAGGCCATAGAACTTTCCAAAAAGATTGGGTTTAATCTAAAAATTGTCGGAGAATCGGCAGGATTTTCCAATATTGAAAAGAACAACAAAGAAAAAGTTGAGTTTTTGGGAAGACTAACCGATGAAGAACTTTATAGGCAGTATGCGAAAGCAAAAGGATTTATAGCTTTGGCAAAAGATGAAGATTTTGGCATGACTGTAGTTGAAGCCCAAGCTGCAGGAACTCCCGTTATTGCTTTTAACGGAGGAGGTTTTAAGGAATCCGTGGTTAATAATGAAACAGGGATTTTAATTAATGAAATATCAGAAAAATCTCTAAAAGAAGCCATAAAAAAAGTAGAAGAAACTAAGTGGAATAAAGAAAAACTACTATCTAATGCGAGGAGATTTTCCGAAGAAAGATTTGTTAATCAGATAAAAATATTTGTAGAAAGTAGTATGTAGAATGTAGTATGCCAGAATTACCAGAGGTGGAGACTATTCGAATGCAGTTGGAGAAGTTTCTGCGGGGAAAGAAAATTACCGGCGTTGAAATTAAAACCGCGAAATCTTTTCCTGACGATAAAAAGAAGGTGTTGGGCGCGAGGATGACAGGCACAAGAAGATTTGGGAAGGTTTTGGTCATAGATTTGGATAACGGGTATTCGCTTCTAGTCCATCTTAAACTTACTGGCCAGCTTTTGGTTGGCGGAACTATCGGGCCGCACACTCGGGTAATAATTAATTTAGAAAAAGGGCAAAGACTGATTTTTAACGATTTGAGAATCTTTGGCTGGATAAAGATAGCGGATAGCGGACAGGTGATAGCGGATAGGTTAATTTCAAAATTAGGACTAGAGCCCCTTAAAGATTTAACCTTAACTAAATTCAAAGATCTTTTAGCAAAAACGGCAAGGCCTATAAAAATAGTCCTGATGGATCAGGAAAAGATCTCCGGGGTAGGGAATATCTACGCCAATGACGCTTTATGGCTGGCGGGGATAGATCCACGTACGCCAGCCAGGCAGCTCGACGGCTCGACAGCAGGACAGCTTTATGAAGCAGTATTGGAGGTTTTGAAAAAGGGAATTAGATACGGGGGAGCGAGTGACCAGCACTATATTAAACCTGACGGCACCAAAGGCAAATATCAGGAGCATTTTTTGGTTTACGGCAGAGAAAAAATGCCTTGTTTAAGATGCAAGGCTAAAATTGAAAAATTTTTCTTGGGAGGAAGAGGAACTTATGTTTGCGAAGTATGCCAAAAATAAAAGACGAAATATCTTTTCTTAGAAGTAGAGTTTCAAGATATAGAAAGCTTTTAATTGCCGGAATTATCCTTTGGATCGTTTTCTACTTAAGCGGATTTTTAACAGGCTGGTGGGTGATTAAGGGGAAACTGGGAAGTTTTCCGCCGGTTTCTTCTCGGACCCGCCTGCTTGTTATTGCGCCTCATCCTGATGATGAGACAGTAATGGCCGGAGGGCTTATTCAAAGGGTACTGGAAAATCAAGGAAAGGTAGAAATTGTTTATTTAACAAACGGCGATGGAAGCAGAACTACCATAATTCAGGAAGATAAAAAAGTTGATTTAAGTCCTACTGAATTTATTGCCTTAGGCGAAACAAGAATAGAAGAGGCTGCAAAAGCAGCCAGTATATTGGGAGTGAAGAAAGACGACATTTTCTTTTTAGGCTTTCCCGATCAGGGTTTAACCAAAATCTATAACAGAAACTTCAGTCAGGCGGATGGAATTGGTATTTCAGCAACGACTAAAATAGATCATGTTCCATACTCCGAAGCTTACCGCCCCGGTCAGGCGTATTATGGAAGTAACTTATTAAATGACGTAAAAGAAATTGTCATTGCCTTTAAACCAAATATTGTAGTTACCGGCCATCCGAGAGATAACCATCCTGATCACAGAATTTCCTTTACCATTATTGAAAAACTCCGTTCGGAATTGGACCCCCACTGCAAAATTTATAGTTCCCTAACTCATTTTAGGGGTTTCCCTAGTCCTGGAGGTTATCTTTTTCCTCCCAAGAAGCTTTTTGGGGGAGATTGGCTGAGTTTGGAACTATATCCTCCTGAAATTGCAGTCAAAAAGAAAGCAATTGAAGTTCACGTAAGTCAATATTCAAGACCTCAGGATAAACTTTTGCTTGATAGATTTACCTCAAGAAACGAGATTTTTGAGGAGGAGTAATTGTTCTTATAGCGGGGGTTGGCCCGATTATTTCCTTTCCCATTAATCTGTTTACTATATAACCTATGATTTTGTGCCAACCGTTATATAAAAGGATATTTTTCCAAATTTTACCCAATTTTCTTGCCGAGGTTTTGCAGTAGATTTTTGGATCAATTATAACTTCACCTAAATTAAAGAACTTATAAAGAAGATATTGTTGATCTCCAAGTTCAACTAAATGTTTGGGATATCCTCCTATTTCTTCCAAAGCATCTTTTTTAAAAGCCAGATTGGCGGCATAGCAAATAGGAAACTTTTTGGTATATTTCTGTATAAGACGGTTAAATTGCTGGTTTAAGGCATTAAAATAATTAAAAATAAACGGAGTATTTGAGTAGTAGATCCAGCCCACAAGACAAATTAACTTAGGATTTCTTTCAAAATTTGCCTTAATTGTCTTTAACCAATCCGGAGGGTAGTAAGTATCGGCATCGGCAGAAACTATTATTTCACCTTGTGACTCGTTAACCCCTTTTTGTCTGGCCCAAATAACAGACTTTTTAGCCTCATAGACAAGCTTTACCGGATAGTCTCTAACGATTTTGGAAGTTTTGTCATCCGATGCATTATCAATAACAATTACTTCAAAAAATTTATTATTCAAAGTCTGCTTCATCAAAGAATCAAGGCATTTTCCAATAAACGCCTCTTCGTTGTGGGCGGGAACAATAACTGAAATAAGTGGTGCCATATTCCCCATATGGATGCTATTATATGCCTTAGATGGATATTTCTGAAATACGAAGAAAGATTTTCGAAACCGGCTGGCAGTCTTGGAGTCCGCGAAAACAAAGCTGGCTAGGAATTCCCAATTGGAACGATCCTCCCATGGAAGATAATTATTTGCCCGATAAATTAGGAATTAGAACTTCAAGAAAACCGGTAACTGGCTGGTGTTCATGGTATGCTTTTGGACCGTTTATCACTCCGGAGAAAATATTGGCACAGACGGTGTGGTTTTTCGAACACAAAGAGATACCTATAGAATATATTTTAATTGATGGTGGTTGGCAGAAGTGGAAAGATACAAAAACAACTCTGACGAAAGTTGCTGGAGAAATATCCCGACTAGGATTTAAACCCGGCATCTGGCTTGCTCCATTTAATAAGAAAAATAAATTTAAGATGGGTGATCTTATTAAATTGGGTTTCGAACTGATTAAATTGGATTTTTTGTATAGGGCATATTTAATTCCAAAAATTACAAGTCAGGAAGCAGGCGATTTAATTAGGGAGATGTTTTTGGAAGTTAAAGAGAAATATCCGTTTGTTTATACAATTGCTTGTGGCTGTCCGCTTCTACCTGCCATAAATGCAGTGGATTCGATGAGAATTGGTCCCGACACAATTGACCCTATACTTACAAGTAAAATACCTATCTTGAACAGTTTGATAAATTCATACAAATTGCATCTAGTTAAAAACAATATTAAAAGAAGGTTGTGGACAAGAAGGTTCTGGAATCTTGATCCGGATGTTTTTGTTTGTAGAAAGTCATTGGGTTTGAATGACAAACAATTGCTTTCTTTACAAAAACATATTAGATTAGCTTCAGGAAATGTTTTTCTGGGGGATGATATGACAAAACTGGGGAAAGACAGAATTAAAAAATTTGTTTTACCGCTTTTTAATTAAATTATGCCAATTACAAAAGTTCAACTTACAAATTTCAGAAACTTTAAGAAAAAAACCATTGATTTTTCTCAAGAAGTAACTGTTATTGTTGGCCCTAATGCTTCAGGTAAAACAAATATCTTGGAAAGTCTTTTTCTTTTATCATCCGGTAAAAGCTTTAAGGCTCAAATTGAGGAAGAAATGATCGATTATAACAATGACCTTGCGCGGATAACCGGCAAGGTCAGTAGTATGCAGAATGTAGAAAGTAGTACGCTTGAGGCAATTCTGACGAGGGGGACAGAGGATTGGCCGAGGAAAAAGCTACTTATTAACGGTGTGCCAAAAAGGCTGATTGATTTTGCGGGAAACTTTAAAACCGTTCTTTTTGGGCCGTGGGACATGGACTTGGTGACCGGACCACCCCCCCTAAGAAGGAAATTTCTGGATACGGTTTTGTCGCAGGTGGATCGGGAATATCGAAGGGCCATTCTTTCCTACGAGAAAGGTTTAAGACAAAGAAACAGGCTTCTTTTTAGAATCAGAGAGGAGGGCTTGTCTAGGGGGCAGTTATTATTCTGGAACCAACTATTAATAAAAAACGGAGATTATATATCAGCTAAAAGAGAAGAATTAATTAACGTTATTAATTTTAAAGGAGATTTAAACAATACAAAGTTTGAAATAACATATGATAGAAGCTCAATATCGGAAGGAAGACTGAAACAATACGCGGAGGAGGAAATTGCTGCAGCCACAACTTTGGTAGGGCCTCATAGGGACGATTTTCTTTTTAGAATTCAGGTAAATAAAAAAGAAACAAGAGATTTAGCAATTTATGGATCGCGCGGGGAGCAAAGGATGGGAATCCTCTGGCTAAAATTAAGAGAACTTGCATTTGTTGAAGAAACGACAAACGAAAAACCAACCCTTCTTTTAGACGATATCCTTTCCGAGCTTGATCACCAGCATCGGAAAATTGTGGTAGAATTGGCTAAGGGCCAACAAACAGTTATAACAACAGCGGATGAGCATTTTATTAAGGGTTTTAAAAACGTAAATTTAATAAAATTATGATAGATACCATTCCTGGTACAATGA
>Ga0210018_1000492_pt1 | contig 20069 bp, 17 predicted proteins | sample CryGeyCG2014_010_2_FD_183967 | JGI IMG/M metagenome (GOLD analysis project Ga0210018, IMG submission 183967) | Groundwater microbial communities from aquifer - Crystal Geyser CG09_land_8/20/14_0.10 (SPAdes) (version 2) | ecosystem: Environmental > Aquatic > Deep subsurface > Groundwater | place...
TTAAAAGATATTAAAAGATATTAAGAGATATTAAGAGATATTGAAAGATATTGATGATATTATTAAAAAATTTTCAAAAGAATTTTTTATGCCTGCTGATGATTTGCAAAAACAAATAGATGATTTAATTAATATTCCTTTTAATGGGAGTAAGACTAGTTCCTTGCCAAAAGATGAGGACGAATTTTTAAGTGAGGAAAATAGCGATAGTGAGTTAACGGCAGACCATGTAATTGAGGAGAAGGAAACAACGGCGACCGGGGTGAGCGAGAAGCGGGAGAATGGTCAGACAGAGGAAAAACAGCCGCCGCTTTATGAAAGAGCAGAAAATGAGAGCATTCTAAAGGCGAACAAAAAAGATGACAGCCTGTTAAAAAACATTGCGCCAGCAGATAAGCAAGAACAACTGGCAGATAAAATGAAACAGCTGGAACAGGCAAGAAAAGAGGAACAAATTAAAGAAACTGCCCTGTCTCAAGGTTTGGGGTATATTAATTTGAAAGGCCTGCCGATAATGCCGGAGGCATTGCGTTTAATAGCGGAAAACGAGTCTCGGGCAAAAGGAATGATAGCCTTTATGTATAAAAAAGGAATGAGTATCAGGCTAGCAGTTATTGATTATAATAATGAGGTGCAAAAGATTATTTCAAGATTAAGCCAGGAACACGAGGGAATTAACGCGTCAGTTTATTTGACCAGCGAAGTAAGTATGGCCGCGGCCCTAAAAGCTTACGCGGCTTTGCCAAAAATCATTCCGCATGTTGATGAGGTGGCGGTCTTGGAGTCTGATCTGGAAGAATCAGCCGCCGAGCTAAAAGATTTAAAAGAGCTGGCTGAAAAAATTAAGAAAGTTAATATCACCCAGGTTTTGAGTTTGATACTTTCAGCGGCTATCAGAGTTGAATCAAGTGATATTCATATTGAGGCGGAGGAATCCGGCATTAATCTGCGTTTTAGGATTGATGGGGTATTGCATCATATCGCCGGGTTAGAAAGGGAGATCTGGGACAAATTAGTTTCCAGGATTAAATTAAGCTCAAAATTAAAGATAAATATAAAAGACAAGCCGCAGGACGGTAATTTTTCAGTTCATGCCAAAGGCGAGCCGATTGATTTTAGGGTGTCAACCTTACCCACACTTTACGGGGAAAGCGTGGTGATGAGGATTTTATACCATGCCAAGGTCAAGGGAATGAATTTAGATAATTTGGGCATTGAGGAATATAACAGGAAGATTTTAGACAGAGAGTTGACCAAGCCGAATGGCATGCTGGTTGTCACCGGTCCGACCGGGGCTGGGAAAACCACCACTCTTTACGCGATTTTAAACAAGTTGAACACGGCTGATAATAAGATAATTACCATTGAGGATCCGATTGAATATAAGATTAAAGGGATTAATCAATCGCAAGTGAATAAAGACAGGGACTATACGTTTGCCAAAGCTTTAAAGTCGGTGGTCAGGCAGGACCCGGATATTATCTTGGTCGGGGAAATTCGCGACAAGGAAACAGCTGAAATTTCACTTAATGCCGCCTTAACCGGGCATCTTTTATTCGCCACCCTGCATACTAATGACGCGGCCGGGACAATCCCCAGATTTTTAGCTTTAGGAGCTAAACCATATTTATTAGCGCCTGCCTTAAACACCTCGCTGGCGCAAAGATTGGTCAGAAAAATTTGTGAGCAGTGCAGAACAGAGGAGGTAATTGATGAAACTAAAAAAGAAAGAATCAGACTGGAGCTGTGGTCTCTGCCAGAACAGCACAGGAATTTATTGCCGGAGGAGCTTAATAATTTGAAATTTTTTAAGGGCGAGGGTTGTGAAAAATGCGCCGGTTTGGGGTACAAAGGCCAGATTGGTATTTTTGAAATATTCCAGGTGACTGATGAAATCAGGGATATGATTCTGGCTGACAATGTGTCTGAACACAAAATGAAGGAGCTGGCAGTCAGAAATGGCATGATCACTATGGTACAGGATGGAATTTTAAAGGCGCTTCGCGGCGTGACAAGTTTGAGCGAGGTGTTCCGGGTGAGTTGACCCCCTCCCTAACCCTCCCCCGCTTGCGCGGGAGAGGGGCCTGCCCGTATTGCTACGCACTGAAAAACAGTTGGTGATTCTATCAATGTGGGTTAAGGTGTGAAAATAATTTTTCTCAAAAATAAAAAAGCCCCGGCTAAATAAATCAGCGCGGGGCTTTAAAACTTCTACCCCGATTTATCGGGGGTTTAGCGGCTTTTAAGCCGCTTATTTTACTAACTGCATCCGACGAACTTGTGAAAATTCACCGGCGTGCAATTTGTAGAAGTAGATGCCGCTAGGTAGATTTGAGGCACTGAATTGAACCTCATAACTGCCAGCGGTTTCCTCCTTGTTAACCAGAGTTGTCACCTCCTGCCCGGTAAGATTATAAACTATCAGTGTCACATAACTGGTAGTCGGCAGGGAGTAACTAATGGTGGTAGTTGGGTTGAACGGGTTGGGGTAGTTTTGGTTCAGAGAGAAGTTGTTTGGGATACTAACTTCTTTCAAACTTTTTACCCCGGTAGTTGATAATTGGTCAAATTTCACGGCTTCCACTTTGTAGTCCAAAACCTTTTCCGGCATTTCAACTGACAAACTGCCGTCATTGGCAATCTTTGTCTCCTGCCAAAAACTCCCATCCTCCAGACGAGCAGTAACATTAAAGACATTACCAGTTACTGATCGGATGTTTAGTACCCTGCCACTAATTTCAGATGAGACATCGGTTGCGATGATTGGTGAATTGCCAGGTCTCTTACTCATCAACTCACCAATACCTAACCCTTGTACCAGCGGGTCAGAAGAATTATTGACCCAGATATTGATAAGGGCGGCGCTAATCAAGTCTGGTTGAGAAAAAAGCACTGCACCGCGGCCGTAATTTATCCCTTTTTTTGTGTATCTGGTGCGATAATCTAATGATGATAGAACATAGGAAGCCAGCAGCTCAACGTCCTCCTGCTTATCAACTACGCCATCATCATTTACATCGCCACGAATACCATCAATAGAGGTAATCGTTCTTGTAAGGGACAAATAATAACTTTGCAACTGTTGAGTGCCAATCTCAACATACAAAGAATAGCCGGCCATCTCCCCCACAGGCAAGTTGTTGGTAGCATAGACGTTAAATAAGTAAAGAAAATCCAAACCGCTGTCAGACGAATTGGCTAGCCAGGTATAACGGTGACTATAATAATTTTTTTCCAAAAAAACAGTGCCGTCATATAATATCCCGTCCGGACCGCCGAATTCTTTTGTTTGCCAGTAGTATTCCAAGTCATCAAATCTGGAAAGTTCCTGGTTGTACACAATGGCCCGCAAGGCAATGATTTTGTTATCCGTTTTACTTATTGATTCCACCCCATGCTGGAGAAACCAGCTTTCGCCTGGTAGAACATAAAGCGTGTCCGGAGAAGGAATGTAAAAATCAAATGGATAGAGTGAAAGATTGGTGACTGTTAATTTTGACAAGTCACTTGCTACGAAGCCATATAAATCGCGTTGGCTTTGGGTTACGGGCCAGATAGCGTGGACTTGGTAATTATAGCTACTAAGCTCAGCACCCTCGACGACCTTCTCAATTACGAGGTAAAAATTATTGTCCTTATAGTTAAGACTCAACTTGTCCCCTAGTCTGATGTGGGGTGGTAAATTTTGGAAAAGGTAGAAAACAGTAATTTCTTCCACCCAGCCGTAGGCCTCAACATGAGCTACGGCCGACCCGAATTCGCTGGTCACATCAACTTGAGCAATAACCACGCTGCTTATTAAGATAATGGCGATCATTAAAAGTGTTTGTAGATGTTTCATCTTTCTTCTCCTTGGTTTTTTTTGGGTTCTTTTTCTGCGAATTACACTGCCTAATTTTTGTCAGTTAATTTTTTTGTCCTCCTTTCTTTGTTGCGAATTGTGAAAGAAATAAAAATCACCTATTTTAGTGATTTGAATAGTATAGCATAACTTGTTTTTTATGTCAAATTTTTATTTTTTACTCTTTTATGTTATAATTAATAAACAATTATTAACCATTAACCATTAACCATTAACAAATTAACAATTAACACAATCCCTATGAAAAAAATAATCATCCCATTTTTAATATTTTTTTCCTTGTTTGTAGTTGGCAGTTCTGTGCTAGCCGCTAACAGCATTACCAGCCGTTTAAAAGGCAAATTATTATTGCAAGTCCAGGATAAAGGCAGGATTTGGTATGTTGATCCGGTGGGTTTGCAAAAGCACGAGGTTACTTTTGCCAATGCCTTAAGTTTATTCCAAAAGTTGGCTTTAGGCATTACCAATGCTGATTTAATTAAAATTCCAGCTGATTTAGACAGCATTAGTTCCAGCCAAGACAGTGATGGCGATGGCTATACAGACAGACAAGAATTACAAAGCGGCTTTAGTCCATATATTCCTGGTTCAAACCAAGGCAGATTTAAGATAGATAATAATTTAGCCACCAAATTAAAGGGTAGATTGTTATTACAAGTCCAAGACAAAGGCCGGATCTGGTATATTGATCAGAATGGCAAAAGATGGGAAGTTACTTGGGGGAATTTGATGAGCTTATTTAGAAAACTGGCCTTGGGGATTACTAATTCAGATTTAAATCAAGTAGGCGCCACCAACACTGCGGATGGCTGTGGCTCTGGCCATAAATTTATTTCCGAAGATTTAGGCATATCATTTTGTTATCCGGATAAATATGGAAACAATAGTATAGCTGTTAAGCAAGAGAATAATAAGGTTTATGTTTATTGGGCGGGATCTTCCCCTGAAAGCGGCCAATCAGTTGAAATTTTTGAAAAAGACAGAGTAGATACATTAAAGACTGCAATTGAGAAACATTTTCAACTCAGTAATTATAAAGATTGTTCAGTTGATGAGAGTACCACTAAATATAACACCAAAAATGGTGCCACAACCGCGGAGTTGAGCTATCCTTTTAATACTACAAGCGATGGGCCGTGGTTTAGTAGCGGATATTGTCCCGACGGGTATGAGATGACTAACGGTATTAGATATTTTTATACCACACCCGATAGCAATAAATTTTTATTTTTCAGCATCGGCCAATATTCAATTGATTTATCAGACGGGAGAACATGGCAAGATACTATTAAGTTAATTGATTCCACTTTCAAATTTACTGACGAAACCGCTGATTGGCAGATGTATACAAATAGTGAATATGGGTTTGAGTTTAAATATCCAAAGAACTGGAAAACAACTGGTGGTGGGCAAACTATTTGTGAGGGAGATTGTTTTAATAAAGACAATATTCAAATAGTTAAGGTAGCTTATGGTGTTAATGCTGACGGTTCGATAAATGACAGGAATAGTTATTTGGGAAGATTGACCAATGGAGAATATCTCAAAATTTCTATTATCGGAGGTGAAGGATATTATTATATTAATGATGTTAATGCAATAAAAGGCGGTCCAAGCCCAACTGTTTATTTAGTTGGCGCCGAGGAGATATTTTTGATGAACTTCAATATTTTTGATTCTTCCAAAACATCATTAGGGGAAGCTGAAAAATTATTCAAACAGATCCTTTCCACTTTTAAATTTATAGAAAAAGAAAATAACTCCGGGAACGATGAAGGTGCTGGATAATCACCACGAAACTATATATAATTTGCTGGAATTTTAAAAATACTCCCGCGGCCGCGGGAATATTTTTGATTGGGTGATTGTTCTTGAAATGCGTTATTTGGTATATGCTAGGACAATATCGTGGATTTTTTTCTTAATAGCCGGCCAAGATGTTTTTTGGAGCATTTTGGGGGTAGGTTCTTTGTCAGCATCATTAAAAAACATAAGACTTTTTAGAATATGAGTTTTATTATAGTCAATATTTTTATATTTTTTATTAAATAATTTTAAGAGGCTAGGGAGTGAGATTTTTTGTAAAATAAAATATAGGTCAACAAAGTCTTTTTTACTTCCACGGTCCGAAACAGCGCTAATTTTCATGCAAGCAATGTCTTTCCAGTCAGCCAGAGAAATATTGTCTAGCTTTATTTTTTTACAGAGCAGTGGATATGGGTAGCGCAGAAAGCTGATTAGCACGCCACTTAAGATAATATGCAGAGTGCCTTCGTCCTCGGATCTTAATTTGAATTTACCTAGTTTGTTTAATTTATTTTTTAGTTGGTTTAAAGAGAAATTTTTGGCCGTAAAGAAATCAAGATCGATTGACTGGCGGTGGCCAAATTGCAAAGCCAGAGCAGTGCCGCCAGCTAAATAGAAGTCTTGGGCAACGCCTGCTTTGGCTAGCGCGCTAAAAACGCGCTTTGTTTTTTGTTCAAGTGTGTTTTGAAACATAGAAATTTATTTTTTGGTATATTGAAAACTTGACTCCAGAAGTTTAGACTTTTTCTGTCTAAATATTTTACTTTAGGCGCGATATTCTTTATCTTGGACAGACCATAATATTTTTTGATTTGCTGATAATCTTCCATATCCCCCCATTGCAAGACTCGGCTCACTATGAACCGTGTATTTTTTTTAAAATCAAGATCATTAATGTCTATATCCCAAAATAGAGTTTTGTCTAATTTTGCTTTTGATTGCTTAATCATAACTTAATTTTATCATAAATAGAGTAAAATTCAAGCTCTATAAATAGCTTAAAGGATTTACTTTGCTGCCATTAATAATAATTTCAAAATGGACATGCGGGCCGGTGGACCAGCCGCTGGAACCAATGGCGCCGATGATTTCCCCCTGTTCAACTTGATCGCCATGCTGGACATACAGTTTTGAAGCATGAGCGTAAAGGGTTTTAACGCCGCCGCCATGATTGATAATAATATTATAGCCATAACCGGTTGACCAGCCGGCCCGTTCAATCCGGCCGGCGCGCGCAGCGTAAATCGGCGTGCCAAGTTGAGCGCCGATATCAATGGCCAAATGGCGCCAGCTGTAATATTGAGTAATTCTTTTTGAGTTTGACGGCCAGAGAAAATTATTAGCTGAAAGGGCGCCGGAACTTGAGGCATAAATGCTTCTGGTGCGAGCCGGAGCGCTATAGCCCAATTGACCGTCAGGGATAATTATTTTTTGTCTGGCTTTGATGCTGCCGGCCGATTCTAAATTATTAGAGGCAAGAATTTTTTCAATAGTTGTGCCGTACTTTTTGGCGATGGCGCTAAGAGTATCGCCCGATTGAATGACATAGGCAATACCGGTAACCGGCAGGATATTTAATTTGTCGCCGGGATTAATGTAACTTGAAAGTGATAAGTTATTTTCCCAAAGGATAGTGTTGATAGAAATGCCAAATTTTTTAGCAATGCCAGAGATCGTATCGCCTGATTGGACAAGGTAAATTTGAATTTCTTTTCTTACTGGCGCGGCAGTTGAATCCTCATTATTAGTATCGTTTCCAAAGGGCGTGGCAGTCGGCTGGATTAATGCTTGGCCGCCTTGGGAAAGGGCAATCTGATCAGTAGTTTGATTGGCATTATCCGGCTGGCCAGAATTTTTATTCTTTATTTCCAGAGCGGCCAGTTGGTTTATCACCGATTCTGTTTTAGGCAGTTCGGCGATGTTGGTTAAACTAGGAGATCTCTCAATAATTTCTTGCCCAGTGTCAGTAATAAGGAGTTGGGCAACAATGCTGTTTTTATTAAATTCTTCGGCGTATGTTTCTCGGGTAGCAAGATTATTGATCAGGACAAAAATAAAAATCAGGGCAATGACAAGGTGGGCCGAATAATTTTGTTTTAAAGTTTTTTTAATTTGCGGAGCCGACAGGTAAGGGTTATGAATCAGGTATTTTTGGGCTAGTTTCTTAAAAAATAAAAAGAACTTGTAGATCGGTACAAGTAACAGCTTGAAGAATACCTGCCATAAGCCATTAAATATTGTTTTTAGGGTCTTAGGCATAGTTGTTTCGCACTGATATATAGAGTAGCAGATAAATAGGATTCAGTAAATATTAAGCAATTTTTTAAGTTGATTTGTAAAGGCTTTAATGGTAAGATATAAATTATTAAAGTACTAAAACATATGGTTAAATATAACCACAAAACAATAGAGAAAAAGTGGCAAGGGTTCTGGGATAAGAATAAGGTTTTTGAGGTGAAAGAAGATAATACCAAAAAAAAATTTTACGGCTTGATTGAATTTCCTTATCCGTCAGGCGACGGTTTGCATACCGGGCATTTGCGCTCCAATACGGCCATGGATATAATTTGCCGCCAAAGAAGAATGGCGGGGTATAATGTCCTTTATCCGATCGGCTTTGATGCCTTTGGTTTGCCGGCGGAGAACTACGCCATCAAGGTTGGGGTGAAACCGCAGATTTCAATTGCCAAAAATATTAAGACTTTTACCAAGCAGCTAAAAGAATCTGGTTTTTCTTTTGACTGGTCGCGCGTTTTTTCCACGACTGACCCAGAATATTATAAATGGACGCAGTGGATTTTTGTGCAACTTTTTAAACAGGGGCTGGCCTATAAGAAAAAAGAAAACATCAACTGGTGTATCAGTTGTAAAATTGGCTTGGCCAACGAAGAAGTAGTCAACGGCGCATGCGAGCGCTGTGGAGGCGAGGTAGTAATGAAAGAGAAAGAGCAGTGGTTGCTAAAAATCACAAAATACGCCGACCGCTTAATTGACGATTTGGATAAGGTTGATTATCTGGAGCGCATCAAGACGCAGCAGATTAATTGGATAGGCAAGTCGGTGGGGGCGGAAGTAAGATTTAAAATAACCACCCCGGCTCGGTCTGCTGACCTCGCCACCCCTCCTTCAAAAGGAGGGGATTATCTGCCTGTTTTCACCACTCGTCCTGATACTTTATTTGGAGCGACTTTCATGGTAATCGCTCCTGAACATGAATTAATATCTAAAATTAAAAATCAATTAACAAATTATCTGGAAGTTGAAGAATATATTAATCAAGCCAAGAAAAAAACTACTTTAGAAAGAGTTGATTTAAATAAGGAAAAAACGGGAGTTGAGTTAAAAGGGATAAAAGCGATTAACCCAGTAGCTGGAAAAGAAATACCGATTTGGGTGGCGGATTATGTGATGATGGGCTATGGCACGGGAGCGATTATGGCCGTGCCAGGTCATGACGGACGTGACTATGAGTTTGCTCGAAAATATGGTCTGCCGGTAATTGAGGTGGTTAAGCCCATTAATAATCAGGAATTAAGAATTAAGAATCAAAAATTAAGGGAGTGTTTTGAAGGTGAAGGCATGGCAATAAATTCTGGTGAGTTTAATGGATTAACTACCAGGGAGTTTAAAGAAAAAATGACTAGGTGGCTGGAGAAAAAAGGTTTAGGCAAAAAAACAGTCAATTACAAACTGCGTGATTGGATTTTTTCACGACAAAGATATTGGGGTGAGCCGATTCCAATGATAAATTGTGAAAAGTGCGGCTGGGTAGCAGTGCCTGAAAAAGATTTGCCAGTAGAGTTGCCTGACATAGATGATTTTATGCCGACAGATGAGGGTGATTCGCCCTTGGCCAAAATTGAAAGTTTTGTCAAGGTGCAATGCCCGCAATGCGGGGGCAAGGCGAAAAGAGAAACAGACGTGATGCCCAACTGGGCAGGATCAAATTGGTATTTTTTGCGTTATACTGATCCGAAAAACAAAAAAACTTTAGCCGCTCCCGAAAAGCTGAAACATTGGACTCCGGTTGATTGGTATAACGGTGGGATGGAGCACACAACTTTGCATCTTTTGTATTCAAGATTTATCTATAAATTTTTGTATGATATCGGAGCGGTGCCTAAGGAATGCGGAGCAGAGCCGTATAAAAAAAGAACGGCGCACGGCATGATTTTGGGCGAGGGCGGCGCCAAGATGAGCAAATCAAAGGGTAATGTGATTAACCCGGACAATTATATTAAGAAATACGGAGCGGACACTTTAAGAGTTTATGAAATGTTTATGGGACCGTTTGACGCGGCGATTATTTGGGAGGATAAGAGTGTGGTAGGGGTGAGGAGATTTTTGGATAAAGTTTGGAAACTACAAGAAAAAGTAAAAGATATTAAAGATATTAAAGATATTAAAGATATTAAAGATATTAAAGATATTAAAGATATTAAAGATATTAAAGATATTAAAGATATTAAAGATATTAAAGATATTAAAGATATTAAAGATATTAAAGATATTAAAGATATTAAAGATATTAAAGATATTAAAAGATTGATTCATCAGAGTATAAAAAAAGTTGGTGAAGATATTGAGAAGATGAGGTTTAATACGGCTGTTTCACAGCTAATGATCTTGGTAAATGAAATGGAAAAAGAAGAAGAAATTCCAGTTGATGATTTTAAAATATTAGTTTTACTTTTATCACCTTTTGCGCCGCATATGGCGGAAGAGCTGTGGCAGATGCTTGGCAATAAAAAAACAATCACTTACGAACCATGGCCCAAGTATGATGAAAGTCTGCTAAAAGAAGAGGAGATCGAACTGGTAGTGCAGGTGAATGGCAAAGTCAGGGATAAAATAAAAGTATTAGCTGATATAACGGAAGATGAAGCAAAAAGTAAAGCATTAGAGTCTGAAAAAATTCAGAAATGGCTAGATGGCAGAGCACCCAAAAAAGTGATTTATATTAAGGGGAAGTTAGTAAGTGTGGTGGTTTAATCCCAATTCCTCCTCCCCTTAATCCGTTTAAAAGATAATCAATCTTTTAAACTCAACTGAGGAGGGGAGTATACATAAAATAACAACTTCGTAATTCACAGAAATTATTAATCCTATGATATCTGAAAACGAAAGTAAAATCGGGTATGTCTATGCAATATTTATGGTAGTGCTTTTAATACTAGTCACTATGTTTTTAGTGTGTGGTTTTCAGGTTTTAGGCGGAAGCAGCTGTGAAACTTTTAATAATTCCATAAACTGGCTGAGTGAAAAATTTAAGTAAAGATATTATGGCCAATCCATTTAATAATGCGCTCAAACAATTAGCCAAGGCGGTTGAGGTCGGGCAGATTGACGCGGCTGTTTTTGAACGTTTAAAAAAACCTGATAAAATTTTACAGGTTGCGCTGCCGCTTAAAATGAACGACGGGACAAAAAAAGTATTTGACGGTTATCGGGTGCAGTATAATAACAGCCGCGGCCCATACAAAGGGGGTTTGCGTTTTCATCCCCAGACTGATTTGGCCGAAGTCAAGGCATTGGCTTTTTGGATGACCATAAAATGCTCGGTGGCCGGCATCCCGATGGGCGGCAGCAAGGGCGGGATAACCGTAGACCCTAAAAAATTAGCGGAAAATGAATTGGAAGAGCTGACCAGATCCTTTACCAGAAAATTGGCAGATTATATTGGGCCGGAGATTGATGTGCCGGCGCCGGATGTTAATACCAACCCGAAGATAATGAGTTGGGTGATGGATGAATATTCCCGCCTTAAAGGATACAATGTGCCGGGGGTGGTTACGGGCAAGCCGCTGGAGCTTGGCGGATCAGCCGGCAGAACCGAGGCTACCGGCCAGGGCGGGTTTTATATTATGGAAGAACTGGCCAAAAAGCTAAAAATAAATCCTGAAAAAACAACAGTGGCGATTCAGGGCTTTGGTAATGTCGGTTTTTATTTAGCAGAATTTTTATACCATGCTGGCTATAAAATAGTGGCTTTATCTGATTCGCAAGGCGGCATATTGGATAAGTATGGGCAGAGCATGAATCCTAAAAATATAATGGCTACTAAACAAAAAGAAGGTAAAATTTCCGGTTGTTATTGCGTTGGCACGGTGTGCGACTGCGAAAATTACAAGCAAATTACCAATGAGCAATTATTGAAACTTGAGGTGGATGTGCTGGTGCCAGCGGCACTTGAAAGCGCGATTAATGAAAAAAACGCGGGCAAGGTTAAAGCTAAAATAATTCTTGAGATGGCCAATGGCGGAATAACACCAGCGGCCGAAGAAAAACTTTTGAAAAAAGGCAAAATAATTATGCCTGACGTGCTGGCCAATGCCGGCGGAGTGACAGTCAGTTATTTTGAATGGGTGCAGAATTTAGCCAAGTATTATTGGAGTTTGTCAGAGGTGAACGACAAGCTCAAAAAAATCATGGTTGATTCATTTAACGCGGTTTGGCAAGCGAAAGAAGAGTATCAGACAGATTGGCGCACAGCGGCATTTATTGTGGCCTTAAAGAGAATTGAAACGGCCATGAAGATGAGGGGATAGATATTAAAGATATTAGATATTTAAAAGCCCGGGTCAGATGATCCGGGCTTTATTTTTTTTACAACACCATAATAAGGTATTTTTGTTTTTCGTTTTGCCAAGAGTGAACAGAGATGATAAAATTGATATGTATGACATACACTAAAAAAAGAAATATAATAGTAACGGCAATGATTTTTTTAGCAGGTATTTTGGCCGGAGGAAGATTGATCGCGCCCAAGATCTTGCCGCAAGTTTCAGATGGCTCTGCTCCCAACGACGCGGAGGTATATACAGTCACTAGTGTTATTGATGGGGATACTTTTCATATCAGCGAGGCAATCAGGGTCAGGCTGATGGGCATTAACAGCCCGGACAAGGGCGAGTGCTATTATCAGCAAGCCAAACAGGCTTTACAGGAATTAATTGAGGGCAAACAGGTGAAACTGGAAAAAGACATTACTGACAAAGACGATTATGGGCGCTGGCTAAGATACGCAATTCTGCAGCGGCCGGGTGAAGATAATATTTTATTGAATGATTATTTGGTCAGAAACGGCTATGCTTTTGATACGCCGATACCGCCGGACAAGCATTACCGCGAACTGTTAGCGTCGGCCGAAGAACAGGCCAAAAGAAACAAACTCGGGCTGTGGCTGGCATGCGATTTTCCTGAAGACAACGAGGCCGCCGCCAGGGAAGTTGATGCCGGGCCGACGGACGCGCAATGCATTATCAAAGGTAATATTTCGGAAAAAGGTTTTGGCAAAACTTATCTCATACCGGGCTGCGATAATTATTTGAACGTTAAAGTTGATGTCAGAAAGGGCGAGCAGTATTTTTGCACTGAAGAGGAAGCGCTGGACGCCGGATTCAGAAAGGCGACCAATTGCCCGTAATATGATAAAATAACAGATATGATGCTATTTGGGCCGACATATAAATATGAAAACAAGCTCCATAAGCAGGGCTATCAAAACATTGCCGGACTGGATGAAGTTGGCCGGGGCGCTTGGGCTGGGCCAGTTGTGGCGGCGGCGGTCATTCTGCCAGTTAAAATGAAAATAGCCGGCATTAGAGATTCAAAACTGCTATCGCCGCAGAATAGGGAAAAACTTGCTGTCTATATTAATAAACAAGCGCTGGCTATCGGGCTAGGCATTATTTCAGAAAAAGTTATTGACCAACAGGGGATTATCCCGGCGACCAGGAAAGCTTTTTTAGCGGCAATTAAACAGCTTCGGGAAAAAGTTGATTATCTTTTAGTTGACGGCATCAGAATTTTTAATCACCGATTGCCCAATGAATTTTTGGTGCGCGGCGACCGGCTGGTTGTGTCCATTGCCGCCGCCAGCATCATCGCTAAAGTAACCAGGGATAATATTTTAAGAGATTATCATCAGCGCTATCCGCAGTATGGCTTTGATCTGCATAAAGGCTATGGCACGAGATTGCATAAAGAGCGCTTGGATGAGTACGGCGCGTGCGAAATACATCGGAGGAGTTTCAGACCGATAATAGATCAATTTTAAATTTTCAATTTTCAATTTTAAATGAATTATTAATGACTGAATTTTAAATTTTGAAACACTAGAGATTAGATGCACATAGATTTGATTTATATTTATCTATTTAGTATAATAACATTAAGATAACTGTATGCAAGATATTAAGCCCAAGGGCAAAGCTGAAAAAATTAAAAATTATATAAATATGCCGGAGCAATCCCCAGAAGTTCAATCAGAGCTTCAACCAACCGAAGAACAAACCTTGGAACCAAAAATTCCTTGGTTTAAGAATAAGAAAATAATTATCCCAATTATTATAATTACGGTGGTCATAGGTATTATTCTGCTGGTTTATCTTGTCTTATCTAGCATGCGTCAAGACTCGCAAAATGCTTCAAAATTAAAAAATCTACAAAAACAGGTAGGACAAGGCGGAGCTTGTTTAGATCACCCAGATTGTTTTGATGATTATATTTGTTTTTACGGTAGGGCGTATGATTGCATTACTAATAACGAAAGACATAACTGCCAGGAGATTTTCGGAGACAATCTCTGCCATCGAAAATGCTTGAATAACACGGATTGTTCTGCTGATATGCCAAGTTGCAAAGAGGTGAGCACCTTTATTTCAGACACTGAATTTCAATTAAGGTTTTGCGTCAATGAAAAAGCGGAGAATGGTTTTACAGAAGGATGGAAAACATATCACAATGAACAATATAATTATGAGCTTGAATATCCAGGTATGTGGCTTTATTCTCAAAATGAAGACGGTGGCTTTTTAGAGTTTAATGGTAAAACCATTGTAATAACACATGATGATAATAGTAATAATTTAGGTATTAAGGACTGGCTTAAACATACTGATTACGTTTTGCAATCGGGGGATGATCTCAAAGAGTCAGTCACTGAACAAGGATATAAAATTTATGATATTGGAGAATTGTCAAATGGTAATGGTGGCCCTAATTATAAAACTTTTTTACTTAAAGACAACCATGTATTTAATTTTTTCTTAAATACCAATTTTCAACATGGATTATATGAAAGGCAAGTTTATGATCATATGCTTTCAACTTTTAAAATTGAAGATTTTTCCACCTGGCAGACATATAAAAATGAGAAGTATGGGTTTGAGTTTAGGTATCCAGAGAAATGGGAATTGGTAGAAAGTCATTTTGACAAACGGCACGATATCCAAGTCTTTTATGAAATAAACAACAAGACTGGAATAGATTTTTTTATTACAATTGAGCCCAATGAAGATGGTTTGGACGAAAAACAGCTAAGAGAGAAAAATAAACAAAGTTACGTAGAATATTCTAGAATTATCCAAACAGGTATGGGCAATGCAATAGAAGGACCTATCGCAGGTGGCAGGTCGGAAAGTCTAATTATACCAACAGAAGAATATTTGTTTGAAATTAACTACCAGGTTTTTAGAAAAGATATAGGTTATACTGGAAAAGAAGTAAATGATAAATTTCATAAATTTATTTCTACTTTTAAATTTTTAGATGAAAATGTCTTTGATGTGAATAAAGTTAAAGAGGGTGATATTGTCGCCGGTATGAAAGTTGTATCCGTTAAACCATATCGTAGTGATATGACGGCATTAGGCCGAGAACAGAATCTTATCATTGAATTTTCCGGACAAGCGATATTAGAGGGTGAATACGAATTCATCCCGGAGGGCAGCATGCCTTCAGGCGTTTTATTTTCAGTCATTGGTGAGGAATTATCTAAACTCCCCCTTCCTTTGGGTAATAAGAGTGGTAAATTTATGTTTTATTTTACCAACCAAGATTTTGCCAAGGAACAGTTTGGATCAAGTGTGACCCTTGGCAAGGCAACTATAGTGATTGATAATTTTATTTATAAAACATATCCTACGGAATTAAATCATGAAGCAAAATTGGTTAAAGTAATAAATAAAAATTAATTCATTATAGGTAAACTATAAAATATGAAAAACGCCGGAGTATCGGGGGGCAAAAAATTATTAGACATCCAAGATATTTTAGAGAATAGATTGGGCATAGTTTATGGCGCCAAAGTGGCTGATCTGGGCTGCGGCGGCAATGGTTTTTTTACTTTTAAAGTGGCGCGCTTAGTGGGCAAGACCGGCTTGGTTTACGCGGTTGATGTCTTGAAAATGGTTTTAAAGAATGTTGAGAACAGGGCTAAAATGGAAGGGGCTGATAACATCAAAACGGTCTGGTCTAATTTGGAAAATTTTGGGGCGGCTAATATCCATGATGCCAGTTTAGATTTTGCCCTGGTGATCAATGTGCTTTTCCAAAATAAACATCCGGAAAAAATTATCAGGGAAGGCACCAGACTGTTGAGGAGCGGCGGCAAAATGCTGGTGATTGATTGGAAGGAAGGCAGATTCCCTTATGGGCCGGTGGCAGAGACAAAGATTGCTCCGGAAGCGGTCAGTGATTTTGCCCTCGGGGCAGGGCTGAAAAAAATCAGTGAGATTGAAGTTGACCAGTTCCATTACGGGATAATTTTTGAGAAATTGTAAATGTCAAATTTACTAAAATTAAGTTATTGGTTTAATCCTAGCCCCGGTCAGTGGCTTGAGGGCAATTTAAAAATTGTTTATGCCGTTTTTGCGCTGCTAATAGTTGTTGGCTTAATCGCCTGGCTGTTTATTGGCCAGAACAAAGATAATAAACTGATGGCTAAATTTTGGCAGAGGGTCAAAAATGCCGGTTTCACGGTGGGCATAATTGGGCTGGCCCTTATTTTTTGCCGTCAGCAGAGGATATACTTTTTAAGCATGCCTTTTTTAATCTTACTCAACGCGGCTGGGGGAATAGTTTGGACATATTTTATTGTGAGATATATTTTTAAAACCGTGCCAAAGAAAAAAAAGGAGCTGGCAGAAAAAAAAGAAAAAGAAAAATATCTCCCCAAGTAACAGGGAACAATTAACCATGATTATTATGGATAAGCGCACTATGGGCAAGAAGGGAGAGGCCATTGCCTTGAATTATTTACTAGCTAAGGGGTATAAATTAATTTATGAGAATTATTATAGCAGATGGGGCGAGATTGATTTGATAGTTTTTGATCACCAGAGCGGGGAGTTGGTGTTTGTGGAAGTGAAAACAAGAAGCTCTGATAGTTTTGGTCATCCGGAGGATGCGATTGATGAGTATAAGTTGGAGCGGCTGAATAAGGCGGCGGACAGATATTTGCAGAAATATGAGTATGACGGGGATTACCGCTTTGATTGTTTGGCAATTGAAATGGATTATGAAAGTAGAAGGGCTAAAATCAGGCAATTAAAAAATATTGGATAATAAATTTATTTTTAATTGATAGAGTATTGATTGAATATTATCATCAGACGTTATTTATGACTAATGAAATTACTGCTCCGCATAAGGATTTTGAGAGCATTAAAAAAATTGATGAAAATGGTGTTGAATACTGGACAGGCCGTGAGCTGATGCCGCTTTTGGGTTATGAAAAATGGCAAAATGCCGAGGAGGTGATTAGTAGAGCGGCTCGCGCTTGCATTAATAGTGGGCAGGCTGTAGATAACCATTTTACTAAGTCCGGTAAAATGGTCCAAATTGGTTCAAATACAGTTAGAGAAGTTAGAGATTACAAATTTGATCGTTATGCTTGTTATTTGATAGCTCAAAATGGTGATCCTAGAAAATCTGAAATAGCCATTGCCCAGACATATTTTGCCATCCAAACCAGAAGGCAGGAAATTTTTGAGCAATTGCCAGATACAGCCAAAAGAGTAATGATTCGCCAGGAAGTGACTGATCAAAATAAAAAATTATTTAAAACCGCTAAAGGAGCTGGCGTGACCAAATTTGGATTATTCAATGATGCTGGGTATAAAGGGCTTTATGGTATGCCGTTGTCAGACATTGAACAGAAAAAAGGAATTAAGAAAGGCGAACTATTAGACAGATCTGGCTCTACTGGTTATTAATTAAGTTGAAAAGTATGGGAAAAATATTTATTTTTGTGATTATTATTTCTTTTTTAATTATACCTTTTTCTTTTATTAAGGCAGAAAGCGGAGATTTGATTTTTAGTGAGCGAGATGAAATTTCTAAGGCCCAATTAGCAGATATTTTTAAAGATAAAATATTATGGATTGGTTATAAGAGCCCGAGTAGAACGACTTTAAATATTTTTGATACGACAAAAAAAACTAATATCCAGATAGACTTGGATGAAAATATTTATAGAGCCTCAATCTACGAAGATAAAATAGTTTATACTAAGCTCGATGAGAATACTATGAAGAGTACTATTAATTTTTATAATATAAGTACGAAAGAAAAAAGAGAGATAGCTTCATATTATAATGATAATGACGGAGCACATATCTATGGAAATTATATTGTTTGGGAGGATGAAACTACTGGTAATCGTAAATTATATTTGTATGATATTGTTAGTGATAATACTTCTATTATAACTGAAATTACTGGTGCGAATAGTGGCGAGCCGGCAATATATGGAAAGAATATTGTTTGGGATGATGGAGATATGTGGATTTATAATATAGAAACGAAAAGTAAGTCCAGAGTGAGTAGTCCGTCTTTAGACAATATGCATTCTTCTCTTGATATTTATGAGAATATGATTATTGGAGATGGGATGAAAGAGTATGGGAAAAGTGGAATGGATTTATTCGTATTTAATATGGGTTCCAATGTGGAAAAGCAGGTTGCGGATAGTGGTATGGATTGCATATCTGGTTTTGATATATATGAGGATAAAGTTGTTTGGGTTTTGTCAGGGCATTGTAGTTATGATCAAAAGGCTGATCAAGTATATTTATATGATTTGTCGGCAGAGAAAGAATATAAGCTTACTTCATATGAATCTTCTGGTGTTTCAATTGAAACTGTGTTTATTTCCAATTCTTTGATAGTGTGGCGAGATGAGGGTAGTGGTTCAATTTATTATATCGGTTATCAAATAGATGGGCAGCTTGATGATATGGGGAATAAAAATATCGATGTGAATTTGTCGAAAAGATTGGCAGGTAAACTCCTTCTCCAAGTAGAAGATAAGGGCAGAATTTGGTATGTAGGTCATGAGAAAAATAACAGATATGAAGTGACTTTCGCAAACGCTTTGCCTTTGTTCCAAAAATTAGCATTGGGTATTAGTAACGTCGACTTAAATAAAATAATTATTCACCCTGATTCTGTGAGTGATCGGAATGACAGAGACAATGATGGGTTTTCTGATAGAAGCGAGGTTGTCAATGGATATAACCCGGATATATCATCTGATCCTAATAATAGAGGCAATGATAAAGTAACGATGGATAGTAATTTGGCCAATCGATTAAAAGGTAAATTGTTGTTGCAGGTAGCAGATAAAGGGCGAATTTGGTATGTTGATTTTGAAGGTAAAAGATGGGAAGTTATTTGGAAAAATTTACTTGATCTATTTAGAAGATTATCCTTAGGTATTACTAATGAAGATTTAAATAAAATTGGAGTTGGGGAATTATAATATTTAATAACAAAAAATAATATGTCCACAGAAGCAAGCAATATATTAAATCCAGACAAAAATATTTAACTAGATTTGATTATGACGGGGATTATCGCTTTGATTGTTTGTCAATTGAGGTAGATTATGCCGCTAGCAAGGCCAAAATAAGACATTTAAAAAATATTGGATAAATTAACAACTAAAAATAAAGGTATGAATTTTTTTGGTTTTAAAAAGAATAAGAATGATGATAAAAAAGATGAGGAAACCGGCGCATTTTTAAAGGAGGAATTGGTTCAAAATGATAAAAATGAAAATAATAATTTGACCGAACAAAACAAGCAAGAAGACAAAGACGATTGGCTTGAAGACAATACTAATAAAGAACAATTGGGCGAGCTGGCGGTTGATGTTTACAGCAAAAACGATGAATTGATTGTTAGGTCAACCCTGGCCGGCGTCAGGCCGGAAGATTTGGAGGTAGTGGTTGAAGGGGATGATTTGATTATTCGCGGCCAAAGAAAAAAAGAAGAGGTGATTGATCAAGAGGATTGTTATTATCAGGAGTGTTATTGGGGCAGTTTTGAAAGAGTGGTCAGGCTGCCGCTTAAGATTGACCAGGACAACATGCGGGCTAAGCTGAAGAATGGAGTTTTGACCGTGGTTTTGGGCAAAGCCAAAGAAGAAAAAAAGGTGGCGGTCAGGGTTGAGGGAGAATAAATTAAGAGATAGCTATAAATATTTGAACCATTTTTTTGAGTTTATTGATCATCCTGGCCGGAGTGATTTTTTTGTATGATCTGCATTATAAAAACAAGGTTTTTAATGGGGTGAGGATTGGCGAGCTGTCTTTGGCCGGCAAGACTCAAGAAC
>Ga0210018_1000494_pt1 | contig 20035 bp, 22 predicted proteins | sample CryGeyCG2014_010_2_FD_183967 | JGI IMG/M metagenome (GOLD analysis project Ga0210018, IMG submission 183967) | Groundwater microbial communities from aquifer - Crystal Geyser CG09_land_8/20/14_0.10 (SPAdes) (version 2) | ecosystem: Environmental > Aquatic > Deep subsurface > Groundwater | place...
TTACGGCGTGTCATTGTTGATTGCGGGTTCGGACGGCGGGAACCGCTTGTTTGAAACCGACCCGTCGGGGGCGCTCTTCGGCTACAGGGCGTGCGCAATCGGTTCGGGCAAGAAAGCCGCGGAAGCCATCCTGGAAAAAGAGTATCAGGACGGGTTGAGCGCGGACGACGGGGTCAAGCTCGCGTTGAAGGCGTTGAAAAAGGCTTCGGGCGAGAAACTTACCGCCGACACCCTTGACGTGGCCGTAATCAAAAAGAATTCAGTGCGAATCCTGTCCAACAAGGAAAAAGAGAAGTGGCTGTAGGAAGATGAGCGGCATAGAAAACACAATCATAGCGCGTTACGAGAGAGACGGGCAGCAATTTGAAGTGCTCGTGGACCCCGAAAAAGGTTTTGACTACAAGACGGGCGCCACCAAGGAATTCAACGGCGTGCTCGCGTTCGACGAAGTGTTCAAGGACGCGAAAAAGGGGGAGCGCCAGAGCGAGGAAGCAATAAAAAAGGCGTTCGGCACGTACGACCAGCGCGAAGCCGCGAAAATGATTATCAAAAAAGGGGAACTCCAGCTCACCACGGAACAGCGGCGCAAGGCCGCGGAAAAAAAGAGGGCGCAGATAATCAACTACGTCGCGCTCAACTGCATTGACCCGCAGACCAAGTCGCCGCACCCGCCGCAACGCATTGAAAACGCGTTCCAGCAACTGAAGATTCACGTGGACCCGATGAAGAGCGCGGAAGAACAGGTTCCCGCGATAATCGATAAACTCCGCGAAATGCTGCCCATCAGCACCGAAGAAATGCGCGTAAGCGTCACCGTGCCGGCACAATGCGCGGCAAGGTGTTACGGCATACTAAAGGAATTCGGCTTGGGCAACGAGGAGTGGACGAACACGGGCGCGCTCAAATGCGTTTGCCGCTTTCCGGCGGGAATGCAGGGCGAGTTTTACGACAAGGTGAACAAGGCAACCCACGGAAACGTGCAGACCAGGATTTTGTGAGAGTGATTGTATTATGAGAAGAATAGTGCTTCCCGGCGAAAAAGTATTTGACTCGCCGAGGGAAGTCGAGTCGTGCGTCAAGGACGCAAACGGCACGTACGCCACCGAGGTAAGCGTGTTCTACGACGACAAGGTTGTGCCCCTGAAAGGGGTTTACGTTCCGCACCAAGGCGAAGGCATCATAGGAATAGTTTCGAACCTGAACTTCAGCGGTTACGTGGTGGACTTGAACTCCCCTTACCCCGGGCGGTTGAGCGACCAGGAAACCATGGAAGACCTTCAACTCGGCGACGTGATAAGCGTCAAGGTGCAGGTGGTAACCGAAGTAAACGAGTGCGCGCTGATCGAGCCCCAGCGCTTGAGCGGCGGGGACATACTTGAAGTCCCCGCGGTCAAGGTGCCGCGCATCATCGGCCGCAACGGAAGCATGCTCAACACCATCAAGGAATTCACGGGCACCGACGTGCTCGTGGGCAAGAACGGAAGAATTTATTTAAGGAACGGGAACGTGGGTCTCGCGGCCGAAGCCATAATGAAGATTTGCCGCGAATCGCACACCTCCGGCTTGACCGAGAGGGTAACCGCGTTCCTAACGCAGAACAGGTGAAAAAAAAATGACTGAAAAACGCGAACTGATACGCAACGGAAAAAGAGCGAACGGCCGCGAAGACGACGAACTGAGGCCCATCAAGATCACGGTCGGCGTCCTCGACAAGGCACAGGGCTCCTGCCTCCTGGAATGGGGCAAAAACATGGTTTTGGCCGGCGTTTACGGCCCCCGCGAAGTATTCCCGAAAAGGGACGTTGACGCGCGCAAGGCAATCCTTGTGGCGCGATACGTAATGGCGCCGTTCTCGGGAGTTGAAGGCCACGGCCGAGCCGGCCCGAACAGGCGCAGCCGCGAAATCTCCAAGGTGGCAGGCCACGTGTTCGAAAACGTTGTCCTAACCGAAAAATTCCCGAAGACCATGATTGAAGTGCAAATGGAGGTGCTGCAAAGCGACGGCGGCACGCGAATCGCCGCAATCACGGCGGGCGTGCTCGCACTGGCCGACGCCGGCATCCCCATGAAGGACCTCCCCTGCGGAAGCGGCGTAGGAACCATTGACGAGGATAACAAGCGCATGGTGCTGGACTTGGACAAGTACGAGGACAACCTCGGCAAAAGCGACATTCCAACAATCCTCTCGCCGCGAACCGGCGAAATACTGCTGTACCAGATGGACGGTTACCTAACCAAGGAACAACTCCTTGAAGGGCTAGACAAAGTTCAATCCAAGGCCGTGCCCCGGCTGAGAGAAGAAATGGCCCGCGCCCTCAAGGAAAAATACGGGGGAATGGCCGAGAACGGAGGCGTTGAACAATGATTCTCGACGAAGTAAAGGAAAAATTCATCAAAGGCGTCATGCGCGAAGGAAAACGCACGGATGGCCGCGCATTCGACGAATACCGGAAAATCTCGGTTGACACCGAGGCGTTCCCGAACGCCGAAGGAGGCGCCTGGGTAAAAATCGGCGAAACCCAGGTCGCGGCGGGAGTCAAAATAGACTTGTCCACGCCTTTTCCGGACCAACCCGACGAAGGCATGCTCTCGGTCAACGCCGAGTTCTCGCCGCTCGCACACCCCGACTTCTATCCGGGCCCGCCCAAACCGGAAAGCATTGAACTCGCCCGCGTGGTCGACCGCGGAATCCGCAGCGCCGAAAGCATCGACCTCAAAAAACTCTTCGTGAAAGAAAACAAGGTCCTCGGCGTCTTCATCGACTTGTACGTGCTCAACCACTCCGGCAACCTCATCGACGCGGCGGCGCTGGCCGCCATGGCGGCGCTCAACAAGGCACGCCTCCCGAAAATAGAGGACGACAAAATCGTTTACGGCGAATACACCGGCCAACTCCCGATTGCGCGAAGCGTCGTAACCACGACCTTCGAAAAAATCGAGGGGCAAATCATCTTGGACGCCAACGACCACGAGGAGGTCGCCAGCGAGGCGCGCTTCACGCTGGGGACCGGCGACGGAGACAAATTCGCTTCGGCCCAGAAATCGGGTAACGGCGGTTTCACCCGCGGCGAATTCGAGTACTTGCTCGACACGGCCCTGGAAAAAGGCCGCGAACTCAGAAAACTCGTGTAGGTGAAAAAAATGGTTTCAAGGTACGGAGTAAAAATCCGCAAACGCGAAGGAAAAATACTGGAAAAAATGCGTGCCAGGCACGCCTGCCCGAAATGCGGCAAGAAAAGCGTTTCACGCAAGGGCACCGCGCAATGGCACTGCAAGTCGTGCAACGCAACCTTCACGGGCGGCGCTTACGAACCCAAGACCCAGGCGGGCAACGAAGCCGAGAGGGCGCTCGCGCGCGTGAACCAGTAAAATGGGTTTCGCGTCCTTTGAATGCGGCCTGCCCGACGCCTCGTGTTCAATCAGGTTGGAGGGCGAACAGGCGTTGCAGCCGGCGCGCCTCGTCAAAACCGCGCGCGACGCCTGCTGGGCGAGCCAGTTTCATTACGCGCCAATTGACCGCGAGGCAATAAGGAAACTCGTGGAACCCGTCAAAAGCTTTGACGGAATGCTGGACGCGCTTCCCTTTGTCAAGCCGCGCTCCTTAAAGAACGAGTTGGAGGGCTTCGCAAAAACGCCGGAGGAATACGCCGGCAAAGGCGACTTCCGCGACTTCGCAGTGTCCTGCTACCTTTACGAAAAATTCGCGCCCGCCTTCGACATCTCGGTTCCCCGCGAAAAAACCGTTTTCAATGGGGCGCGCCTCGCCGCGGACGCGGGAAACTGGCGCATCGTCAAAAAGGCGTTGGCTGGCGTGAAACCCGAGGAAACCCTGGCCGGGCTCGTCGGCATCTTTAACTCGTCCCTCAAGAAACTCCTGGAATTGGAGGGCGTGCAAGCCGACGCCCTCGTAAAAAAGCAGTTCAAACGCAAATCGTTTTCGTCGCTCAAGCCGTTCATGGAATCACTGCCCGAAAGCAGCGCGCTCGCGCGCGAGTGCCTGGCGTTGAAGGGTTTTGAGGCAAGCGGCGCCGCGCCCTTTGTCTTGGTTGAAACAATTAACGCGTGCTACCCGCAGTTCAAGATACCCAAGCCAAAAGGACGCCTCCCAAAAGCGTAAAAACAAGTTTTCACGTAAATTGTTTTCATGGAGAAGAGCGCGGGCGAAGAATTTCTGGAACGCGAGGGCTTGACGCGAAGGAACGCGTTCGGTGACTTGAAACTCTTCAGAAAAGCGTTGAGCCCGCACGCAAACGAATTGTTGGATGCGGTCGTCAAAGCCAGGCGGAACTCGTTCTTCGGTTCCACTACGGTCCGCGGGCTCGGCTATGAACGGAGTGAAGAAGTTCCGGTCAACCTCGGCGAAAGCGTTTCCGAGGCATACAAGAGAATGGAGCCGTTGTTGCACGAAAAGGGCTTGCGGCGTTTCCTGAACGAATCAAAGTTGACGCCGGGCAACCTGGCCGCCCTGCCCGAAAAACTCGCTTCATACAAATACGCGTTCGTGGACGGGCGCGGCAATCTCGTCTTCACGAACAGGCCGCGCTTCCTGTTCTTCGGACGAAAAAGAATCAAAGTAAGGTGAGCGCGCCGCTCACGACGGCGTAGGAAACGAGCGCCGAAAAACAGACGCCGATTATTGACGCGGCGAGTATCACTCTTTTTTTGAGGCCGAATATTTTTGCGACGAGCACGCCCGTGTACACTCCGGTCACGGGCAACGGGATTCCGATGAACAAAGCCAAACCGAGCACGCCGTAGTGCTCGTATTTCGCGGACGCGTTGGCGACCTTCTTGTGCAGGTGCTTGCCTAAAACGAACATCCCGATTCGTTCAACGCGCAACAAGTCCCAGACTAGCAACAGGACAACGGCTGCCAGGATGTTCGCTATTGCTGCGGGAATAATCATCCACGGCTGGCCCACGCTCAAGGCGTAGATTACTGCGCCGCGGACCTCAGAAATTGGCATGGCGCCCAAAAGGATTGCGTTGAGGAGGGACGCTTCGATGACCATCAAAGGTCTACCTCGAAACACGAACAGGGGACGCTAACGCCGAAGTTTTCAAGGACTTGGGGGTGGATTTCAGCCACGAACCCGGCCGGTTTCCCGTCCACGATTATTTGGGCTTGGCGGCCCTTCATGAAGGAATTGCACTCGCTTTTGCGGAGCTTGAATTCCTTGCCGAGGGAAGACAAGAGCACTTGAAGTATTGAAGCTGCTTCGGTTAGGCCCGTGTTCGCATGGCACGAGGCGGCGGCAACGCTTTTCAGCGTGACCGCTTCCCCGCCAGCCTTCCGGACCACTTCCCCCACCTCAAAGATTTTCTGGGGGTAGGGTTCGTGCGTGTTCGCCGCCAACACCTCCAGCAGGGAGGGCAGGACGTGCGAGCGCAGGATGCCGTAGTCCTTGCTCACGGGATTCCGGATTTTGATGGCATCGCTTTCCAGCAACGACTTGTAAACGGTTTCCTCGCTTGACAACGCGGTGAGGTTGGCTTCAACGAATCCCGCTCCGGCAAGCGAGTCGCGCACCGAGTTCTCCAACAATGTTTCCGCGCTCAAGAAACCCTTCGTGTAAACGCTGGGGCGCTTCAACTCGAACTCGTTGAAGCCATAACCCAGCGCAACCTCTTCAACCAAGTCTATTTGGTGCAGGAAGTCCGCGCGAAAACGCGGCACCAAGCATCGCACAACGCCCGGCTTCGCTTTTGAAGCGGTGATGCGTTGTTTTAACAAAGCGTGCACGATTTCATTGTCGGACAGTTTCGTGCCGAGCACGCCGTTACAGTAATCCGTTCCGAGAAGCATTTCGCGGGGCGCGGTTTCCGGGTAATCCTTCCCGTCCACGCTGATTGCCTCAATGCGTGCGCCCGCGTCCGAGAAGTCCTGGCACAAGATGTTTAACGCGACGTTGCACGCTTCCAGGTTCGTGCCCGTGACGTCCAGCAACAAGTCGGTGGTGTTCATGGTCACGGCGGTGCGGGCCGAATTGATTATGGGGGGAAGGGAAACAACTCCCAGCGAGTCCGTGAACAACGGGTAAACCTTTGACTTGCCGAAGCAATCCGCGTATTCCCTGCCCTTGTCGTGCTCCTTGAGGATGCGGGTTATTGACGCCTTCTTGGTCCATCCCAAGGGAACGAATTCGTAGTCGCCTTTCACCGCCTTGTAGGAAAACGGCAGTTTCACTTTTGCCGCGTCGTGGATTCCTATTGCCACCTTCCTGCGGTGGCGGCCGTGAGTCAACACGAGTTTTTCCTGGACCTGCATCAACTCGGCAACGGACTCGCCGTCCAGGCGCAGCCCGCGCGCGAACGCAGCCACGACGAAGGGGCGCACCTGCTTGACGCTTTCGTCCACCGCCAGTTCAGCTCGCGCCTTTCCTACTTTCAGTGGGGGCGCGCCTTTTTCCTGTTCAAGCCAGCCCTTGAGCGCGCGGAGTATGCCTTGGCGCGACAACAAGTCGGGCCGGTCCCCGGTAACGTCCAAACCCATTTCCTCGGCGTTTTCGTCCACTTCCACTTTCACGTTTGGGAGGGCTTCAATCAGCTCGGCTTCGCTCACGCCGAGTTGGCGCAACAGCCACGACCTTGAAACCTTTAACGAAACCATTCTCCTCGTTACCTCAACTTCTTCAAGTCCTTCGCGTTGATGTCGCGGATGTCATCTATTCCCAGCCTGATCATCGCGAGGCGGTCCACGCCGAGGCCCCACGCTATCACGGGCACTTTCACGCCGAGGGGCTCCAGCATCTCGGGGCGGAACAATCCGGCTCCGCCGACTTCGGCCCACCCGCGCCCCGGAATGTTTGCGAACATTTCCACGCTGGGCTCGGTGAACGGGAAGTAGGACGGCGCGAACTTGATTTCTTTTGCCCCGAAGACCTCCACCGCGAAGTTGCGTAAATAGCCCAGCAGTTCGCGGAAAGAAGTGTTCTCGTCGGCGACTATTCCCTCGCACTGGGTGAACTCAATGAAGTGCTTCCAGTCGATTTCGTCGGGGCGGAAAACCGTTCCAATGCAGAACAAGCGCTCTGGCGGATGAATTCCTTCGGCGAGTTTTCGCGCGCTCACCGCCGTGGTCTGGGAGCGCAGAACCAGGCGCAACGCCACTTCCGGGTCCCACGCATAGCCCCAGCCCGTGGAGCCCTTGATTCCCTTTTCGTGTGCCTTGCGCACGCGCTCAAACAACGCCTTGTCCGGCTTTCTTCCCTTGCACGGGTCTTCCACCTGGAAGACGTCGTGAATCTCGCGCGCGGGGTGGTCCTGGGCCATGAACAAGGCGTCCATGTTCCAGAACTCCAGTTCAACGAGGGGGCCGTGCACCTCGCGGAAGCCCATTCCCACGAGCCGCATCCTCACCTCGTTCAGGAACTCCTTGTAAGCGTTCTTTTTGCCGGGGTAGGCCTCGGCTGCAACCGTTTTCAAATCGTATTCCGCGTAATTTTTTTCGTGCCACGCCCCGGTCTTCAAGTCGTCGGGGGTGAGCCGCGAGTCAATTGTTCCGCCCGACAACGCTTTTTTTCCGGCGGGCGTGATGCGCGCCTTCAACGACTTGTCCTTCTTGATTGAAACCAGTTTTCGTTCAAGCGCCTCCTTTAACGCCGGCGACTTCGTTGAAGGCCTTGAAAGGAATTCCTCCAATGCGTCCCCGCCGATTTTTCCCTTGGCCACGACGCCGCGTTCAACCTTGACCCAGCCCTTTTTCTTCGCCCACTGCAAGGCGATTGCGCCGTGTTTTTTCGCTATTGCACCCGCTTTTTCGCCGTTCTTCAACGAGTTCGCGAGCCGCCTTTCGGGCAGGCCGTTTTCGGCGTAATCCCTTCCCTCGGGAGTCAATTCGAGGCGCTCTTCCACGACGCGTTCCAGTTCCACCAGCCCGTTGTCTTCCAGGGCGGGCAGCAAACTCATTATCGAGGAGTAGGCAACCCCCGATTTCTCGCTCAATTCGCGGGCGTCCGCCACCTTCTCAAGGCATTCCAACACGCTTCGCTGCAAGGAATTCAAACCCGATGTCACCGTAGCGTTTTAATAGATTCATCAATAAATAAGGGTTATGCAAAACTACGTCAAGCCAAAGTGCACCAACAAGACGGGTTCGTGGAGGTCCCAGAAACCAGTCGTGAACAAGGAGAAGTGCATTGGCTGCGGGACGTGCGAGCGCTCGTGCCCCGACATGGCGGTTAAAGTGGTTGACGGCAAAGCCGTGGTGGACTACGATTACTGCAAGGGGTGCGGCATCTGCGCCAACGAGTGCCCCGTGAAATGCATTCAAATGAAGCCCGAAAAGGAGTGAAACTCAAATGACGGAAAAAATCATGGAGGGAAGCATTGCAGTGGCCCACGCAGTTGCACGGTGCAGCCCCGACGTGGTAGCCGCGTTCCCGATCACGCCTTCAACCCATATACCCCAGGAACTGTCGCGAATCCAGCCCGAGTACGGGTTCGAGTTCGTGCCAGTGGAAGCCGAGTTCTCAGCCATAAGCGCGGTGTTCGGGGCGAGCGCTGCAGGAGGCCGCGCGTTCACCGCCACGTCGTCGCAAGGCCTCCTCCTGATGCATGAAGTCCTCTTCGCCGCAAGCGGCACGCGCCTCCCAATGGTCATGGTCGTCGCCAACCGCGCAATCAGCGCGCCCCTCAGCATCTGGAACGACTGGCAGGACTCAATCAGCCAGCGCGACGCGGGCTGGATTCAATTGTATTGCAAGAACAGCCAGGAAACCGTGGACGCCACGATTCAGGCATTCAAGATTACCGAGGAGGCGCGCATACCAGTCATGGTTTGCTTTGACGGATTCTATTTGACGCACGAAATCTCGCCCATTGACGTCCCCGAAAAAAAGGAGATTGACGCCTACGCGCCCAAAGGTAAACGGGATTCGCTGGACGTGGGCGACCCGAAGAGTTTCGGCTGTTACGCAACCCCGGCATACTATCAGGACATGAAAAAGGAGCAGGATGACGCGTTGTTCGCATCAGCCGGAATAATTGAAAAGCACGCCGGGAAATTCGCCGAAAAATTCGGCCGCCCCCAATTCGCGTTCATAGAAGAATACAAGAACGACAAGGACGCGGCAATCATTTCAATGGGCTCGCTCGCCGAAGAAGCCGAACTCGTCGCCGACGAAGGGCTCGCCGGAGTCGTGCGCGTGAAATGCTTCCGCCCCTTCCCGCGTGACGCGTTGAAGAAGGCGCTTCAAGGAAAAAAACGCGTCGTAATCCTGGAAAAAGATGTGAGTTTCGGCTTTGGGGGCGCCCTCGCAACCGAAGTCAAATCGCTTTTGTTTGAGGCCGGGCTGGCGCCCGAAGTCACTTCAATCATTTGCGGGCTCGGCGGCAAAGACGTGAGCGTGAAAAACATTAAGGAAGCCCTGCAAGAGAAGGGGAGCGCGTGGATGTGAAAAAATGACGGAATTGTTCTTGAAGGGTCACCGCGCCTGCGCCGGCTGCGGCTCCGTACTCGCGCTCCGCTACGTGCTGGAAGCCCTTGGAAAAGACGTGATCGTGGTCAACGCGACGGGGTGCATGGAAATCATCAGCTCTCAATACCCTGAAAGCAATTGGGGAGTTCCCTACGTGCACTGCCTCTTTGAAAACACGGCTTCCGTAGCCACCGGCGTCAGCCGCGCACTCAAACACTTGGACAAGGAGGGCACCGTCGTCGTAATCGGCGGCGACGGCGCCAGTTACGACATCGGGTTCGGCGCGGTGAGCGGCGCAATGGAGCGCAACGAAGACATTCTATACGTCTGCTACGACAACGAGGCATACGCCAACACGGGCCTGCAAAGAAGCGGCGCCACCCCGTTCGGCTCGGCAACCACGACAACTCCCAGCGAAATGGGGGGCAAAGGCGAATGGAAGAAGAACCTCACCTTCATCGCCGCAGCCCACGCCGTCCCATACGCGGCCGCCGCCTCGGTCGCCTTCCTGCCCGACCTCCAAGCCAAACTAAAAAAAGCAAAACAAAAAAAGGGTTTTCGCCTCGTCAACGTTCACGCGCCGTGCACCGTGGGATGGAAAATCAATCCCGTGAAAGCAGTTGAAGTCGCGCGCAAGGCAGTTGAATGCGGGTTGTGGAACCTCTTCGAAATAGACGACGGCAAATTCAAGTTGTCGCGCCCCGTGGGCGAGGCGCCCGTGGCGGAATACTTAAAGATGCAGGGCCGCTTCAAGCACTTGACGCCCAAACAAGTGGAGACCATTGAAGAGCACGCGCGCTCGGTCAAGCCGGAACTCGAAAAACTGGAGAAGGCAAACGTCAACTTCCAGCGCTTCCTGTGAAACGCGGCCATTGAAGCCGGGGCGCAGGAATTTGATTTATTTATCACGAAAACGTTAACAAAGGGATAAGACATGACCGCGGCCATATTCATGGAATTAAGCATCGTCATCCTCATTGCGGTCGTCGTTACCGCGATAATGCAATTTCTTAAACAGCCGCTCATAATCGGCTACATTCTAACGGGCATCATAGTGAGCCCTTATTTCCTTGACATCGTCCAGGCCAGTGACGCGTTCGCGACTTTCGCGCAGATAGGCATAGTGCTGCTCTTGTTCATGGTCGGGTTGAACTTGAACCCGAGAACGATTCAAACAGTTGGAAAGGTCTCCGTGATCACCGGGGTCGGCCAGGTTTTGTTCACGTCCATAATCGGGTTCTTCATAGGCCGGCTGCTGGGCTTTTCAACCGTGGCCTCCATATACGTCGCCGTTGCCCTGACTTTCAGCAGCACCATAATAATAATGAAACTCCTGTCTGACAAGGGCGACCTGGAAACGCTGTACGGCAAAATCGCCATCGGCTTTTTAATCGTTCAGGACTTGATCGTGATACTCGCCCTCATGGTCATCACGGCGACTATGCCAGCCGGGTCCGACGCCACCGCCTCTGTTTTCGGCGCGGTCTTGGTAGGCCTGGGGGCGTTGGTGCCGCTGGTCCTGATAAGCCTCTACGTGCTGCCGACGATAACCAAGGCCATAGCCAAAACCCAGGAATTCCTGTTGCTGTTCTCCCTTGGCTGGTGCCTTGCGCTTGCCACCCTCTCCCATTACTTCAATTTTTCAATTGAAATCGGGGCGTTGGTGGCCGGCGTCACCCTCTCCATGTCGCCCTACCGCTACGAAATCAGCTCTAAAATGAAGCCGTTACGCGACTTCTTCCTGATCCTGTTCTTCATATTGCTGGGCTCGCAAATGGTTTTCGTAAACATAAGCAGCTACATCCTCCCCATAATCGTCTTTTCGGCGTTCATACTCGTAGGCAACCCGGTCATAGTGATGATCCTGATGGGCCTGCTCGGCTACACCAAGAGGAACAGCTTCCTGGCGGGGCTGACCGTGGCGCAGATAAGCGAATTCTCTTTGATCCTCGTTGCGCTGGGAGTGAAAGCAGGGCACGTTACAAACGAAATACTGTCCCTCGTGGCCATCATCGGGCTGATAACCATTGCCGGCTCAACCTACCTCATACTCTACGCGAACAGGATATACCCCTGCCTGTCGGGATGCCTGAGAGTGTTTGAAAGAAAAGGCAGAAAGGTTGACGAACAAAAACACCACGGGGACGCGGGCTACGACATCGTAATTTTCGGGTATAACCGGATAGGGTACGACATCGTGGAATCGCTTAAAAAAATAAAAAAGAGGTTCCTGGTCATAGATTTTAACCCGGAAACAATAACGAAACTGGCAAAGGAAGGCGTTGACTGCAAATACGGCGACGCAAACGATTTCGAACTGATAAACGAATTGAACCTGTCAAAAGTAAAAATGGCCGTGTCAACCATACCCGGCGTGGACACGAACCTCCTCCTGATTAACAAGATCCGGGAAACCAACAAGAAGGCGATCATAACCGTCGTCTCCCACCAGATTGACGAAGCAATGGGGTTATACGAGGCGGGCGCAACCTACGTGCTCATGCCGCACTTCCTGGGCGGGCACCACGTGGCCACGATGATTGAAGAATACGGGTTGAACCCCAATAAATTTTTAAAAGAAAAAACCGCTCACCTCAAACAATTAAGAAAGAGGAAGGAGATGGGGCACGAGCACCCAAAACATAACAGATACTAGCCGGATAACAAGACAAAAGCAGGCGGCCGTCAAATCACTTCAAAACAAACTTCTTTAACGCAAAGATTGCGCCGGCTGAAACCACGAGCAGGGGCACGACCACCATCGCTACCGCACTCCAACTCTTCAGGCAGTGCTCGCACGAGGTGAGCCCCCAAATCCATAACAACACGCCCGCCAAGCCCAAAGCCAGCCCTGCCAGACCCGGCCAGGCAAACTCACGGATTTTTTCCGCTACTCCCTCAAGGCCGGCGCCCCCGGATTCGCCCACGGGCGACGACTCAACCACTTTGCCCTGGGCCTTCTTGACCGCTTCCCCGACCTCTTTGTCGGGCCAGCCCGCGTCCGCCAACGCCTTTGAAACCTCGGCGTCGCTGAAACCGTCCGCAAAACACTTCTTCGCGTAATCAACTGCTTCCTTTGCAACCATGACAATCACTTAACCTCACTCAAAACAAGAATAAAAAGAGTTTGGAGCGACTTTTTCTTTTGGGAAAAGAAAACCTCGATTAAAAGAAAACCATTTAGCACCCTATAGCCCCGAGCGATGCCCATCTTTTCTTTTGGAAAAAGAAAAGCTAGGCGCACCAAAAGAAAACAAGCAGAAAATAGCCCCGAGCAGATTCATAACCAAACTTCTTTTATAAAAGAAGTCTTGTAAAGCTTTGCTTTACGAGGCCCGCAAAAACAAAGTTTTTGCTGGGTTTATCAAGAAAACTTCCCGAAACTCATAGCCCCGAGCAGATTCGAACTGCTGTCTACAGCTCCAGAGGCTGTCATCCTTGACCGCTAGACGACGGGGCTGGATAGCAGTATTATTGGAAAAGAGGCGGGAAAAAGCTTACGCTTTGACTTCCATCTTGCCGAAGCGGCCAAGCGTGAGTTGCGGCTTGTCCTGCCACTCGTTCACGTAAGCGTTCTCTATGTGGATAAAGTCGCCTTCCTTCACCTTGTCGATGTTGTCGTTCCACAACACGAGCGTCATCGTGCCCGAGTCGTCCTTCACGGTTACGTCGCACACGCGGAGTTGGCGGCCCATCTTGTTGATTTCACGGGTTTCACCGATTCCGACGATCTCCGCCTCGAGTTCGACGTTGCCCGTTCCGGGAGTCAAATCACTTATCTTCACTCTCAAAACCTCCTATAATACAACTCCTTAAAAGAAGCGTTTTTCTTAACGAATATGTTGAAACTAATAAAAAAGGGTTGGTTGGCCATGAAACTAAAGCAATACTTAAAGGAATTGAGCGAACTGCACGCACCCACCGGCGAAGAACGCGAAGTAGCCGAATACATGGAAAAACACTTCAAGCGCGCCGGTTTCAAGGTGCGCCGCGACGTCCTCGGAAACGTGCACGCCGTAAAGGGGCGGGGCAAGAAGGTAATGGTTGCCGCGCACATGGATGAGGTTTCGCTGGCCGTTTCCTCAATCACGAAGGAGGGATTCCTGCGGTTCGTCAAAGTGGGCGGGCTCTACAATGCAACCATCGGCACGCGCCGCGTAACCGTTCACGCCAAGAAAATGATTCCCGGCATAATCGGCATGAAGGCGCCGCACCTCATGAAAAAAGAAGACCTGCAGAAGGTGCAGGAACACGAAGAAATGTATATTGACGTGGGAGCCAAGGACGAGGCGGAAGCCGGGAAATGGGGCATCCGGCCCGGAACCAACGTCAGCTTTGATGCCGAATTCCACGAATTCCCGAACCACCGCATAGTCGGAAAAGCGCTGGACGACAGAGTTGGTTGCGCAATACTCCTCGTCTTAGCCGACGAAATCAGCTCACCCAACTGCGAACTCCACCTCGTCGGAACCGTGCGCGAGGAAACCGGGTTGTTCGGGGCCGGCACCGCCGCGTACGGAGTCAAACCCGACTTTGCAATAGCCGTGGACGTCACCCTCGCCTGCGGTTCCCCAGACATCACCGCCGAAAAAGTCCCCGCCGAGTTCGGGAAGGGACCCGTAATCAACGTCGTGGAAGCAAGCGGCCGCGGCCTCATCATGCCCCACGACCTCGTTGAATGGATTGAAAAAATGGCCGCGAAAAACAAAATCAATCATCAATACGAAGTCGCCGAAATGGGGGCAAGCGACGCCTCCCGCATGCAATACATGGAAACCGGCGTGCTCACCGCAAGCATCGGCGTGCCCTCGCGATACCTCCACTCCATCTCCGAAATGATTGACCTCCGCGACGCCGAAAATGCGGCCAACCTCCTGAAAGCCCTCGTAAAGGAATTCAAGAACTACAAATGAATTACTTAACGCGAATCAAACGGGTTCAACGCCCCCTCAAAAAAAACGAAGCCCTGCTCCTCGCCGCCCCCCGCTACAACCCCAACGCCTACTGGCTCACCGGAACGGAAGCCGGTTACGCCCTGCTCTTCACCCGCGACCAAGCCGAACTCTACGCCTTAAACGAGCACGCCGACTACTCCAACAAAAAAATCAAGAACTTCACCAAAAAACAACTCCCCGAATTCCTTAAACAAAACAAAATCAAGGCGCTTCACTGCGACGCCGCCTCGCTCGCAACCGCCCACGAACACGCCCCAAAACTCACCAGAAAAATCGAGTGCCTCCGCGAAACCAAGGACGAACACGAAAAAAAACTGGTCCGCGAAGCCCAGCGCGCAACCAAGCAAATTGTTTCCGCCGCGCTCCAAAAAAACCTGTACGGCAATACCACCAACCGAATCGCTGGGCTGCTCGAACTCCAAGCACGCGAACTCGGCCACGCCCTCGACTCATTCCCGCCAATCGTCGCCGTCAACGCCGATTCGGCTACGCCGCACGCAACGCCAAACAACGAGAAATATCGCAAAGGCGACGTGCTGCTGATTGACTGCGGGTGCACCGCCGAAAAGTATTGCGGCGACTACTCAACCACGGTTTACGAGGGACGCAACCCCAAAATCCTGGAAACCCTTGACGCAATCAAACAAGCCAAGAAAGCCGCGGAAAAACTCGCCAAGCCCGGCACGAAAGCCCACGAACTCACGAAAGCCGCCAAAAACGTCTTGCAGGAACGCGGGTTGCACAAGCGATTCGACGAAATAGGATTGCAATTGGGCCACTTCATCGGGTTGGAAGTGCACGACTGCGCCCGGCGCTTGAACGACGTCACCCTCAAGAAAGGCATGTGCTTCACGATTGAGCCCGGGGTTTACGGGGATTACGGCGCGCGCTTTGAAGACGTCACAATCTTATAATTAAAACCCCCAAACTAGTGCATGGCTGGAAAAGAGGCAATGCGGCGGGGCCCATACGATTCCCTAGCCGAAGGCGTAATCGAGTCCGGGCACCTGAAACCCAACTATCACTTCAACGGCCGCCCAACCCTTGGATTCGGGATAAAGCACTACCGCGGAACCCCGGAACACGTTTACGGAATGTTCGACGAAGGCGTACCCGAAACCGCGAAGGCGCGCTTCTTCATAACCGCCATACAAAAAAGGAAACCATTCCTGCAATACACCATAGACCAAAAACTAATCGTCAAGAAACCAAACGTCTTGTTGAGGGTGGTCAGCACCATCCTCGGCTACCCTTACGCAAAAATAAAGGTAAAAAAGGAACACCGGCGGATAATCGAGGAAGCAACCGGAAAAAGAATAGGCGAGGTAAACGCCCGCAACATATCGGACCGCACTGCAATCAAAATACTCGACAAAATCCTTGAGAGGAAGGGGGCAGTTGCCAGAACACCCGAACGCCCGAAACGGGTAGCGTGATGAAAGTGAACAACCGTCTCGCAGTAATAGACAAGAAATTGTGCGCCCCCGACCGGTGCGGCCACGAGTGCGCCGCCAACTGCCCCGTGAACAAACTGCGCCAGGAATGCGTTGTCGTCGAAGAAATCGTGCGAATAGACGAAAACCTTTGCACGGGGTGCGGCATCTGCGTAAAGAAGTGCCCGTTCCACGCAATCACGATAATCAAGAACGCGGCGCCCGACCCCGAAAAACTGGTTTACTCCTATGGGGCGAACTCCTTCAAGTTGTACGGCCTCGCCCTCCCGCGGAAAGGCGTTACCGCGATGATAGGTGAGAACGGCTGCGGAAAAAGCACGAACGCAAAACTCTTGTCCGGCGCCCTCACGCCCCAAAACCTGCCCACCGCCGAACTCAGGGAATACTACAAACAGGAACACGGCATCGCCTTCAAGCCCCAGGAGCTTCACGCCGGCGTCAAGGGAAAGGTTAACGAGTTACTGGAAAAAATTGATGACGGCCAGCTCAACGAACTCAAAAAACTCTTTGACTTGGACAAGGTCTGGAACCGCGAGTTCAAGCACTTGAGCGGCGGCGAACTCCAAAAAGTGGTTGTCGCGGCGACCCTCATGCAGGACGAGCAGGCATTTGTCTTGGACGAGCCCTTCGCGTTCCTGGACTACGTTTACCGCATCCGCCTCATAAACTACTTGAAGGAAAAATTCTCGAACAAAAACGTGTTGCTCATAGACCACGACATCTCTCTGCTCTCCTACGTATCCGAAAACGCTTACCTGCTCTACGGCGTGAACGGCGCCTTCGGCTCCGTGTCCCAGTCCTATGCAACCGACCGCGCAATCAACATGTTCCTGGAAGGATTCATCGCCCCCGAAAACGTGAAGTTCCGCGGCCAACCCATAAAATACAAGTCGTACAACGAGGAAAAACTCGGAGACGAATTATACGTTTTGCAACCCGCCCGCGTAAAATTCGAGTCGTTCACCGTGGAAAACAAGCACTCCCTTACTCTCCATCAAGGCGAAATCGTGGGCGTGGCCGGCCCCAACGGAATCGGCAAAACCACCTTAATCAAGGAATACTGCTCGCAGGACCCCGACAACCTCATACTCAAGCCCCAAATCCTGGAACGCGGCGACTTCCTCGCCGCCAAATACATGCGCACTGACTCGCCGTTCACTCAGATATTCGTGGAAGACATGGGGCTCAAGCAACTTGAGTATTACAAATTGAATGACTTGAGCGGCGGCGAACTCCAGAAAATCCGCGTCTTCGAATGCCTCTCCTCGGAAAAACACAACGTTTACGTGTTAGATGAGCCCACCAACATGCTTGACGTGAAGGCACGCATTTCGTTGTCAAAAATGCTGCGCGAAAAAGCAAAGGAAGGCAAAGCCGTTCTCGTAGTGGACCACGACCTGGAATTCTTGTTGAACACTGTTGACCGCTTGATCGTGATGGACGGCGAACCCGCGGAACGCGGCGAAGTAAAAGGCATTTACCACAAGGACGAAGGCGTGCGCCTCCTCCTCAAAAAATTTGATTTGACTTACCGCCGCGACCCCCCCACCAAACGCTTGAAGTTGAACAAGGCGGGAAGCCAGAAGGACGCCGCACTCAAAAAGAGCGGGGAATTCGTGGAAACAAGATGAACAAAAAACTAATCAAAATTTTTTTATGCGTTTGGCTGGCGGCGTTCGCAGTCATGGCGGCAATATGCTTGTTCGTGCCACGGGAAGCATACCCCGAAACCCTGTTGCGAACCCTGATAATAATCCTAATCACCCCCATGCTGGCGTTCAACGTCTGGAAATTGGCGAACTACGACGAAACAAAAAAAGCGGTCAACTGGCTGCAAAACAAGTTTACGTTCAAGAAAAAATACGAGTGAAAAAAAAATGCTGGAAAAAGCGTTTAAAGCATTCAACGACTTCCTCAAATTCAAGCCGGGCCCGCAACAAAGCAAATCCGGAAAAAAGCGCATCCCTCCAAACAAGCCGGGTTCCGGAATCGTTCTGGTGGAATGAGAGGTATACTTGCCTAAATCTTGCCCCAACATGGCGGAATTAGGAGCAAATTAAAAACAAGCATAACCTTAAAGTTAATACTAACTTAAAATTTTTGAAGTTGTGGTTTATGTGACAAAAAAGGACACAATCCAAAATATTGACTACGCCATCATCGCTCAAGCCCACACCCCTATGTATCTTATTCACAAATACTGGGCAAGAAAACCCCACAACGTGGTTGCCGATTACATAAAACATTACTCAAAGGAGGGGGAAATAGTTCTCGACCCCTTCGGTGGTTCCGGCGTTACTGCTATGGAAGCTATAAAGGCAGGACGAAAAGCAGTTTCAATAGACCTAAATCCGATGTCAGCTTTCTTGATTGAAAATACGCTGAGCCAAATAAGCCCTCGGGAAATTGAGGCAGAGTTCAGTAAGCTTGAGGCCAAGTTGAAAGATCACATCAACGACCTGTATGAAACCAAATGCCCCAAGTGTGGCAAAAAGGTCGTCGCTATTTGCCTGCACTGGGAAAAAGACAAACCAAACAAGGTAATGTTCGAGTGCGATTCTTGCAACATAAAGAGAGGAAAGGATGTTGATAACTTTGACCTCAAAAAAATCAAAGAGGCAGAAGTGTTAAAACCAAAACACTATCCCCAAAGCGGATTAGCTTACAACGGCAACAAATTCATGAAAAGAGAGGGCAAAGAAACTATTGCCGAGTTATTCACCAAGAGAAATCTTTATTCTCTATCGATACTGTTCGATGAGATTGAAAAAATTGAAAATAAGAAACTTCAAAACGTCTTCAAGTTTGCTTTTACATCAATGGTGCATTTAGCCAGCAATATGACACCAGTTCGTCCAACGAGACAGTTTAGCTCGTTTTGGGCACTTCAAAGCTATTGGACGCCCCCGGTATACATGGAGTCTAATGTCTGGATGCTGTTTGAGAGTGCGGTCTTGGGCAAGCAGGGCGTCCTAAAGGGAAAGGAAGATGCAGCTAATCAAATAACAATTTACAAAAAAGCGAAGACTTTTGAGGAGTTGAACGATGGCGCGAACATCCTTTTCGAAACTGCAAACGCACTTGAATTAAACAAAATAGTCCCAAAAAACTCTGTCGATTACATCTTTACAGACCCGCCCTATGGCGGCGCAGTTCAATATTTTGAATTGAGCACGCTTTGGGCTTCTTGGCTCGGGATGGACTTAGATTACGCAGACGAGATAACCATAAACAGCCAGCAGGAAAAGGACTTTGACTACTACCACAAGATGCTCAAATCTGCTTTTAGAGAAATGTATCAAGTGCTAAAACCCGGAAAATATCTAACTTTGACTTTTCATAGCACCGAGATTGCGGTGTGGAATTCAATCATCAAGGCGGTTATTCTCAACGGTTTTGACTTGGAGAAAATTGTTTATCAGCCTCCAGCAAGAGCTTCGGCAAAGGGACTCTTACAACCGTACGGTTCGGCAGTTGGAGATTATTATATTCGCTTTAGGAAGCCCGATGTAGAAAAATTGCTCTCCGAAAGAGCTATGGATAAGGAAACATATGAACGAGAAGTTGTCATGGCCGCAAAAGGCATTATAGAGGAACGTGGCGAGCCAACAATCTACCAACGCATCCTAAATGGAATAATGGTAGAGTTGAAAGGCGGTCGGAACGTTCCAATCGGTGCAAAAAATGTAGAGGATGTCCTCAAAGAGCACATAGGCAAAGAATTTGAGCTCAAAAATATTAAGGATGCAAAAGGCAAAACTACCGGCAAAGCCTGGTGGCTAAAAGGACGGGACTATACCAATTTTTCAACTCCTGCCCTAAGTGAGCGGGTTGGAAAAACTATACTACAAGTCCTGGATAGGAAAGTTAAGGCATCATTTGATGACATATTACAAGAAATTTTCATCCAATTCCCAAACGCACTAACACCAGACACTGCGGACATCAATTCAATACTAGAAGAATATTCGGTTAAGACGTCAGACGGAAAATGGCGTTTGAAGCCAGAACAACAGAAAATCCAGAGAGATACCATCCATAATCTTATGATTTACCACCTTGCCGAACTTGGAAAAAAAGCGGGCTTCAAGGTGTGGATAGGTTCTCAAGAGCAAAAGTCTAAGGTCAAAAACAAGCCGTTATCTGAAATATGCGACCGCATACCTGTGTTCCGTTTTGTTCCGCAGGATAGCCTCAGCCTGGAGAG
>Ga0210018_1000496_pt1 | contig 19992 bp, 18 predicted proteins | sample CryGeyCG2014_010_2_FD_183967 | JGI IMG/M metagenome (GOLD analysis project Ga0210018, IMG submission 183967) | Groundwater microbial communities from aquifer - Crystal Geyser CG09_land_8/20/14_0.10 (SPAdes) (version 2) | ecosystem: Environmental > Aquatic > Deep subsurface > Groundwater | place...
CTTTCAGAAAAAGCATTAGGTGCGGGATGTCAAACCCAGGTAAGGTCCTTCGCTTTGTCTCGAATTAAACCACACGCTCCCCTGGTTGTGCAGCTCCCCGTCAATTCCTTTGAGTTTTAGCCTTGCGGCCGTACTCCCCAGGCGGCTCGCTTAACGCGTTAGCTTACGACACCCATCCCACACCATTTTTGCCTCCCAAAAACTAGCTTTTGGGTTGAACCAGAGAAAATTCTGTTATCAACCGCGGCGCTGTGCCCGAATAGGGCAGGGCTATTCGCCCTTGCGCCGCCACTAGTTCTGAGCCGCAAAAATGGTGAGGGACAGGCATCTAGCGAGCAGAGTTTACGGCTAGGACTACAGGGGTCTCTAATCCCTTTCGCTCCCCTAGCTTTCGTCCCTCAGCGTCAGAAGTTTTTTAGGTGTTTGCCTTCGCCCTTGGCGTTCCTCGCGATATCAACGCATTTCACTGCTTCACCGCGAATTCCAACACCCCCAAAAACCCTCAACCCCGCTCATCTCTTGTCTTTTTCCAAAGTTAAGCCTTGGTCTTTAAAACAAGATGCAGCGGGGCGCCTACGAAACGCCTTACGCCCAATAAATCCGGATAACGCTTGCACCCTACGTTTTACCGCAACTGCTGGCCCCGCACCAAATTTGCGGTTCCCTTGGACTATCTCTTCACCCTGTTTTAGCAGGGGTCTCGCGTATAGTCTCTGAGGACTCTCTCAAGTTAGACTTGAGGTTGCCTGCTGATTGCCATGGTGCGCGTCTGTCTACACAGAATAATTTGCGGACACATCAAGGTTTTCCAGCATATAGCGAGATTTTCTTTCATCACATTACTGCGATGACTACGCGCCTCCAGCCTCCTACACCAAATTGGTGCGGGGCTGGCACGTAGTTAGTGAGTGCTTATTCGCTGTGCATTATGCACAGTAAAAGAAGTTTACAACCCGAAGGCTGTCATCCTCCACGCGGCGTCGCGTCGTCAGGCTTTCGCCCATTGCGAACGATTCCCGGTTGCTGCCACCCGTAGGTGTAGGGGCCGTGTCTCAGTCCCCTTGTGGCTGACCGACCTCTCAGTCCAGCTACCCGTCATTGCCTTGGTAGGCCATTACCCCACCAACAAGCTGATAGGACGCAGGCTCCTCCTTCGGCGACCAGTTATGGCCTTTCTATTGCGCTCCGCGCACTCATCAACGAATTACTAATTTTTTACGAATATCCGAATTCGTAAATTCGTCTCGGATTCGTTATTCGTTGATAATGTGCGAAGCACAAGACTTATCCAGGATTACCCCCGCTTTCGCGGGGTTATCCTTAACCAAAGGGTAGATTCCTACGCGTTACTCACCCGTCTGCCGCTGACGCAACCCACAACATTCAACCCTCGACAAAGTCAACTTTCAACTTACTAAAATCAACTATTTGAAGACAATAACTTTCTGGAGAAACCACCTATTTGTTTCTTAATACTTTCAGCCTTTAAAACCAAGTCATTAAACTTTTCTTCGTTTATTAATTTAACTGATAAAGCTACATCCAAACAAGCTACTGCTTCGTTAATTGATCCTAAAGAATTTTCCAAATATCTATTAAAGTCTTTATCAGATCTTTTTGCCGATCCTTCTGCAATATTCAGTATCATTGATAATGAACATCTCTTAAGTTGATCGACTAGATAAAAATATTCTCTAGGAAATCTTTTTGTTATTTCAACAATCTCGCGATGAAAACTCTTTGCCTCTTGATAAACTTTAAAATCAAGAAACCTAAAAGTTTTCATTTACTTCAATTATATGAAGTCGTTTGTTGATTGTCGATAGTTGACTGTTGAGTCGAAGACTCAATGTTGCGGGCTACGCCCGCTCGACTTGCATGCCTAAGGCACGCCGCCAGCGTTTATCCTGAGCCAGGATCAAACTCTCAAACATGCAACACTGAACCACAGAATTGTCCGCAGAACCACAGAAATCTCTGTGAAATCTGTGTACTCCTCTGTGTTCTCTGTGTTGCAATCTTTCCTGTCACATCTTGATTGTCAAGGTGCTGGTATGAAATGAAAAAGCCCCGCCAAGCGGGGCTAAAAAACCTGCCTCGCCGAAGTCTTGGACGAAGGCGGGCCCCTTTTCTTGGTCAAAACTTCTAGGTCATACCAAAGATATAATAACAAACAAAGGAGGCTTTGTCAATATCCAGGTTGAAGATAAAGCCCAAAATTGGTATAATTTAAAAGGTTTTTGGCCCCATCGTCTAGTGGTTTAGGACATAAGGTTTTCAGCCTTAGAACCACGGTTCGAATCCGTGTGGGGTCACTTGAAAATACCATTCGACAGAATCATTTCATGGGTATTTTCAAGTGTAAACATCTCAAAAATGAAATGGTTTGTGTATATCGTTCGTGGCAAAGATGATTCTTTATATACTGGAATTACAACTAATATCTCTAGAAGAATCAGGGAACATAATAATAAAACTGGAGCCAAGTCGTTAAAAGGAAAATTACCAGTTAAACTGGTTTATCAAGAGGAGTATACAAACCAAAGAGAGGCGGCCGAGAGAGAAAGAAACATTAAATCTTGGACGAGGAAATACAAATTAAAATTGATTTTAAATAATAAGGGTAATCTCTAGAAAGACTAATCTTTCTAGGGGTTTACCCTGAAAATTTGTTTGCGAAAATTTTATTTTCGCAATAGATGCTTCGCATACAAATTTTTAGGGCCCGTAGCTCAAGGGTAGAGCGCCAGCCTTTTAAGCTGGGCGTTGGAGGTCCGAGTCCTCCCGGGCTCACCCGATTGCCGGGTGGTGTAACGGTAGCACGTCTGCCTTTGGAGCAGAAAATTCTAGGTTCGAATCCTAGCCCGGCAGCCATGATTAAACTTGACGCCAGGGAGTTAAGAACCACTGAACCTACAGAAGACCAGTTGAAAAAAATAAAAAGAAATCCAATTTATCTTGTTTTGGATAATGTTTTGGATACCTATAACGTCGGCGCCCTTTTTCGCCTGGCAGATGCGGTTTCTGCCCAAAAAATTTATCTTTGCGGCCAAACGGAAACTCCGCCAAACCCAAAAATTAAAAAGGCTTCGGTCTCAACCTGGAAATGGGTTCCTTGGGAGTATTCAAAAAGTACTCTTTCAGTCGTCAAAGCATTGAAGAAAAAAAGTGTTCAAATAATTGCGGTTGAGCAGCAAAAAGGAGCAATTTCCTACAAAGATTTACAGCCGAAATTTCCCGTCGCCGTAGTTTTAGGCAACGAAACGTACGGCATCACTAAAGACGTCTTAAAACAAGCCGATATAGTTGTTGAACTGCCAATGTGGGGTGTAAACAAAAGTCTAAATGTAATGGTGACAGCGGGAATAGCGCTCTACAAAGTAATGGAAAGCTTACCCTGAGTTTGTAAGGTAGCCTTGTAAGGAGCCTTGCAAGGTGAGACCTTGTAAAGCCAAAATGCTTGTGTTATTATGGTTTTAGATATGCCTGCTCGAAACGCGATCAAAGAATACCAAGAAAACGGCTTCTATCATCTTTACAACCGTGGAGTAGAAAAAAGACAGATCTTTCTTGATGGTCAAGACTATGCGGTTTTTCTAAAATATCTTAAAGAATATCTTCTCCCTAAAGATGAGCTGAATTTAAACCAAAAGCTCTCTGCTCCTAATCTTTCCTATAAAGAAAAAGATAAAATCCTTAAATTGCTTCGTTTAAATAATTTTGCTGACGAGATTAAGTTTCTCGCCTACTGTCTTTTACCTAACCATTTCCATTTTCTTATTCAACAAAAAGACGCCAAATCTATTGATAAATTCATGCAATCCCTCTGTACTCGATACACCATGTATTTCAACCGCAAATACAAAAGGGTTGGGTCTTTGTTTCAAGCAGTCTATAAGGCAGTCCTCATTGCTTCTGAAGAACAATTCCTACACCTTTCTCGCTATATCCACAAACAAGCCTTAGCCTTGCAAGTAGCCTTGCAAGGTGAGACCTTACAAAGCCCCTTGCAAAGCCAACCGTCCCAACCGTCTTCGTATCCGGAATATCTTGGAATAAGAAAAACGGATTGGGTACACCCAGAAGAAGTCCTAAGCTACTTCTCTAACACCAACCCTGCCCTATCTTATGAGTTTTTTGTTAAAGAAGAAGATAACCTAGAAATAATACAAAGCATCATTATCGAAGATTAGCCTCGCAAGGTGAGACCTTGTGTGCTTGTAGGACTGGCCTTGTGCAAAGTAATGGAGAGCTTGCCCTGCCTGCCCGCCGAAGCATTAGCGTAGGTGGGAGCGGAGTCGAAGGGTGATGGTCTCGGCTGGAATCATTCTTTACCAACTCGTCCCTCTACTCTCCTCTTAACAAACTCTTGTTCACCTGTTATTATTATCTCGCAATGCCTGAAGATTCCCGCCTTGCTATTTTACTTTCAAAACAATTCTTAACCGTTATTCTCTCCCTTTCTCTTTTCTTTGGAGGCATTATCCTTTTATTAGCCAAAATTCCTGGTTGGAGTTTATTTTTTGGTCTAATCTTAATTCCTCTGGGAACTGCATTTACCATCTTTACCCTTGATGAAGTTGCCAGAAATTTAATTGTTCCCCCACCGTATAAGTCAGTTAAATGCAAGGTTTGTGGTAAATCTACTTATGCCAAAGAAAGCGAAGAAGATGTAATCTGCGGTCGCTGTCGGGAAGATATCTCGGAAAAAATTTTAGAAGAAAAAAGTTAACTCTTTTTTTGCTTGTCAAAATCGTCTTTTGCCCGAGTATATCCATCCAAAAATCCATCTTTTTGGGCAATTCTTATTCCAAAAACATAAGAAATCCCTACCACCAAGGCAATAATTCCCGCCAAAAGTAAAACTATTGCCTGAATATATCCCTGCCAATATAAAACTCCGGCAACAGCCAAAAAGAAAGCCAAAACGACACCCAAAAGCCGATTTATTCGTTCAGGAGTTAGTCCTTTTCTCATCTCTCTTATCCTACCACCCCAAAAATCTTAAAGTCAATACTCACAAAAGATTTATGTTATCATTAATCCGATGGTTTCCATCCTCCTTCCCATCTCAAACACCGAAAATCCCAAATTAATTGACCGATGCCTTAAGGCACTTGCCAAACAAACTTACAAGAACTTCGAAGTCCTAATTGTAACCTCAAAGAATTCTGCCCAAAAAATCTCCCACATCATCAAAAAATATCCTTTTATTAAGATTTTCAAGAAGGACCTTGGTAAAAACGCTGCTCGTAACTTTGCCGCTCAAAAAGCCAAAGGTAAATATCTTCTTCATCTTGATGCTGAAGAGAAAGTAAAAGTTATTTCCGAAATGAATCGAGTTTCCTCTCAATTCGTTATTTTAGATATCGCCAATAAAAAAAGATTTTTGGCCAAACTTTTAATAGGCCCTAATACCCATCCTGTTATTTTGAAAGAGTTTTTATCATTCTGTCAAAAAAGAGGTCTGCGGGTAGAAACTATTATCCCCCTTGATGTCAGTTTGCCTATCTGGCTAAACTTGCTCCCTCAGAAACTGGCAGAAAAATGCTTCCCTCTTCTCTATCGAATTGATTTGGTTTTAGCCAAAATCATCCCTCCAGGCCGGTATTTGCTAAAACTTGTCGAAACCGCCTACTTGGCTTAAACCTCCTCATCTTTTTCCCAAAAATTTATTAGTGGCTTGACCAACCTTTTTTTAAGACCTGTCCGGAAAGTTGTTGCTAACCGGGCAGTAAGACGCCCTTTCCAAAAAAGTCCTTCTAAAACAAAACCTATCAGGAAAATTAAGGTCAAAAGAGAAATCGCTTTGGCAGCATAAATAAACCAGGGTTGACGCAATCTCAAAATTACCTTTGCACCAGCAGGAAGAGGTGGTAAGCGCATCAGCATCAATCCCGGACCCCCGCGATAAATTTTCAGTTTTTTCTCTGTGCCCTCAGTGATCACGGCCTTCCAATCAGGATAAAAAGCCTCTCGCCAATAAAGACTTGTTCCGGCAGGAATTGACTCAGTCAAAATAAACTCTACCTTATCTGGATAGTCTCTTTTAACTAAAACTTCCAGGTCTTTTCTTTCCTTCCCTTCACCCAGCCAGTTAATTAAACTATTCAAAAACTTTACCTCTTCTTTATTTTCCTTATCTTGGGCATGGGCAACAAGATTCATGCCTGACCAAACAACCCTACCTTGACCGTATTGACCAGCAACAATCAGGGAACGCCCTTTAACAGTTAAAACCGGCCTTGCCCAATCTCTCAAATCCCCAACCGGGGCGGAAACCCCCCAAGGCACATCACCCCAGACAAGAGGAGCAAATTTACCAACTTCTACTTCTCCCCCTATTTCTTTATTTTCCAAACGAAAGTCTTTTGTTTTGCCAAAATTCGTCCACTCAAGGACTTTTATAGGTAAAACTTCAGGAGCGCTCTTCGTCTCCCAATCCGCAGCAGCATACTGCCAGCCAGTATCGACAAAAATCGCTCCTCCTTCTTTTACATACTTATCCAACCTTTCCCAAGCTCGACTCTGATTTTTATAGGAATAGCCATGAAGAAAAACGATATCAAATTCTTTCAGCTCTTCTAAGGAATAATCATCTATTTTTTCTTTGCCTTCAACCAAGAAAAATTGCTCATAAGGCAAGGCTCCCTTATTACCTAGTCGAAAGATCTGAGTATAAGCCCCTCTTTTGAAACTACCAATAACCAGTATTAACGGTTTGTCAGAAAGGCTGGCTAATTTCTCTCCTTCTTTAAACCGCAAAAACGCTAAATCCCCTCTTTTGGCTACTTCTTCCCATAAATCAGAAGGGTACCTTCCTAAAGGATCATTTTTAAGATCAAGAAAAATATAATTAATCCCAAACCATTTAGCCAATTCTGAAACCTCTTCTGGTTCTATCCCCTCTTGAGTATAAAAAACTTCTTGTTGCTGCCCCCACATTCCATGAATTAGAGAAAGCTGATTTGTATAAACAGCAAGCTGAGGAATATTGCGGTGAAAGTTTAACCCCTGAATAATCCAACCTAGCCGGGGTGAAACATCAACTCGAGTGCTTTCATCAAGTAACAATCCTGCTAAAAGCCCATCTGAACCAGTAAGACTGGTCATCGAAATTCCACCCTTGCTTATAAAAATCTTTGGCCAATTTTCCAACCGCAATTGCTCAGCCACACCTTCAACTATCCCTTGACAAAAATAATCTTCCTCTTCGTGTCTTTGACAACCCAAAACAAAAGCTTCCACCATGGTGGGGGTTGGCTCTTCTGTCCTACATAATTCTGGTTTCAAAATCTTTTCTCCTTTAAATTGAGCGCATCGGGAAAGAAACTCAGTAATATTCAATTTCTCCCGCGCCTTTTTAATCTGACACAACTTGGGTTTTGAAAAGTCGGTATCCTCAATTAAACAGGGATCATCGGCTCTCTTATCCCAGATATCACGAATGTCAAAATGGACTGGGTCAGGTCCGTAGTTTAGATAAAACTCATCGTCAGATGAAACATTTCGGAAAAAGCCAACCAAAAAAACCATTAAAATAAAGCTTAAGGAACAAATCAAAAAGGAACGAAGCTTTTCCTGCTTCAAAAAGAAAAAGGCGCTTTTGAAAATTGCCCAAAGGGCAAAAGCGGCAACAATTGGAAGAAAAATGGCGGTGGTTGGAAGAAAAACCCGGATAGAAAAAAACTGAGCCAGAGACGGGGAAATCTTGGCCAAAAAGGTAAGGGGAAGCAAAAACCCAACATTAATAATCCCTAACCAGCTTATTATTCCTAGGGCTGGTATCTTTCGAGAATATCTAAAGGCCAGAAGAATCCCTAAAATAGACAGCCCCCAAATAAGAATGGGAATCGAAATGTTCCGATAAGCAGCGTAAGCAGGATCAAGAGTAATTTTAGTGAGACTTAAAAAGCCTTGCCAGAAAATTGGCGGACCAAGAGACGGGTCAAGGTTAAGAAATCCTTCTCGATTGGCCAACGTCATATAGCGATAAAAAGGGGCAAGCCAAAAAAGAAGAAGGGCAAAACCTACTCCTCCAACCGTAAGTAAGGCTAAAATTCCTTTTTTTAATCGAGAAAAAAATGGCAAAGAAAGACTGGAAAGAAAAACATAAAGGGCCATCAAAGTAACCAACCCCATTCCGGTCGCGACATGAGTTAAGGTGGTTACTCCAAAACCCAAAATTGTCAGAAAAAACCAAAAACGAGAATGCTCATTTTTGCTCTTTAAAGATGAAAAGTAAAAATCAAAGAAAATAAAAGTAAAAACAAAAAAGGGAAAAGAAAGATTATAAGAAAAAAATCCCCAATCATAAAGCCAAGACCAAGAAAGAGGAGTTAAAAGATAAAAAATTGCTCCTATCAAACCAATGGTTTGGTTTTTTAGCCTCGTCCAGCAAAATAAATAGATAGCCAAGGCAGTCAAAGGAATGCTTAGAAAGCCTAAAAGCCTAAAAGCCTGAATTAAAGTAAGACTACTTATTCGATGGAGCAAAACCACTAAAAAATGAGCCAAAATCGAATAGCCTTGGGTAAAAGAAACCCCTCCGCCTTGAAAAGGATACCAAACAGGAATTTTAGGAAAATAGTGATTAAGCCAAGAAATAAAGGTAAGAGCATTAGAACTGTCATTGCCCAACAAGCGCCCCTCCACCCATCTAATAGTTGGCTCAGCAATCAAAATTTTATAGCCTAAAAATTTATAGCCCAGAAGATAAGCAAGGGCAAAGATGAGAAAAACTCCCAAAACAAAGTAGCCAAATTTTACCAAGATGATAAGAATTTTGCCTAACTTAGTTGTCTGTCTTCTCATATTTTTTTATCGCTAAAAAGTGGACGCCTGCTCCAGGGAGCCAACTTAAAAATTTTGATTCAGCATAGCTAATAAAGGCAATTGTTGCTTTTAGAGCTTTTAGTCCTTGGCGATAAAAACCGGGTTTTGCTTCTTCTAAATAGGTTTCAATCGAAAAAGGCACGTTTTTTCCTCGTAAGGCTAGTAGGTTAAAATAGGCAATATCAACTAGTTGATTAAAAAAATGTCCGCTCCAGCGCATCTTAACCACCAGCAGTTTGGCTGTTTTTAGTATATCTTTTAATTGCCCTCGGGTAAACCTTTGAAGATGTCCTCCGTATTTTTCTTTGGCTTGCCAGCCAAAGACGGCCAAAATTCCATGGAGAGTAAAAAGATTACCTTCGCAAGGAACATAAGAATGAAAAATCCCTCCTGGTTTAAGAACACGGTAAACTTCTTTTAAAGCTTTTGGAGGTTCCTCAAGATGCTCTAAAAGGTCAAAGCTTACTACCCCATCAAAAGACTCATTCTTAAAAGGCAAATTGTAAATATCGCCAAGTAAAAATTTAACTCCTTCTGGCTTCCTGCAAGCTATCATAATTGCCTTTTTGCTAATATCACAGCCATAAACTTCAAGATCAGGACGATAGAATTTGATTGCCTTTGCCATTCCTCCCCCGCCGCAACCAGCTTCAAGCACTTTTCCTCTTCTCCCTTTTAGGTCCTCTAAACAGTAGCTTAAGCGCAAAGCACCTAAATAAGTTGGCTTAAGCCTAACTTTACCCGCTCCCCAAAGCTTGGTCTCATAATCAAATTTTCCTTTGTTCATACTTTTCTACTACCTCTTCAAGAGCATCGGATAAAATCTTGTTGTGATTCTCATAAGAAAATTTTCCTTTTGCTCGCCGGTAGCCTGCCTGCCCCATCTTTTCGTTCAAATTTTTATCCAACAAAAGATGAAGGATTTTCTTCTCAAAATCAGCCAAATTATAAGGCTTAGCCAAAAAACCGGTTTTCCCGTCTCTAACCGTTACCGTTGGTCCAGCATGATTCCAGGCAACTACTGGCGTCCCACAAGCCATTGCTTCAATGATTCCCATCCCAAAATCTTCCTCAGGTGAGGTATAAACATACAAAACCGCCTGAGAATAAAGCTTATCTAGGTTTTTCTCAGAAATAAGGTTGGTAAAAACAACTTTCTTTTTAAGACCCAAGTGAGAAACTATCTCTTTAAGATGGTCTGTATAGGCAGTTGGCGCCCCAGTAATCACTAAGGAAATGTTGGGAAAAGAGTCTTTTATTAAAGATAAAGCTTGGATAGCATCCTCAATTTTTTTCTGAGGATAGTGTCGATTGGTTAAAAGAATAAATGGTTTTTGAATCGTTCTTTTTCCAATTCTAATTTTTCCTTGCCACCGATTTTTATAACTTGGCAGTTTTTTCTTGGGATGACAACCAGCAGGACAAATAATAACCTTCTTTTGATAGGTTTTCTCTAAAATTTGGGCCATATAGTCACCATTAGCCAGAATTGCTTGAGCATTTTGAATGGAAATCCGATCAAGAAAAACCACTAATGGTTTAAAAACTCTTGCTAAGAAGTAGAAGATATTAAACGAACCCTTGCCAAATCCCACCTCTTGGTCTACCTTCCGAGGATAAATCAGTCTTGTTGGCTGAGCCAAATAGATAACATAGAGTTTGCCCAGGATTTTGCCAAGAAAAAAACAAATCAAAGGTCCTGGCTGATTGGCGCCAAAGAAAATATCGAATTTGGCAAACCGCCAAAAAGTAAAAGGAGTTAAAAAAACAGCCCCGGCAATCGCCAAAAAATCTCGTAAGGGAAAATTAAAAGAAAAAGGGGAGAAAAGAGAGTGAACTTTTGTCTTTTTAATTAAGTCAGGAAAGCAAGCTTTTTTATCAACCACCGGAGCAAAAAGAACAACCTTATGTCCCCGCTTAGTTAAACCGGCGGCCTCCTCCAAAACTAACTTTTCCCCTCCACCGGAAAAGAAAAAGCCTAAATGAAAGATAGCAATCTTTAATTTCCTTTTTCTCTTATCCATTTTTCAATTTCCTTTCCCCATCTCTCCCAAGGAAGATTGTTTTTAACATAATTAAATCCCTTCATAACTGTTTTTTTATATTCTTTTTTATTTTTAAAAAAATCCAAAACTGCCTTAGAATAATCCTCCACCCCTAGTCGGCAGACAACACCGATTTTTTCTTTTTCTAAAATCTCTGCCGCTCCAGAGCCTTGAGAAACAATTGAAATTTTTTTCTGACACAAAGCCTCAAAAGGAACAAAACCCCAAGATTGAGAAACCATAGCCGTCTGACCAACAGAAGGAAAAAGAACTAAATCAGCCAGACTATACCAAGCCCGGACAATCTCTGGAGGACAAAACCCAGCAAAAATAACTCTATCACCAACTTTTGACTTTTCACTTTTCATTCCGAAGGAATCTCGCGCAGCGAGCATTTTTAAATTTTCTTTATCTGGTCCTTCTCCAACCAAAAACAAAACAGCGTTTTTAATTGGGGGTAAAATTTTAGCCAAGACCTCTATTCCCAACCGTTGGTTTTTTTGGGGATGAAGTTTGCCAACCATTAAAAGAACAAACTTGCCATTGAGATGATATTTCTTTTTTAATTTCAAAATCTCTTCTTTATCGCTTTTTGAGAAAAAATCAAAATCTATTCCTAATCTTACTACTGTTGCTCTTTTCCCATACCTTCGCTTTACTTCCTGAGCGATTCCATTTGAATAAACAATAATCCTGTCAATTCCTTGAACAAAGAGCCTATCTAAAAAGCTATCAGCCACAAACCACATTAACCAATCAGAAAAATTCACTTCACTAATTCTTCTTCTCTTCGGCGGTTCGTTACAAAGCCAAACCACTTTTTTTCGGCAAAATCTCCCTACCACGGGAGCAATCCAATAGGCAGGCAAACTATGAGGAAACAAAATATCAGCCCACCAAGCTTGTCTTAAGACCAACCATAGAAGAAAAAAGGGTCCAAAAAAATAAAGAAAAAATTTATTTCTTTTCAAAAAATTGGCAATTTTGGGCTTCAATGTTACGTATTTTATCTTTTTCGCTTCTTCGCCCATTAAAGAGGTATCAACAAAAAGCGCTGCCACTCGAACTTTGTGACCTAATCTCTGCAGTTGATAGGCAGTTTGAACTGCAATCAACTCCGCCCCGCCCTGTTTAATCCAGGGCATAATTAGAAGTATTCTCACTTTAAAAAAATTTTACCATATAATTGATGTATAATATAATAAACTTGTCGATGAATGGACGAATTCTTTTAATTCAGGCGCCAGAGTATCTTATAGGAAAAAAAACAATTCCTACAGAAGATTTTTTAGGACTTTCTTATCCTCCGCTGGGTCTTGCTTATATTGCCGCTATGCTCTTAGAAAATGGTTGGCAAACAAAAATAATCGACCCAGTTCCGCAAAATTTAAGTTCGCCTCAAATTTTGGTCGAAATTAAAAAATTTGCCCCAGATTTCATCGGTCTTACCGCCACCACGCCAACTTTTCCTAAAGCCTTAACTCTTGCTAAGAAAATAAAAAGAAAGTTTCCCCAGATAGTGACCATCATCGGTGGTCCCCATGTCACCGCCGCCCCAATTCAAACCATGAAAAATCCCTTTTTTGATTTTGCCGTTTTAGGAGAAGGTGAGGAGACTATTATTGAGCTTCTTTCGCATTTGAAAAGAAAAAAAGAGGGAGACGAAAAAATCCCGGGAATTGCCTTTAAGAAAAATGGGAAAGTGATTATCGCCGCCTCTCGGCCTTATATTAAAAACTTAGACAAAATTCCTTTTCCGGCCCGCAAACTTCTCCCTCCTTTATCTTTTTATCATCCCAATCCTGGTACTTATAAAAATCTCCCGGCTGCCAGCATGATTACTAGTCGGGGATGTCCATTTAAATGTACCTTTTGCGACCGAGCAGTCTTTGGCAACCAAGTTCGTTTCCGCAGTCCAAAAAATGTAGTTGATGAAATAGAAATGTTAGTTAAAGAGTACGGTGCTCGAGAAATCCGAGTTTGGGATGATATTTTTAATCTCGATCCCAACCGGGTAATTGAAATTTGTAAGGAAATTTTAAAAAGAAAGCTTATTTTTTCCTGGACCTGCCTTGCCCGAGTGAATTTTGTCAATCTTAGGATGCTGCGCTGGATGAAGAAAGCAGGCTGCTGGCAGATTTCCTATGGCATGGAGTCAGGCAACCAAGAAATTTTAAATAAAATCAAAAAGGGGTTGACTTTGGAGATGGTCAGGGAGGTGGTTAAGAAAACCCATCAAGCCGGAATTGAGGTCAAAGGATTCTTCATGCTTGGACTGCCTGGCGACACTAAAAAGACTATCCAGCAAACAATTAATTTTGCCAAAAGTCTAGATATAGACATCGCCACCTTTTCAATTACTACTCCCTTCCCAGGAACAGAAATTTATCAGGAAGTAAAAAACATCCCCCAATTTAAAAGGGTTGACTTTAGTCATTATCTTCCCTACTATCCTACCTCCCTCTCTTATGTTCCGGCTGGTCTTAACCAAAAAACCCTGCTTGAGTTTGAAAAAAAAGCTCATTTTGAATTTTATTTAAGACCAAGATATATCTTCAGAGAATTAGTTAAAATCCGCTCTTTTTTTGATTTTTGGAGTAAAACCAAAGCTTTTCTTCGTCTCCTTAAACACTGGATTTAGGACAGCAGGTTAGTTGACCCCCTCCTTTGGGAAACCACGCCAGAAGTTGGGACTCAAAGTTGGTAGGAGCTTCATTGCTTTTGAGCAACGAGAAAAAAACTGTTAGAATAACCCCTTTTTATCCAGGGTTTATCCAAAAACTCCAAAATTGTTAAAGAGACTCTGGAAAAAAAATCGGTTAAAACTAAAAAAGTTTTCCCAAAAACAATATTGATTTTTCCTTTTCTTTTAAATAACCCCAGTTTAGAAAACAAACTAACCAAAATCATAATTGCTTCGTCAACCGTAAGGGTAAAAAATGAGTTAAATAATTCTAGTCTCTTAACAACTAAACCAGCCCTCTCTAGTTGCTTCTTGGTTTGATAAGGATCAAGGAAAAGGTTTGGGTCATGAGCATATTTTTCGTAAACATCCACTCCTAATTTACTCAACCACCAATTCCAGGTAAATTTTTGGTTTTTATTTAGAGTATAGATAAGAAGCTTTCCTTTTGGCTTTAAAACCCGAGCCATCTCTGATAAGGCTTTCTCTTTATTTCGAATATGCTCCAATGTATCAAAACTTAAAACAATATCAAAAACTCTGTCAGAAAAGGGCAAATTCGTGGCCTCAGCAACTAAAAATTTAATCGCTTGATTAGAATTGGCTTTTGCCCGTTTAATAGACAAGGGTGAGATGTCAATCCCAGTACCTAAAACCCGGTAAGTTTTAACAATTCTCTCCAGCAAAACCCCCTCCCCACATCCTACATCTAAAACCCGCTCTCCCTCCTTCATCTTCAAGTAATCAAGAATTTTCTTAAATTTGACATCTCGTGGTTTGTAAACCTTGACAAAACCCTCTTTTCTTAAAAGTTTTGGCCAGGGATAGACAGGAGGATGGATATCAAAAAATTTAGTCTGGTTTAACTTCATAAATTTGAATTCCCATCTTGGTCTTTTTGACTAAATGAAAGGCTTCAGGCTCTTTTTTAATCAATTTTTGGTATCTCTCACGATCTTGGTAGACAACCAAAAGACGAACATTATATTGACGCAACCAGTTAAACACTTCTTGGCGATAATTTGACCAATTCAAAAAAGGATCTTCTTCCTTAAAATAGAAAAAGGGGTCATACATCTGACCCAAAAGATTATCTCCTTTTATCCCATGATTATTAACTAAGGCATAAACAAAAGGCGGCCGATCTTCAGGAATAAGAATTGTCCCTCCTTGATAAACACTCGCTACCTCTTCAGCTAATTCTCTCTCTTTTTCGAAGCGTTCAATTCCTATCTTGGCATTTTTTTCAATCGGATTCCAAGCAATCTGGGAAATTAAAAGTCCTCCGATTAAAACCAGCCAGCCAAGTTTTAATTTTCCAAAGAAACGAAAACGAGCAGGAAGCCAAAACAAAAAAACTACCGAAAGCAAAATTCCGATAAAAGCATAAGGCCAAGCAAAGAGACGATCAATCCAAAAACGGGGAAGATAACCCCTGATGTAAGCGCTAAAACCAAGCATAAATCCAAGAAAAACAACATTGGCAAAACCAAAAAGAAATAAAAGATAAAAACGAGGCCTTTTAAAAAGGGTCAAAAGTCCAGCTAAAATACCAAAAACAAAGACTATTCTTGAAATAAATTGAGCCTGAAGTGTTCCCGGAGGCAAAGGGACATCAGTAAACCATTCTCCTTTTACACTAGCGAGAAAGTTCCAATAAATAGGATAAATAGGATTTCCTGTTTGATCTAAGAGATATTTCATATAAAAAATTGTCGGCAGTGTCCAACCCAAGCTGAAAAGAACCTTCTGGTCAAATTTCTCTTTGGAAAAAAGGGCTGTTCCAAATAACCCAACACCAAAAAGCCAATACTCAGCCCTCACCATTCCTGCTAAGGCCAAAAGAAATCCTGCCCAAGCTGGTCTTTTGGGCCAAAGCAATAACCCGCCAAAAATCAGTACCAAGCCTAGCGGCTCTTGCATCCCTACCGTGTCGGAATACAAAACCACTGGCATAAAAGAGGTAAAAATAGCCGCTCCTAAAGCAGAGGCAAAGCTAAAATGACGCCGTATCAGAAGAAATAAAAAAAGGATGGCTAAAGCTCCACAGAAAACACTTAAGAATCTGGGAACAAGAATATCGACTGAGCCAGTTAAGGCAAAAAGAATAATTAAAACCAAAGGGTGTAAAAGTCCCCAAAAATATTCCATCCCCTTAAAATCCCAAAGGCGCAAAAAGCCATGCTTGAAACCAACGGTTTTAGTAAGATAAGCAACTTGCCAGTGATGAAAAGTATCGTTATACCAACCAGGGCTTTGGGGATCGCCAGCAAAGAAGAGAAGATACAACCGAGGAATAAGAGCTAAAAGAAAAATCCCTGCTGGCAAAAGCAGGTCTCTCCAATTAAATTTCTCCTTTTCCCCTTCCTGCTCTTTTACTCTCCCACTCTCCCGTCCTATTTTTGTCTCATCTTCCTCTAAAATTTTGTCAAAAAAATTCTCAAGCATTTTTACCTCCAAATCCCCAAATTTGCCCTCTTTGCTTCTTCTTCCGCCTTTATCAACTCCTCCTGATATCTCAGTTTCTTTCTTTTTTCGTAAATCACTACTTTTGCCAATCCCTCATCAACCAAAGCTTTATTTAACATCAACTTTCCTTCCTGACATCCCTTTTCTTCCTGGCATTCAATCCAAACATAAGCTAAAATTCGGCCAAACTTATCATCTTGATACTCATCGTATTCAAGAACTACCTTTTTTCCTTCAGTAAGTTTTATCGTCTCCTCCAATGCCCGACCATAAAGTTCCTCTCCTCTGTTTGGGGCATCAATTCCCACCATCCTAATTGTTCTTCCATTTTCAAGCTCCAAGGTATCTCCATCAACAACCTCATCAACCACTGCCTCTTTAGGAAAAAGCCGTAGGGTTTGATAAAATCCGCCTCTTTCAGCTACCCTTGCTAAATCTTTTTGCCAGTTCCAACCCAAAATTGAAGCCAAAATCAATCCCGGAATAAATACTGCCGGAATCCCCAAAGAAACCAAAATTCCTTTAGTCAGTTTTCTTGTTTCTTTAGTCTTCTTCACTCCAATGCCTTTTCAATTTCTTTTTCCAAAATATCAACGTGTCTCTCCCAGGAAAAATTTTCTCTAATATGTTCCCAGGCGGCTTTGCCCATTTCTGCCCGTTTTTGAGGGTTAGAAAGAAGTATTATTATCCCTCGAGCATAATCTTCAATCTCATAAGGCTTAGCTAAATAGCCAGTCTTTTTATGAACAACGGTTACTGTTGGTCCACCATAATTCCAAGCCACCGTCGGTACTCCCCAAACCCCAGCTTCTAAAGGCCCTAAACCAAAATCTTCATCTGGCGCAGGATAACAGTGAATGGCTGTTTCTTGATACAATTTTTGTAATTCTTTTTCAGAAATTTGACCCAGAAATAATACCTTTTGATGTATTTTTAGCCTTTTTGATAGATTAATAAGTTCAGGGGTATGAGGGGTGAAAGAGCCTGGAATTACTAAAATTACCTGGGGAACTTTCTTGATTACTTTTTCCATTGCCCTAATCACATACTCAAATTTCTTTTGAGGTTCATGGCGATTGGTAATTAAAATATAAGGCTTGGTAATTTTAAAACCATTTATCTTAAATTCTCCTTCAAAAGCTTTTTCGGGATTCAATCTTAAGCTTGACCAAGTTTGGGGGTAAGCCCCTCCGGAACAAGAAACAACAGGCTTTTGGTAAATTTTTTTAATTATGTTGCCAATATAACTTCCATTAACCAACATTGCCTTTCCTGATGTAAAAGAAATCCTATCCGCCCAGGCAATAAAAGGTTTAATCACCTTTATAATTTTTGCCAAAAGATAATAATCTTGCCTTGTCTGCCAACCAGTTTGCTTATCAATCTTTCGAGGATAAACTAACCGATTTGGTTGATTAAGATAAACCAGGTAGGGCTTTCTTAAAACCTTGGCCATACAAAAAGCCATCCAAGCCCCTGGCTGATTAGCGCCCAGAAAAACATCAACATCCCGAAAATTAAAGGCTAAAATGGGGGCTAAAAGGCAAGAGGCAATCATTCTTAAGGCATCACGAAAGGGAAGTTTTTCCGTCAAACTTGGTAAAAAGGTTTCAACTTGCACCTCATCCAAAAACTCCGGATAACAAAGATTTTTATCAATCGTTGGAGCAAAAACCGCCACTTCATAACCTCGTCTCTTAAGTCCCCTCGCCTCCTCCAAAACAATCCGCTCCCCCCCGCCTGAGTATACGAATCCACAGTGGAAAATGGCAATCTTTGATTTCTTTTTAATCATCTAAGTTTAAGTTTTAAGATTAAAACCGAAAGAGCAGCCAGACTGGAAATAGCGTAACCAAAAAGGTTCTCAAGTCTTCCTGTTTGCTCTTTAATCTCCCATAATCCCACGGTTTGCTCGGAAGAAATTGTTCCTAAAACCTGAAATTGTTCAAGTTCCCGGAGATTTCCGCTGAAAAAGCCAATGATAAAAACAATCAGAGCAAAAATCAACCCCATCAATCCAAAAGCCAGGAGTTGCCGCTTTTCTGATAGACGCAAGAAATCAAAAAACCAGACAATTAAAATTCCTAACAAAAAGGCTAAAGAAATTCCAAAAGCTGGTAAAAATCGCGAAGGCGAAGGATGGGCCACCCCTGCCCCTAAAGAGAAAAGTCCAAAAGCTATGGTTAAGAAAAAAGCAATAAATATTGGCTGAAGCCCGGGTCGGTTTTCAAAAAGTAAAAAACCAAAAACTCCTAATAAAGGCAAAAGAAAAAAGGAAATGGGTAAAAGATTAGAAAGTGTGTTTTTGACAAGCTGCCCTTGGGAAGATTGGATGGTTAAAATGACAAATTTTGGATTATACCAAAAGGCAGAAAAACCGACAGTCAGTAAAAGAACAATCACAAACCTTAAAAATTTAAGCCTTCCTCGCCCCAGAAGCATCTCGGAAAAGGTCAAAATTACCATAAAAGTAAAAAGAACTACAAAACCAATTGGCGAGGTCAAAGCCACCAAGGTTGTTCCTAAAGCCGAAAAAATTCCCGCCCAAAAATTACCTCTCCGCAAAAATTTAAGCAAAAAAAGGCAAACCAAGGGAACAAAAGTCAAAGAAGCCATATGAGCCCCGTCTTCAGCTAAAAATCCAAGATTAACTCTTAAAGGCAAAAAAATTCCCACTGGTAGACTAACAATCAAGCTTGCCAAAAAGCCGGTTAATTTTCTCCCGGAAATTTCTCGGACAAAAAAGTAAAAAGAAAGGGGGGAGAATATTAAAAAAACCAGAAGCCAAATTCTTACTCCGTATGGGAAGGAGATAAAATTTTCGCTTGCACTTGCCAAAACAGGAATAACTGGGGCGGAAAAAACATTAACAGTATCTTTATGCCCGAAAAAAGGATAAAGAAGATATAAATTCAATCCAAATAAAACAGCAAGCCCAAGTGTTTCCCCCGCCTTTACCCACCGTTGAGGCGAAAGAGTTCCAAGCCTTCCTCGCAGATGGTTTAGCCGATGAATTCTTTCTTCTTGTTTTTGAGCCAGAGTCTCTTTTTTCTCTGGCCGTGCGTCGCCAAAGCCCGCCGACTGGCGGGCGGCGGCGCGTCTTTTGATGATTTTTTTTTCTTCTTCCATCGCCTACCCTCAAATAAATATTACATGGAAAATCAGGGAACAGCAAGGAATATTACGGAATAGTAGGGTCAATTTTTCCATTTTCTCTCCTTCGGCCATTTTCTAAGACTCTGAATTAAACGCTTCAAAAGATAATCTGTCTTTCCGCAAAGCTCATCAAGAACCTCAAATTCTTTTTTTGTAATCAATTTGTCTTCAAAACAGTCATCAACATCTCCAGAAAGTTCACCCAAAGAACCTTGAGAAATCTCCAAAAAATGAATATACTCCCCAATTGACGAGCGACAATACCCTTCTTGAATATTTTGTTTAACTGACCGAGCTGAATCCCGCATTTGAGATACTCTTCGCATTTCACTTCGAGGAAATCTGGCAGTAATGTCATAGACCAGTTTTCTTAGACGAGCCGCATTTTGCCAAACAATAAGCCGTCTATAACTTCCCTGATATTCCCTCATTTTCCCTTCCTTTCCCTGCTTACGCCTGCTAGTCCCTGCTCTTCCCTACTTGTCCCTCCTATTCCCTGCTCTTCCAGCACGAAGCTATATGAAAACCACCAAAATCCAAAAAGCCATAAGATTGTAATAATAGCCGCCAAATAATCATGATAGACAACGGCAAATAAAGGACGAGAATAAGCAAGCAAGATAACAATAAGAGTCAGACGAAGGAGATTAACGATAAAAGTTCCCAAGAGTCCAATTAGAACAGTTTCTATTTTGGAAACTAAAGTATAATTTCCCCGCAGGCCAACAACCAAAGTGATAAGTAAAAGCAGAAGGCTTTGCCAACCAATACAATTCCAGGTCATCCCAGCATAAATTCCATTAA
>Ga0210018_1000502_pt1 | contig 19854 bp, 16 predicted proteins | sample CryGeyCG2014_010_2_FD_183967 | JGI IMG/M metagenome (GOLD analysis project Ga0210018, IMG submission 183967) | Groundwater microbial communities from aquifer - Crystal Geyser CG09_land_8/20/14_0.10 (SPAdes) (version 2) | ecosystem: Environmental > Aquatic > Deep subsurface > Groundwater | place...
AAAAGCTTATTGGGAGAAAATTTTTCTGATTAAACATAAAGAACTAATTATCGAAACAGGAAAAGCAATCGAAACAATTACAAATCCAGACGAAGTTAGGGTTAGTATACAAGACAAATATATTTTTTTGTTTTATAAAAAATACGAGGAAAATCATCTCGTTGTTGTGGTAAAATATCTTAATAATCATGGTTTTGTTGTTACAATTTATCAAACGTCAAACATAAAAAGAAAAGGAGATAAAATATGGCCAAAGTAAAAATATATTTTGATCCAATTGGAAATGTTATGAATATTTGGTGGGGTAATAAAAAGGATGCTTATATGTCTGAGGAAGTTGAGTCTGCGAAACGAAACGACGTGATTATTAAAGACAAAAGGGGAGTTCCAATAAGTATAGAAATCATTGGAATATTACCTAATGAACTAAATATTTCAGAAAAAATAAAAACATTAATCAATAATAATAAATCTCCATATATTCTTTCGTCGGGATAATATAATAGGATGAGCTTATGAATTTATAATAAGTCACATATTTTGATTTGGGGATTTTTTTATATAAATTTGATAGTCAGTTAAAACTAGGATTATCGTTGGGGTTTGTAACATTTATTCTCTGCTTTATTATTCAATATTTAAGTAATCATAAGCCCGATTATAAACAGGAATTAAAAGCAACTTTAGTCTTTAGTCCTTATTTATTTTTTATTAGACTTGTTCCGAAATAATAAAATTAGCCAATGATAATATCACTCAAGGGTAGTTTATATCTTCGTTATTCTTTTTTCTTTTAAGTAGAAAGTGAAAGGTGATAATTCCAAAGTCCTGCTGAAATTAGAATTAATTTATCATCAAAATATGCCTTTTTATTCCTATATGGATGTCTTAGACAGTTGTATCTTTTAATTCCTCCAATCGCATGCTCAACAATAACTCTAAAGGAGGATATGATTTCGTTGTCTTCTTTTTCTTCTGCTGTCAACGGGTGTTTCTTTGTATTTTTTTTAGGGATGAGCGTATTTTTATGATATTTCTGAATTCCCTGGAATCCAGTATCTACCAAAACTGCAATTTTATCAGGAATACTTTGAAAAAGATTTTGTTTGTCAGCTAATCTTTTATCATGTCTTCTGGCTGATTTAGTTTGGGTTAGAACAAGAATTCTCTTTTTATCATCTGTAAGAACAACATTTTTTCTACCATTGATCTTCTTTTTACCAGAATATGTTTTTCTTTGTTTTTTTATGCTTCTTGGTCTATCAATTCTTCTTTCAGTTGCGTCTCCAAAAACTTCTTTTACTTCAGGAAAAAGTTTAAGAAATTCTTCAGGAGAAGATATCTTTCTTTGAGGAAGAACTAATTTCCTACCTAAAGTTTGTTCCAATACCGGTAAAAGTACCTGTACCCATTCACAAGCATTTGATCTATGAAAACCAATAAAAAAAGACGCTACGTCAAAAGTTGGATATGTCTTCATATACCAAAGTATGTAAAAAAGTTTTTCTTCGGTACTCTCAAGATAGCTATTTCTTCCTCCTCCAATCTTCCTTTTTCGGTCTGGCTTTTTTTTAGACTCATATTCAGAGTAATTCCAGGAAAAATCAGCGCTTAGATCTTTAAATTCCTTAACTTTAAGCCCTGTTATAGAAGCACACATCCTATCAGTACGGAAAGCAGATTGTATATTCATACAAAAATACTACCATAAAACACTAATTCAGGACAAGTCTAATAACGAGATAATTGATAGTTACTCATAGAATTAAGATTAAATTAATAATTTGTAGCCTTCCAATAAGCTTCCTATGAGGCTTGACTTTTAGGATGGGATGAAGTATATTCATAATATAAACTTTTCGTTTAGGCTAAAAAGCCCAATGAAGTTTTACTAAGCTAACTCCCCCCGGTTCATTTCGACCCGGGGGTTTTATTGCACAAATTCTTTTCTTACTTTAGAATAAATCTATGGCGCAGAAAATTTTAGTTCAGTTCGACGGAAGCAATTTTTATAATAAGGTTAAAACGATACTGCCCGATATTCATTTAACCAACTTCGGCTATCTCTCATTTGCCAAGAAGATTACCAAGGTTAATCCCCATCAGGTTATCTATTACATCGGTGAAATCAAAAAATATCCAGGAAATGCTAAATCACAAAAATTATATGCCAGTCAACAATCTTTATTTTCCAACCTTCGAAAACAAAATATCGATATTAAACTTGGATATTTACTAATGAGTAATGGTAGATACCACGAAAAGGGCGTTGATGTACAGATTGCCGTAGATATCGTTCGGGGTGCTATAAAAAATGAGTATGGTATTTGCTACCTTATTTCCTCCGATACCGATTTGCTTCCGGCGATTAAAACGGCAAAAAAAGAAGGAAAGAAAATTATTTATGTTGCTTTCGAAAACTACATCAGTCGTGCCCTTCTTAAAAATTGCTCTTCTTATATTGTTGTTAAGAAAAAGGATTTAGTAATAAAACCTCGTAGGTTTGAACCCGATAAAAGCAGGAAGAAATGATCCAAAAGTATTATTTACGCCTTGACAATTCACTCGCGAGCGGTGGATGGGATTTGAACCCACGACCTTCTCCTTGGCAAGGAGACATTCTACCACTGAACTACCACCGCACCTCTCGATTGTTGGTCCTCCTATTCTTACTTCTCGCCTTTTCAGAACTATTCGTTCACGGCTCGAAGAGCGAATTTAGGAGGACATAGAGTCTCTAATACTCACTTCATATCATAAAGAGGCTCTAATGTGCCAAGAGTCAGAATCGAACTGACATCTGAGGTTTTTCAGACCCCCGCCGTGACCACCTTGGCTATCTTGGCATAAAAGTACGAAATATTATACTAAAAATTTATCGTTTAGTCCTCCTTCGTTCAAATTCATCTCGCGGTTTACATCCATCCAAGACGAGAATTCACTTTAAAAGAACATAAAAACCGTCATCTCAAATTACTCTCAAAAATAGTTTCTAATGTGCGCCTGCTTGGACTCGGACCAAGGACATCTACTTTATAAGAGTAGCGCTCTACCGCTGAGCTACAGGCGCAATTTTAATATATTTAGTCCTCCTTCGTTCAGGTTCGTCTCGAGGCTTACAGCCACGCAGCCGAAACTTCACTTCGGAAGGACATAAGAAACTGTAATCCCAACTATTCCGTTGGGAACAGTTTCTAATGTGGACCTACCGAGAATTGAACTCGGATCTTGGCAATGCGAATGCCACATTCTGCCGTTGAACCATAGGCCCTGTAAATATTTGATGTATCAAATATTTACAGGGTAAACCCATGGAGTTTACATTGTAAAGGTAAAATATTTACCATGCTTTGGTTACCTTTACAATGTGCGTCCGACAGGAATTGAACCCGTATCATAGGCTCCGGAAGCCCATATTCTATCCATTGAACTACGGACGCGATATGAGCAATATTATAGCAAGTCCAATCCGATAAATCCCAAAATAAAATAATGAGTTATTTTGCAGATAATTAATAAACCATTTCATAACAATGTACGCAACGATAAATGAAGCAATAAAACCTATTAATAATAGGGGCAGATATTGAGTTGAGGTAGCAAAGATTGAACGCATTTTAAAAAAATCATACAAAGACGCGGCAAAAATCGTCGGAGCCGCTAATAAAAAAGAATATTGTGCTGCTTGATCACGTTTATATCCTCTTACCATCATTATCAACATCACAATCCCCGACCTGGAAACTCCTGGTATAACCGCTATCGATTGAACTAAGCCTACTAAAATCGCTTCGAAAGTTGTTAAATAATTAATATTCTTTTGCAACCTTACTTTCTTATTTTTAATTAAATATTCGATGAAAATAAACAATAACCCAACAATTATTAAAGCAAAAATGATTAGAATAAATGACTCAAAAAAAATATTTTTTATAATTTTATATAGTAAAAAACCAACAATAGCGGTTGGAAAAAAAGAAATCAACAACTTACTAATTAGTTTTGTATTTTTTAATATGTAATTAAAGTACAAAAGAACAACAGCAAAAATTGCCCCTGACTGAATAAATACTTCAAAAAATTTTTGAAAATCAGTTTGAGGAAGTCTAAGAAATTTACTGATAATAATTAAATGAGCTGTTGAAGAAACCGGCAAAAATTCAGTTATCCCCTCAACAATTCCCAAGATTATTGATTGTAATATTGTCATCTTTAAATTATATACCCTAAGTAATAATAATTCGCATATTCGCATCATTCGCATGATACAATTATTCGTATCACATTATGAGAATTGCCATTGTTCATGATCAATTACAGGAGTTTGGTGGCGCTGAACGAGTTTTAGTTGCTTTAAAAAATATCTTTGCTAATGCTGATGTTTTTACTTCTTTTTATAGCCCTGACAAATTAGGATATCATTCTTATCATTTTAAAAACTGGGGTATTCAAACATCCTGGGCAGATAAAATACCGTTATTAAAAAAGTTTTATTCTCCGCTTCGATTTATCACACCGTTAATTTGGAAAGGTTTCAATTTTGATAAATATGACGTTGTTATTTCCTCTTCTGGTTCATACATGAGTAAAGGAATTAAAACTTCAAAAAAAACCATTCACATTTGCTATTTGCATCATCCACCTCGCTATTTATATGGTTATGAAACTGCAATTGAATGGCAAAAATATTGGCCAATTAAAGTTTATGGAAATCTGATTAATCACGACTTGCGTTTATATGATTATTCATCATCCCAAAGCGTTAATTATTTTGTCGCCAACTCAATTGAAACCCAAAAAAGAATTGAAAAGTTTTATCGCCGTAAATCCATCGTAATTTATCCCCCCGTAAACATTCAAAATAAACTACCTCCTAACTCCTACCTACTAACCCCTAACTACTACTTAACCGTCTCCCGTCTTGCCCGCGCTAAACACATTGACATTATAATAAATGCTGCTAATCAAATGAAGTTTAAACTTAAAGTGGTTGGGTTGGGTCGGGATTTAAAATACTTACAATCAATTGCCGGTTCAACAGTAGAAATTTTAAGTAACATTACCGATCAACAATTATCAGATATTTATAAAAATGCAAAAGCGTATTTGTTTGCATCAGTGGATGAGGAGTTTGGAATCGCTCCAGTTGAAGCAATGGGATACGGACTTCCTGTAATTGCATATGAATCAGGCGGCTTAAAAGAAACCGTAGTCGAAGGTAAAAACGGTTATTTATTTGATCAGTTAACTCCGGAATTTTTGTGCAAAAAAATTAAAGAATTTGAAAATTTAAGTAAAAAAGAATGCCAACAAATGCGAATCAATGCGCGAAACGAATCAGAAAAATATACTGAAGAAATATTTAAGAATAAATTTCTTAGCTTTATAAATAGATTGAAATAGCATTCTCTCTATTATTATAGATTGCCTGGTTTCTGTTAACTATTACCTAATTATTTATGCCAGAACTACCTGAGGTTGAATCAATTCGCACCTATTTAATAAGTCACATTATTGGAAAAACAATATCAAATATTCAAGTAATTGAAAAAAAACAGTTTATTGGAGATATAAAAATAACTCTTAATCAAAAAATTATAGAATTATCCAGAAAAGGCAAATATCTAGCAATCAAATTGGAAAATGATTACTATCTAAACATTCATTTAAAAATGAGTGGTCAGTTTTTATATTCAAAAGATAAAAAGCACACAAAATTCCCAACCATCATTCCATTCACAAAAAGTCAACAGATGCCGGGATCCACAACCAGAATTATTATTAATTTTACCGATCAATCAAAACTTTTCTACAACGACTTAAGAAAATTTGGATACATTAAAGTTTCCAAAATCACTGAATTTCCGAAATCCCCAGACATATTGTCAAATCCTTTCACGAAAAAATATTTAATTGACGTATTGAAACATTCTTCCCAACCAATAAAGATAATTTTACTTGATCAAAATAAAATGGCAGGAATTGGTAATATTTATGCAAACGAAATTTTATTCCAATCAAAAATTCATCCTCTACAACCCTCTAATTCTTTAACCTCCAAACAAATCAACATCTTATATTTAGTAATAAATAAAATAATAAGCAAAGCAATTAGCTATCAAGGAACATCAGCATCAGATGAATCTTTTATTCTTCCAAATAGTAATAAGGGTAGTTATCAAAAATATTTACACGTTTATGATCGAGAAAATCAACCTTGTAAAGAATGTCAGTCAAATATTCAACGTATTAAGCATCATGGTAGAAGCTCATATTTTTGTCCAATGTGTCAAAAATTCAATTAATATATTTCCTCCTAACTCCTATCTACTAACCCCTAACTACTCATATCTAATCGCGTCCATCGGGGAAAGATTAGCAGCTTTTCGAGCAGGAAAAACTCCAAAGAAAATACCGATAAAAGACGATGTCCCAATAGCAACCAACATCGATGTTATATCAATAGCTGCTGGGAAAAAACGACGAATCAATAAAATTAAACCTGTTGCTATCAATAGCCCTATAAACCCACCAATAAGAGACAAAAGTACCGATTCTGCTAAAAATTGAAAGAGAATATCCCGACGAGTTGCTCCAAGTGCCCGTCTAATCCCAATTTCTTTAATCCTCTCTGTTACTGAAACATACATAATATTCATAATTCCCACACCTCCAACGATTAGTGAAATTGCTCCAATCGCCACAAGAAACATGTTTAAAACAGAAAAAATCGAGCTAATCGTATTAATAAATTCGGTTGACTCTGCTACCTGAAAATCATCTTCTTTGTATCGCTTCTTTAATACTTCAATCGTGCGCGCTTTGAGAATCGGTATAGTTTCTTCGTTTTTTGCTTTTAATAACATTGTGGAAAATGTCTTATTGGGATTAATTGAATATGCAGATTTATATGATGCATAAGCAAAAGTGTCAAAATCAGGTCCACCAAAACCGCCCCCTCCTTTGGCTTCCAACACTCCTATTACTTTAAATGCTTGACTATCAATCCTAACCGTATTTCCTAATGCGTATTCAGCAGAACCAAATAATTTTTCCGCTAATTTTGGTCCTATTACAATAACCTTATTTCTTTTTTCAACCTCAGTCTTTGTAATAACTGAACCATATTTTATGGTCAAGTTACGTGCCTGGAAAATTTCGTCGTTAGTTGCATAAAATGTTGAATATTCAGTTTTACCATTTGCCTCAATCTTTACTGATTTTGTAAACGCCGGAACAACAAATTCTGCCTCCCTAATTCTTTTAAGACTAAAATAATCTTTTTCATCAAATCTTATTCCACCACCCAAACCACCACTACTACTAAAACCACCACCCTGACTAAAAACTTTTCTCGGTAGAACAAAAATAAGATTCGTCCCCAAACTATCAAACTGTCCTTTAATATAAGTTTTTAAACCCATACCAAAAGCCAATAACAATACCACGGAAGCAACACCAATTAATATACCAAGAGATGTTAAAAATGTTCGCATTTTATTCTTAAATAAATCTTTAAGAGCGGATTTTACAATAAATAAAAAATAAGCCATATTTGCATTTTAATTATGATTAATTATCTGTCCATCTTTTATCCTAATTATTCTGTTTGTCTGTTTAGCAATTTCAGAGTCATGAGTCACAATCACAATCGTTTTTTTCTCTTTTTGATTAAGTTCTTTTAATAATTGAATTATTTCCACGCCAGTTTTACTATCAAGATTCCCTGTGGGTTCATCTGCTAATATCATTTTTGGGTCCATAATAAGTGCACGCGCCATTGCAACTCGTTGTTGTTGTCCACCAGATATTTTATTAGGGTAAGAATTGATTTTTGAAATCAAACCAAAACGCTCAAGCAGTTGGAGAGCCCGTTCTCTAGAATTATAGTCAATTTTTTTTCGATAATAAATAGCCGGTAATAAAACATTCTCCAATATTGTTAATTTATTAATTAAATTAAACTGCTGGAAAATAAAACCGACAAATTCATTTCTTAACATTGATAGTTCATCATCACTTAATCCTTTGATATTTTTATTGTCAATGAAAACTTCTCCTTTACTTGGTTGATCCAGCAAGCCAATAATATGCATTAATGTAGATTTTCCACATCCTGAAGGACCAACAATTGCTGATAATTCACCACTATTGATTGAAAGATTTATACTATTTAAAGCTGTAAATATTACTTCTTCGTCAAGTTTATATTCTTTCCAAACATTATCTAGTTTAATTATTGCTGACATATTCTCATCAATCTAATTAATATTTCTCTTGTTTATTTATTACGCCGCATATTTCTTATGTTTATCATTCATTATTCATTATTCATTATTCTTAATTCATAATTCGTAATTCTTTCCTCCTAACTACTAATAAATCACATCTCCATCTTTTAATCCTTCAACTATTTCTGTTTTATTGTCTATCTCAATCCCAGTTTTTATATAAACCCGTTTGGACTTGTTTTCATCAATAAAAACATACTTTTTTTTACCTTCTGTTTTAATATAGGACGTTGGAATCGCAAACGCATCTGGGATCTCTCGTAAAATAAAAGTCGTATCACCGGTCATTCCCAAACGATATTTATAATTTTTATTATCTTGATTGATTGTTAATTTAACTTGATAAACAGTTCCTGTTTCCCCAGTCTTTGGAATAAATGCGATCGATTTAATGTTACCAGAAATTGGATTATCAGGATAAGAATCAAGACTAATTTCAGCATGTAATCCTTCTTTCAATTTAATTACCTCTGTTTGATCGGCAGTTACAGAAAAATAAATTGTAGAAGGATCAATCACTTCAAATTCGGCTCCAGCCGGAGTTATATTTACCCCGGAAAACGGAGAATCAACTCTAACCAATAGTCCTTCAATTGGGGTATTAAGATATGAATATTGCCTAGCCAAATCCTGTAATTCAACATCAATTACTGCGTTGTTTAAATCAAATTGTGACTTATCCAAAACCCGAAGCGCTTTACGACGAGCATCTTCTGATAACCCTCCAATATATTTGAGTTGGCTATCTTGAGTTGTTTGATCATAATCCCAACGCGTTTTTTGATAAGTATTTAAATACTTCTGAAGTCTTTTTTGTACGTCTCGTTGATCAAGTGATGCAAGTGTTTGGTATTTTTTTACCCAATCACCCTCTTTAACACCAACCCATGAAAGCAACCCTGAAGTTTGAAAACGGAGAACAACATGACCATCTGCCTCAATATTGCCTGATAAAGTTAATTCGTCTTTTATTGTTTGTTTTTTAACAGTATAGCTTTCAGTTTTTGATACTTTAGCTTGTGTCACGGATCTTTGATAGAAAAAAACAACTACACCAATAATAACAAGAAAAACTAAATACCATCTTTTTTTAAAAAAAACTCGGACTTTTTTCACTTTATATACTTTATAAACTTTATAACTTTATGAACTATAGAAACGGTTGCCATTCGCCAATTGGCATCACATTTTGCACAAAAAAATTCCAAGCGTAGAGAAAAATCGCCGGCAATAATATCATAGCAGCAATTTTAAATTTTTTTGATGTAAAAAAACTTTCAAAAGCGATGCACGCCATTGGCCAAAGCGGTAGACTATAGCGGGAGATATCACGATGTTGAACAAACGTTGTTGCAATCAAATAAACCAATGAAAAATAAAAGAAACTTCGATGTTTGGTGTTTCTCAAAGTTATTACCGTCAAAATATAAATGAAAAATACAAAAAGAACATCTTCCAGCCAAGCCGTTCCTACCCAGGATTTTGATGCATTAAATATTGCATATGGAAATACAAGATGAATATTATCTCCGGATTTAAAATAGGCAAAAAAGTCACCAAACTGGAAATAATAAAGAATAAAGACTAAAAGTAATCCAATAGGAATAAATATTAAACCAAACCAACGCCAATTAAACGCGAATTTTGCATTATTGTCATCGCGAGCGAAACCCGACGTTACATCGAAGGAGCGTGGCAATCCCTGCCTGCCGGCAGGCAGGCCATTACCAATAGGATTTCTTATATTAACGGGATTGTTTTGTTTTAAACATTGTTCACCGATCGCTAGCAAATAAGCAAAGAATAAAAGTATTCCAGGAGATTTTGTCATGGTTGCCAAACCACCGAAAACACCGGCAAAAAGATAATTTTTTTTCTCAAAAAAGAATAAAGAAACCAAAACTAATAAAATAAAAAGGCTTTCAGGTGCTCCAACCGAACGAACAACTAAAAACCTCGGTAGAAATAAAAAAATTGTTGCTAACAATAATGGTTTTTTTGTAATTTGAAAGAAGCGTATAAAATAATAAAAAAATCCTGCCAAAATAACGGTAAAAAAAACATTTGTGAAGATCATCGATTTTAAATAGCCAAACACATATGAGAAAATTCTGATAAATAATGAATAAAGCGGAAGATGAGCTGCATAATAACCTGGAATCAATGAAATATCAACCCGCAAAGTTTTAATTATTTCCGGATCATAAAATGATTTTGCCGGAATAATATATAGTGGCCCATCATAATGTTTATAGATATATAAAAAATTACTTTCAGAGATACTTAATCCCAACCAATGACTAAATCTCAAAATAAAAGGCAACCACAAAATAAGAGTGCTTACTAAAACTATCATGGTTAAGGTAAAATAGGGTATGAACCGTTTTAAAGAAATATTTTCTCGCATGGTTTCTATTGTAGCAAAAAATCCACTGGCTGTATTGATAATTATTATTGGCGTTTTTCTTAGATTTTATCACCTACCTGATTTTGCCACATTCTTAAGCGACCAAGGTCGCGACGCAATCATTATTAAACGGATTGTTTCTTTTGAACACTGGCCGGCAATTGGCGCTCCCTCTTCAGTCGGACAAATATATTTGGGACCATTTTATTACTATTTGATGGCTCCCTTTTTAGCGCTCTTCCAACTTCAACCGGTTGGGTTGGCTTTTGGATCGGCGATAATTTCAATATTTGGATTAATTATTACTTATTATTTAATTAATAAAATTATAAATAAGCAGGTTGCTGTCTGGTTTTTATTCCTATCAGCTTTTTCACAAGTCAATATTCAAGCCGCCAGATTTTCTTGGAACCCCAATCCCCTTCCAATCTTTTCTTTTATCACAATATACTTTTTATACCGTTGGGTTAAAACTAATCGTCTTTTATATGCCTTTTTATTTGGAGCGTTGTTTGGCTCTTTGTTTCAACTACATCATCTGTCCGCTCTAATGATTTTCACTTTTATTCCAATTTATGTTTATCAATTAATTACCAGTAAAAAACGGTCTCTTTCATTTTTATCTTGGATCGTTTCTTTGTTGGGTTTTGTTTTGATTAGCCTACCGTTACTAATCTTCGACCTAAGACATAATCTATTAAATTTAAATAACCTATTCAAACTATTTATTCAAAATAATCCAACTTCGCAATCAAATCTCTTAATTAAGATTAATCTGACGACTAATCAATTTTTTAGTCATGTTTTTTCAACACAAATTTTGTCATTTTCTTCAATAATGTTAGTAATACTATTAATAACTTCCGGTGTTATTATTTTTCGTTCCCGTTCAGTTGGTATATTTGTTAAACTTCATTGGATAAATTGTCTGACATATCTTTTTCTTTTCAGTACATTCAATAGTCCCCGTCATCCGCATTATTTTGGACCCATATACTTTAGTTTTTTTCTAATCGTGGCCTATGTTTTGTCTCAATTGAATAGTCGTTTTGTCGGATATATATTTATCATTGGATACGTCTTTCTTAATCTCAATAACTTGGCGAGCAAAAAACCGGGTTATCAAATCAAACATGCGCAGAAAGTTGCAAACTTTCTTGCTGAAGAAATTGATAATAAGCCATTTAACATTGCCACCTGGCCAGTGGAACTGACTGAAGACAACTTCGTTTATTTTTTAGAACTTAAGGGACTACGACCTGCCAATCGTAATAAAATTGAAATTACCAATCAGTTATTTGTACTTTGTAATCAAGAACCATGTCAGGTGCTTGAATCACCTTCTTGGGATATCTCAATGTTTGGTAAAACAAAAGTTGCTAAAATATGGACTATTGATGGTGTTAAAATTTATAAAATGATTCATGATAAATGAAGCTCCCTATCTCATTTCGAGTGACAGGAAATCTTTACAATCTTATAGGAAGCGAAATCCCTCCGAAGCTCCGCTTAGCGGAGCGAAGGGGGATAAAAACTCTTCTATTTCGTTAATAGTACCCTGTTATAACGAAGAGGCTAATCTTCAAAAAGGCGTACTTGATAAAGTTGGAAATTATACAAAAAACAGCTCTCGAATTACTGAGGTAATTATTGTTGATGATGGTTCGGATGATAGCTCTATTAAAATTATTCAACCATATCTCAAACTCTTTCCAAGATTCAGACTAATAAAAAACGCCCATCAAGGAAAAGCCTTTGCAATCAGTACAGGAATTAAGTCCGCCTTGAATGATATTGTAATTTTTACTGATATGGATTTGGCAACCCCGATTGAAGAAGTGGAAAAGTTAATTGAACAAGCGGATTTAAATTATGATATTGTAATTGGATCTCGAAAATCAAAACGCGATGGAGCACCATTTCAAAGAAAAATTTTATCTTTCGGCGCAGTTGTAGTTCGATCATTACTTTTTAAATTTAAAGGCATCAGCGATACGCAGTGCGGTTTTAAACTCTATAATAAAAATCTTGCATTAAATATCATTAATCATTCGCAGTTACTTAAGAAAGATCGCCATACAAGTGGCCCATCAGTGACAGCGGCCTTTGATCTGGAGTTTCTATTTTTAGCTTTTAAATTTGGATATAAAGTTAAGGAGGTTCCGGTTCATTGGCAGCATATGGAATCAAGAAGGGTAAATTTTTTCAAAGACATGATTGAAACTTTGGAAGACATTATTAAAATAAAAATATACGATATTCAGGGAAAATATTAAAATTTACGAGATTTACGATATTGTCATCGCGAGCGAAGTCGAGTATGACTCGACGGAGTGCGGCGATCCCTGCCTGCCGGCAGGCAGGCCGTTACCAATAAGACATCTTATATTAACGGGATTGTCCCTCGAACTATGCTCGGGATTATAACTTCCTCCACTTGAGCGAGGATTAGCAATGACATTTATAAATACCATAATGAAAAATGTAATCTTCCAGTTAATTATTTTGATTGGTCTTTCAATATTCATAACTTTTTACCAGTTTAATCACGTTCCAAAAAATTTAAACTTTGATGAAGTGGAATTTACCAAGCTTTCTTTAAGTTTACAGGGAAAACCATATGTTCCTTATAGCAAACTTGCCACGGGTCATTCAACTTTATATTTCTATGTTCTTCTTGGATCATTTAAACTGTTTGGAATCAATAATTTTGCACTACGTTTTCCCAGCGCGTTGTTTGGAATACTAAATGTCATAATTATTTATCTGATATTTCATATTATATTCAAAACTAAATCTAATTTTAAGAATAATGTCATTGCGAGCCCGCTCAGCGGGCGTGGCAATCTCGTTAATATAAGACGTCTTATTGGTAATGGGATCGCCACGCTCACCCGATTAAGCGGGTTCGCTCGCGATGACAAAGCATTTATCCTTGCTTTTATTTTTCTTTCCCTACGTTGGTATTTTAATTTTTCCCGTTTTGCATTTGAGGCAACTTTTTTGTTGTTTCTTGAATTATGTTCTTTATTTTTTTTGCTCAAAGTAAAATGTCATTTTGGGGAGCGGAGCGACTCCAGAATCAAACATAGTAGATTCTGGTCAAGCTCGCCTCGCTGTCGCCCTTGGCGAACCTTGCCTTTGGCGGGTAGCTTCGGCGAAGCGGGCCAGAGTGACGTATTTTTTTTATTATTAAGCGGACTATTTGCAGGACTGGCGTTTAACTCCTACACTCCAGGCCGAATATTTTTCCTTGTCCCATTGTTTTATTTATTTATTACCAAAAACAAAACAAAAATATTACCATTCCTGATTTCTTTTATTATCTTAACCATGCCATTGTCTTTTTATCTGATTCGTAATCCGGATATTCGTGTTAATCAACAATCGTTCTTAACCAATAATAGTGTTTCAATAACAAATAAATTTAGTTATTTGGGGCAAAATATCGTCAAAACAGCTTTGATGTTTAATGTTCGCGGAGACGTAAACGGAAGACATAACTATCCTCTAAAATCTGCACTTAATCCTTTGATTGGAATATTATTCTTAGTCGGTCTTATTGTTGGCATTCACCAACGTCAAAATAAAACTAATCAATTGTTTCTGATTTATTTTATCATCAGTCTTATTCCGACTTTACTAACATACCCACATGAAAATCCTCACATGCTTCGTACTTTCACGGTCATACCCAGTATTGTTTATTTTATCGTTCTTGGTTTACAATGGCTCACAAAATTTATTCCTAATCAGTATCGAAAAATTTCTATTTATATTGTTTTTATGTTGCTTATATTGTCTGCGATTTATGAAATTCGAACATATTTTTATTATCAAAACCAGGTTTTTAAACAAGCGTTTGAAATCAAGAAAGATATATCACAAGTTATAGAAAAAGATTCTTTATGATCAATAAATAATGTCATTGCGAATCCTTGCTCAAGTGGAGGAAGTTATAATCCCGAGCATAGTTCGAGGGACAATCCCGTTAATATATGACGTTTTATTGGTAACGGCCTGCCTGCCGGCAGGCAGGGATCGCCACACCTCGCCGAGTTAGACTCGGCGGGTTCGCGATGACAATAACAAAAAAATATGATAAAAGTTATTAAACATCACTGGGGAATAATTTTATATTTAGCTTTTTATTTTTTTATTACTGCCTATAAATTTATTAACTTTCAAACTCCTTTTTACGACTGGGACGAGGGAATTTATGCTCAGGTGGGAAGAGAAATGATAAATAAATTGTCTTTAACCCCGCTTTGGCAAGGACAGGTTTGGCTAGATAAACCACCCCTAGTACCGCTTTTTTACGGTCTAATCGGTCGACTCCCTTTTGCTTCGGAACTTTCCATGCGTTTTGCAACACTCGGGTTATCTTTACTTGTTTTGGGGCTAATTTATGTTTTTTATTATCGCATCACAAAAAATAAATCCATTGCTTTTCTAACCGTAATTTTTACCAGCTTCATTCCCCTGTTTGTACAACGTTCCCAAGTACTTAATGTTGATGTTTTTCTATTATTAGGATGGATGGGGTACATCGTATTCTTCCCACATTTTTGGTGGTCATTATTTTTTCTCGCAGTTGGAGTTTTAAGCAAATCATTACTTGGATTTTATCCGGCAATGATGTTATTAGGATATCAAGTATGGAAAAAACTTATAGCCAAAGATAAGAAAACTGCAAACAACATAAAATCAATTCTTACTCAAATAATTATTATTTTATCTTGGTATTTGATAATGTTATTTATTTATAAACAGGATTTTATTCGAGCACATTTCCTTGAAAGTCACTTAAAAAGAGTCACTTCATCAATTGAGTCGCATTTTGGACAAAGAACTTTTTATTTTGATGAACTATTCAATCAATTAGGATTGATTAAATGGCTTTTGCCCTTGGGAATAATTTTTATTTTCATTGACTTTTTTAAAAAGAAAAAAAATATATTTTATTTGTTATTTTTTGTTCCTTGGTTTTTGTTTTTAAATCTCACTAAAACAAAAATTACCTGGTACTTATACGTCATCATTCCTCAATTTGCTTTTATTTCTGCTTACTCTATTAATCTTTTTAGGAAATACAGAATTATAAATACAGTAATCGTTCTGATCCTAACTGGACTGATAATAAATAACGCAATTGTAAGTAGTGAATTTTTCACAACCCACTATTCACAACCTGACAAACATTATCAATTGGCAATTTATGCAAAGAATCAATGTAATCGTCTTGGATTTTTAATTCCTAACAATACCCGAAATACTTACTCAACATTAAAAAATATGAATCTGGTGATTCAAACAACGCGTTGGTGGGGCGATCATCCCAGTATTGTTTATTATTTTGGAAAAAAGGTGGATTTTATTTATGATTTGAATGAGCTTAAGGATTATCTTAATAATATACCAACTGACAATTGTATAGCTTTTTACAACAACGATGTTAAACTTATTTCAACAATTAATAAGCTAAATTTATTACAAAGTTTTGATAATATTCAACTTTACAAAAAATGAAACAAAGGATTAGAGTGATTATTACGATCGTTACTGCGATTTCATTATTCTTTAATGTTATATTACCAATTGCAAAGAATTGGTCGCGTTTCACGGAAAAATTTGACCCCAAGCTTTATGAAAAAAAATACAACCAGTCGCAGTATATCATTCCCCAATCAAAGACCCCGATTTCCGATGAAGAAATTTATGCCCATGCAGGATATCAATATATAAACGGATTAAATCCAATATTAATTAACTCCGATCACCCACCACTTGGAAAATATATGATTGGACTTTTCACAATTATTACTGGTAATCAAAGAACAATTGCTCTTTTTATCGGATTATCTACTTTAATAAGTGTGTATTTATTAACACTATTTCTCACCAACTCAATCATACTTACCATCCTATCAATCTTATTTTTATCTTTGGACACTATGTTTATTGATCAAATTATTTATTCACCAATGCTTGATTCCATTCAAGTTTTGTTTTTAATTCTTTTCTTTTTCACTTTCCTTATCTGGATGAAAAAACAAAAAATACAATACTTAATTATATCTGGGATTATTTTTGGTTTTCTTTCCAGCGTAAAAATGTATTTCCCGGCTTTAATTGCACTTGGAGTTTCTTCGCTATATCTATTACTTAAAAATAAAAATATCTATAAAACACTTTTTGCATCACTTTGTATAATCACAATCGGATTTATTATCTATTTGTTAAGCTACAGTGTTTTTTTCATCAAAGGTGGAACATTTATATCTTTTTTAAAATCGCAAAAATGGATTTTTTTATACTGGAGTCAAAACGCTGCCAGATCGGCAAGTTCTTTTGGAGCGATTTTTCCATTTATTCTATTTAACTGTTGGAAAATTTGGTGGGGTGATTTTGGTTATATTAAATATCAAAACTGGAGTATTTTTTGGCCTTTATTTTTTATTAGTGGAATTCTTTCAATGCTTGCGCCTTTTTTAATCAAAAAATCTAAAATAGAGAAACAAAAACTATTTCAATCCCCCATAATTTATCTGTCTTTATGGATATTATTTTGTCTATCGTATCTTGCTTTTGTTCCAATATCACCACGATATCTTATGCTAATTTTCTATCCGTTATATATAATAATCACATTAGCTATTAAATTTATCTTTCCAAAATATGTTTGATATTTTTTTTATCTGGCAAAAAATTAAAAAGCTATTTTCACGAAAAGATGTAATATTTATCGTGATTTTATTAATCGTTTATTTTATAACCCGCCTGATTAATCTTGATAAATTTCCGATTTTTGGTGATGAAGGAATTTATATCCGCTGGGCAAAAACTGCATGGCATGATGCTTCCTGGCGTTTCATCTCATTAACAGATGGTCGCCAACCGCTTCAAACCTGGGGCACAATCCCCTTTTTGAAACTATTTCCCAACAACGCCCTTCTTGGTGGAAGAATGTTTGCTGTTGCAACCGGATTAATTGGATTAACAGGAATATTTGCTCTGTGTTTCTATTTGTTTGGCAAAAAAGCAGCATATTGGGGAGTATTTTTTTATATCCTCACACCCTATTTTCTTTTTTATGATCGGATGGCTTTAATGGATTCCGGCGTCAATGCTGCCTTTATTTGGATATGGTTTTTTTCGATTCTCCTTGTTAGGACAATTCGACTTGATGTTGCTTTAATTTTTGGATTGATTGCCGGTCTTTCTCTTCTTTCAAAATCATCAGTTAAGTTGTTCATTGGACTTAGCGCTTTGGCTCCACTTTTAATCTTTGAACAAAAAAAGAAAGATAATGTTAAAAAAATAATAAACTTTTTTCTTTTATTTCTACTTGTTTGCTTTTTCGCAATTTCAATCTATAACATCCAACGTTTATCCCCATATATGCACTATATTGCACAAAAAAACGGAACATTTGTCAGATCGTTTTCTCAATTTTTAAAAAATCCCATGGAAGGATTAATCTACCATCTACAAGCAGTTCCTGAGTATGTTTTTATCGAGTCAGGTTATATTTTGCCTTTTATTGGATTGTTTGGACTTTATTTATTATTCAAAAAAGACCGGCGTTTGGCGATATATTTAAGCATTTGGTTAATTACTTCATATCTGATTATCGCCGTGTTTTCTATTGTTCTTTATCCGCGCTATGTCAATTTCATCGCCATGCTTTTGATTGTCCCTGCCACATATGCAGTCACTAGAGTTAATAAAGTATTATCCCGAACACTTATTATCATCTATATTTTATTTGTAGGTTATTTTAACTATACAATTCTTTTTGATTTTAAAAAAATTCCTTTTCCAGAAATTGATCAGGGTCAATATATCAATGGTGGAAACTCCGGTTGGGGTGCACAAGAAATTATTGAAATCGCTCGGGAAAAAGCAAAATCAAAACCAGTATTAATTCTCGCCGAGGGCGATTTTGGTATGTCTGGAGATGTGTTAAGTGTATTTGTCAATGAAAACGACCGGATAAATATTAAAGGTTATTGGCCACTTAACAAAGAAGCCCTAATATCACAACAAAAAGAACTTGCGAGTAATCAAGTACTTGTTGTTTATATTTATAAAAAATCATATGAACCTGATCTTCCGCTTAAACTGATAAAACGCTTTCCCAAACCCAAAGGCGAAACATCAATGGATTTATTTGAATTGATGCCATGAACAAAATCAAAATTAACAAGTATTTGGTACTTCTAACTGTTATTTTTATTGTTGGGACTTTTTTTAGATTTTACAAACTCGGTTCAATTCCTCCAGGACCGGAATGGGATGAGGCAAGTGTTGGCTATAACGCGTTCTCTATCGCGCAAACAGGTAAGGACGAGTGGGAAACGCGCTTTCCGTTAATCTTTCAAGCTTTTGGTGATTATAAAAATCCACTTTACATATATCTAACAGCGATTTTTATCAAATTCTTTGGGTTGAACATAATAACAATTCGACTAACCAACGTACTTGCCGGAAGTCTGTTTATTTTGGTAATTTATTTGATTGGTAGTAAAATTTTTAATAAAAAAATTGGCCTTTTGGCTATTTTATTTTTAGCTCTTTCTCCATATGGATTTTTTTTCTCACGTATCTCCGGAGATGGCATTATGTTATCAAGTTTTTTAGTTGCGACCGGTGTATTAATGGAAATTAACTATCTAAAGAGTCAACGATTTTTATTTTTTTTACTATCTATTGTGTTTTTGATGCTGTCAATGTTCTCGTACAATCTGGGTAGAATTGTTTCACCTATTTTATTATCAATATTTTTTTTAATAAACATCCTCAATAGTCAAAAACTAAACAAAAAACTATTTCTAATTCCCTTATTAATAATTCTTTTAGCTTTTTATCTAATTTTTAAACAATCAAGTCTTAGCCTTTCATCACGAATGCAATACGTAGGAATCTTTGGTGCAAATAAAGGCTTGGCTCTAGAAATTGATGAATTTCGTGGCCATGATAAAAATAATTTAAAATCCAGATTGCTACATAATAAACTTACGTTTACGGGAATTACTCTTCTTGGGAATTACCTATCGCATTTCTCAACTGATTTTTTACTAAATTATAAGGACCATGGAAATGTTTCTGAAAGCCATACGCCCTTATTATTCATGATTTTATTACCCTTTTATT